>Ga0208242_100869_pt1 | contig 11030 bp, 8 predicted proteins | sample SubbioAug_CSW13A_FD_184825 | JGI IMG/M metagenome (GOLD analysis project Ga0208242, IMG submission 184825) | Serpentinite rock and fluid subsurface biosphere microbial communities from McLaughlin Reserve, California, USA - CR12Aug_CSW13A (SPAdes) | ecosystem: Environmental > Terrestrial > Deep... | reverse complement strand
CGGTGTGCTGCGGATGAAGCCGCCCGCCTCGGCGAAGTTGGTGGTCAGCATGCCGCTGCGCGAGCGGCGCCATTCGAACACCCCGCGGACCATGCGGGCCACACCCGTCAGTGACAGTCCGAACAGGTCGGTCAGCTGCGGTGCATTGACCACCATCACCACGTCGGGGTGGTCGTGCAGGTTGCCGCCGACACCGGGCAGGTGGTGCACCACCGGAATGCCCATCTCCCGCAGGTGGTCCGCCGGACCGATGCCCGAGAGCATCAGCAGCTGCGGCGAGCCGAAGGCACCGGCGCTGAGCACCACCTGGCCACCAGGGTTGAGCAGCAGGCGCTGCTCCTCGTCCCGGCCTTGCGGGCGGAAGGCCACGCCGGTGGCGCGCGGCTGTCCGTCCACCACCTCGGTCAGCACGCGGGTGGTGGTGACCGAGGTCAACACGTTCAGGTTGCGGCGGTCCAGGTGGGGCGTGATGTAGGCCTTGGCGGCGCTGAAGCGCTCGCCGTTGCGGTGGGTCACCTGGTAGACCCCCACGCCCTCCTGATCCGGGCCATTGAAGTCGGTGTTCAGCGGATAGCCGGCTTCCTGTCCGGCCTTCAGGAAATGGGGCAGCACCGGGTTGGGGCTGCGCAGGTCCATCACGTTCAGCGGACCACCCTGTCCATGCCAGTCGTTGGCACCGCGTTCGTTGTGTTCCGACCGCTTGAAGTAGGGCAGCACCTCGGCAAAGGACCAGCCGGGGTTGCCCTGCGCGGCCCAGTCGTCGTAGTCGCGGGCATGGCCACGTGCGTAAATCATGGCGTTGATGGAGCTGGAGCCCCCCATCACCCTGCCGCGCGGCTGGTAGCCGCGCCGGCCACCCAGTCCGGGTTGGGGCACCGTGTGGTAGCCCCAGCCGTTGAGCTGGTACTTGGCCATCACCGCCAGGCCGCCCGGGCAATGGATCAGCACGCTGCGGTCCGGCGGACCGGCTTCCAGCAAGGCGACGCGGTGCCCGGGGTCCTCGCTCAGGCGTCCGGCCAGGGCGCAGCCCGCCGATCCGCCACCGACGATGATGGTGTCGTACATGGTGTTCGTGTCTCCTGCGTCGCACCCGCCTGTCATACCCTTGCAAGGCGCTGCGCGACAATCGACTCAAGTTAGCACAGGCCTTGTCGCAAGGTTAGGCTCCCCTGCCTAGCTGCGACACCTGTGTGACCGTCACGGACGGCCAACCTGTCCGGCCGACCTACCATCGTCATTTCCGTTCAACATGCAGGAGTCAACACCATGAGCAACATCCAGACCGTCGGCATCATCGGCGCCGGCACCATGGGCAACGGCATCGCGCAGGCCTGCGCGGTCAGCGGTATCCGCGTCGTCATGGTCGACGTGGCCCAGGCAGCGGTCGACAAGGGACTGGCCACCGTGGCCGGCAGCCTGGACCGGCTGATCAAGAAAGAAAAACTCACCGCCGAGGGCAAGGCTGCCGCGCTGGGGCTGATCAAAGGCTCCACCAGCTACGACGACCTCAAGGGCGCGCAACTGGTGATCGAGGCCGCCACCGAGAACGAAGCCCTGAAAGTCAAGATCCTGCAGCAGCTGGACGGCATCCTGGCGTCCGAGGTGATCGTGGCCACCAACACCAGCTCGATCAGCATCACCAAGCTGGCCGCCGCCACCCAGCGCGCCGACCGCTTCATCGGCATGCACTTCTTCAACCCGGTGCCCATGATGGCGCTGGTGGAGATCATCCGCGGCCTGCAGACCAGCGACGCCACCCACGACGCGGTCAAGGCGCTGGCCGAGGCCCTGGGCAAGACGCCGATCACAGTGAAGAACGCCCCCGGCTTTGTGGTCAACCGCATTCTGGTGCCCATGATCAACGAGGCCTTCTTCGTGCTGGCAGAAGGCCTGGCCACCCCGGAAGACATCGACGCCGGCATGAAGCTGGGCACCAACCAGCCCATCGGCCCGCTGGCGCTGGCCGACATGATCGGTCTGGACGTCTGCCTGGCGGTGATGAACGTCTACATGGCCGAGTTCAACGACAGCAAATACCGCCCGGCACCCTTGCTCAAGGAAATGGTGGCCGCGGGCTGGCTGGGCCGCAAGACGGGGCGCGGGGTGTACACCTACTGACCCGGCTCGTTTCATCGGAAGCCCGCTTCGGCGGGCTTTCTTTTTGAGGCAGATCAAGTTGCGGCAGCGCAGCATGACCAGAATGGGTGCATCTACTGCATGGAGTTCTGTCATGAGTGCTGCGCCCGTTTCGATCGCCGTCTTCGAGTTTCTGGATGGCACACACCGCGAGATCCAGGCTCATCTGGTGCAGTTGCACGCTCTGGTGGACGCCATCGAATCGAATGGTTTGAACCAGGCCAACCGCGAAACGGCACGGCGCGTGCTCGACTATTTCAATGGCGAAGCCCGCCAGCACCACCTGGACGAAGAGAAGCACATCTTTCCCTCGCTGCTGGCCAGCCAGGACGAGCAGGTGGTGCAGACCACCGAACACCTGATCCAGGACCACGGCTGGCTTGAGGAGAACTGGATCCAGATCGCCCCCAGCCTGGAGGCGGCCACGCTGGGCAACCTGTGGTTCGACCCGGCCGAGCTGCGCCACGCGCTGGAGGTGTTCGAGGCGCTCTACCTTGACCACATCCTGATCGAAGAATCGATCGCCTACCCCGAAGCACGCAAGCGCCTGCTTGCGTGCGACACCACGGGCATGGGGCGTGAAATGGCCCGCCGCCGGGTCCTGCGCAAGCAGGAGGTGGTGGCGCGCTGATCCGCGCCAGGCACGAACCGGCGTTCACCAGGGCACGGGCAACCCGTTCTGGTCAAAAAACTGCCCGGAACTGCCGGCTGGCAGGCCGTCCAGCACCGCCAGCAGCTCGGCCGCCGCCACATCCGGCGGACGCACGTTCAGGCCCTGTCGCGCAAAGGGACGTGACAGCGGGGTGTCCACCGTGCCGGGGTGCAGGGCCACGCACAGCGCTTCGCGGTTGCGACGTGCCAGTTCGATCGCGGCCGTGCGCACCAGCTGGTTGAGCGCGGCCTTGGAGGCGCGGTAGGCATACCAGCCGCCCAGGGCGTTGTCGCCAATGCTGCCAACCCGCGCCGAGACGAATGCCGCGACCACCCGCCCCTGGCGCGGCAACAGCGGCAGGAAATGCCGCATCACCAGCGCAGGGCCAATGGCATTGACCTGCATCACATGGGCCAGCGCGTCGGGGTCGATCTGCTGCCAGCTGCGCTCGGGCCCGTAGGCGCGCCCGTCCGCCAGATGGCCGTGCAGCACGCCGGTGGCCACCAACAGCCGGGCCAGTGTCTGACCGTTGTGTTCGAGCTGCCGCGCGACGTGGTCCGCACAGGCCGCCACCGTTGACGGGCGCGTGTAGTCGACCTCCGGAATGCGGCCTCGACCCAGCACCATCACCGGTTCGCCCCGTCTGCACAGCAGGTCCGCCATGGCCTGGCCGAGCCCGCCGTGGCCACCCAGCACCACGTTGAGCCCCTTGGGCGGCTGGCCATCGGCCGTTTGTGCTTCTGTCATGCAGCCGATTGTGTGCACGCAAGACAGGCCTTGCCATCCGGGCATAAGATCACCCCCATGAGTACCCATGATTTCGACCTTTTTGTGATCGGCGGTGGCAGCGGTGGTGTGCGCGCCGCCCGCATGGCCGCGCAGCGCGGCGCCCGTGTGGCCCTGGCCGAGTGCCTGGGTGACGAGGGCCTGGGGGGCACCTGCGTCAATGTCGGCTGCATCCCCAAGAAGCTCTACAGCTACGCGGCGCACTACCACGACGCGTTCGCCGAATCGCGCGGTTTCGGCTGGGAGCTGGACGTCGAGCCCAGGTTCAACTGGGCCACCCTCAAGGCCAACCGGGCGCAGGAAATCACCCGCCTCAATGGTGTCTACGGCAACCTGCTGCGCGGCTCGGGCGTGACCGTGTTCAATGGCTTTGCACGCATCGACGGATCGCACGACATCACCCTGGCCACGCTGAACGCCGATGGCAGTCCGGGGCACCAGCGCTTAACGGCAAAGAACATCCTGATCGCCACCGGCGGTACACCCCACGTCCCGCATTTCACGGGACGCGAGCACGTCATCACCTCCAACGAGGTCTTCGATCTGGAGCCGTTCCCGAAGCGCCTGCTGATCGTCGGTGGTGGCTATATTGCCTGTGAGTTTGCGTCCATCTTCAACGGGCTGGGTTCACAGGTGGTGCAGCTGTACCGCGGCGAGCAGGTGCTGCGTGGCTTTGACGGCGAGGTGCGCCACTTCGTGGCCGCCGAGATGCGCAAGAGCGGTGTCGACCTGCGCCTGAACGCCGGGGTGGTCGACATCCGGCGCACCGGCGATGGCCTGCGTGCCGAGCTGGAGGACGGCAACGTGGTGATGGCCGACGCGGTGCTGTACGCCACCGGCCGCCAACCCAATGTGCAGGGTCTGGGCCTGGAACAGGTCGGCGTGGCCCAGGGCGCCCAGGGCGAAGTGCTGGTCAACGAACATTACCGCACCAATGTGCCGTCCATCTTCGCTGTGGGCGATGTCACCAACCGGGTTCAGCTCACCCCGGTGGCCCTCGGTGAGGCCATGGTGGTGGTGGATGCTCTGTTCGGTCCGCCGGCAGGCAAGAATGCCCGACAGATGAGCTACGAGTTCATCCCGACCGCCGTCTTCACCCACCCCAACATCGGCACCGTGGGGCTGACGGAAGATCAGGCGCGCGAGCGCTTCGGCGACGTCACCATTTTTCGCAGTGAGTTCAAGGCGCTGCGGCACACCCTTTCGGGCAGCAGCGAGCGCACCCTGATGAAGCTGGTGGTCGAGACCGCCAGCGACCGGGTGGTGGGCCTGCACATGGTGGGCGCCGAGGCCGGCGAGATCGTGCAGGGCTTCGCGGTGGCCATGAAAGCCGGTGCCACCAAGGCGGTGTTCGACAGCACCATCGGCATTCACCCGACCGCGGCCGAAGAATTCGTGACCATGCGGGAACCGGTGAAGTCCTGATGACCCCCACGCTCCGCCGCTGCGCGGGTCGCTGCCCCCCGAGGGGGCTGACCTGCCTTGGGGCGGCCCGGCGGCAGGTCCGCAACCCCCACGCTCCGCCGCTGCGCGGGTCGCTGCCCCCCGAGGGGGCTGACCTGCCTTGGGACGGCCCGGCGGCAGGTCGCAACCCCCACACTCCGCCGCTGCGCGGCACGGGTGGGCTCACCTGATTGCCAGAAGCACCACGGCCAGCAGCGTGTGCGCCCACAGGCCGGGCGCCAGCCAGCGCAGATAATGCCACCCTCCGGACAGGCCAGCCACCACCGTTTTGCTCGTCGCATGCACAAGCAGGGCCAGCGACAGTGGAGCGGCCCAGCCTGTCATGGTGTCCGGCGCTGTAGACAGGAACACCGCCGAAGCGGCCGCGTGCAGGTCTGCCAGTGACGCCAGCAGCACCCCCACCAGCAGACCGCTCTGCCCCTGCCAGCTCTGCATCAGCACGACCAGGGTTTGCACGGCCACCAACAGCAGGGCCACCGCCGCCGCGCCCTTCAGGTTGAACATGCGGTCGACGGCCTGGCGCCCCATCCCCTCGATGCGGGGTGATGCCAGCGGTGCACCTTTGGCCGGATGGGTGCCGCCATGCACCAGCCACCCTCCCCAGACCAGGGCCATCGCCGAACCCGCCAGACAGGCCAGCCACAAGCTGTCCAGCCAGGCTGGCCGTACCGCGGCCGCGACCAGCAGCAGCTGGAGCATGGTGGCCACGCAGGACAGCAGTCCGCCGCCTGCCAGCAGGCGTACCGGCGACTGGCCTTCACGTGCCGCCAGACCGAAGGCGGCGATGCTGGCCGTGCTGGAGACGAATCCCGACGCTATCGCCGACAGGCTCACCGCGTGTCGTGCCTCCAGCAGGCGCCGGCTCAGGTGGGCCAGCGACTGGACGCCCAGCAACACGATCAGCAGTTTGACGATCAGGTGAGGGTTGAGGCTTTCGCCCCACAGCGGCCGGTCCGGCAACAGTGGCAGGGCCATGAGCGCCAAAGCCGCCAGCAGAATGCCGTCGCGCACCTCACCCTCGCGCAGCCATTCGCTGGCAAAACGGTGCAGCCGCTGACGCGCAGCCAGCATGGCCGTCAGGCCCACAGACATGCCGGCGGCCAGCGCCATCTGACCGACACACAGCACACCAATAAGGTAGGTCAGCAGCAAGGCCACCTCGGTCGTCACGCCCGGGTCGTCGGACCGGTCGCGCCAGGCTGCCAACAGGGCCAGCGCGCCAATGGCAACGGCCAGCACCACCACCAGGGCCGGCATGCCGGTCAGGCCGGCAGCGGCCCCCAGCACCGCGGTCAGGGCAAAGGTGCGCAGGCCGGCGAAGCTGCGACCCGGGCCCTGACCCTTGCGTCTTTCACGCTCTATGCCGATCAGCAGGCCACAGCCCAGTGCCGCAGCCAGGATGGTCGCGGCTGTGGCCGGGTCTTCCGTGATCAGGACAAGGTGTCGGGACATCGCCATCCGCTCGGTGGAAACCGCCTGTCGGCGCCACAATAAGCCCATGCACAAGACCCCCGACTTTAACGCTCCCCAGTTCTTTGGCGATCCGGTTGCCGCGCTGGCCCAGGTGCAGCTCATCTACCGCCAGAGTATCGATTTCCTGCGCCAGTCCATGCACGACTTCGTCCACGGCGGCGACTTCGACGGCGTGCGGGTGCGCGCCTGCTACCCCTTCGTGCGGCTGCACACCCGCAGCGTGACACGCCAGAGTGAACTGCCCGCCGGTCGGCTGAGCTACGGTTTCGTGGCCGGCCCGGGCCGCTTCGAGACCACGCTGACCCGCCCCGACCTGTATGCTGACTACTACCTGGAGCAGTTCCGGCTGCTGCTGGCCAATCACGGGGGTGAGCTTGAGGTGGGTACCAGCACCCAGCCCATTCCCATCCATTTCTCGTTTGCCGAGCACGATCACGTGGAAGGCCAGCTCGATGCCGCGAGACGGGCCCTGATGCGCGATGTGTTCGACCTGCCCGACCTGACCGTGATGGATGACGGCATCGCCAACGGTACCCACGAGCCCCGCCCTGGCGAAGCCCTGCCTCTGTCGCTGTTCACCGCGCCACGCGTGGATTACTCGCTTCAGCGCCTGCGCCACTACACCGGCACTTCGCCCGATTGGTTCCAGAACTTCGTGCTGTTCACCAACTACCAGTTCTACATCGACGAATTCGTGCGCCTGGGCCGTGCCGCCATGGCCGACGCGGACAGCGGCTACACCGCGTTTGTCGAACCTGGCAACGTGGTCACGCGACGCACCGGGCTGGCGCCGCAGCCGGGCGACGAACTGGGTGCCGAACCGCCACGGCTGCCGCAGATGCCAGCCTACCACCTGATGCGCGACGACCGCAGCGGCATCACCATGGTCAATATCGGCGTCGGCCCGGCCAACGCCAAAAACATCACTGATCACATCGCGGTGCTGCGGCCGCACGCCTGGCTCATGCTCGGCCACTGCGCTGGCCTGCGCACCACGCAGCAACTGGGCGACTACGTGCTGGCCCATGCCTACGTGCGCGAGGACCATGTGCTCGACGAAGAGCTGCCGCTGTGGGTGCCGATCCCCGCACTGGCGGAGATCCAGGTGGCGCTGGAGGCCGCGGTGGCCGATGTCACCGGCGTACCACCGCAGGAGCTCAAGCGCATCATGCGTACCGGCACCGTGGCCAGCACCGACAACCGCAACTGGGAGCTGCTGCCCGACAACACACCCCAGCGGCGCTTCAGCCAGAGCCGGGCCGTGGCCCTGGACATGGAAAGCGCCACCATCGCCGCCAACGGATTCCGCTTCCGCGTGCCGTACGGCACCCTGCTGTGCGTCAGCGACAAGCCACTGCACGGAGAGATCAAGCTGCCCGGCATGGCCAACCACTTTTACCGCGAACGGGTCGACCAGCACCTGCGCATCGGCATACGCGCGATCGAACGCCTGCGCACCGGCGGCGTTGACCAGCTGCACAGCCGCAAGCTGCGCAGCTTTGCCGAGGTGGCGTTCCAGTGAACGCCACCCCCCAACCGAACAACCCCTGGCTTTACTGTTGCTTCATATTTCGGTAGCACGTCCGCCATCAGCGGCGAGCACAATGCGCGCATCATGAACAAAGCCCCCCGCCGGTCACCGCGCGCCATCGCGACCGGTCCGGCCCTGCTGCTGGCATTGATGGTGGTCGGTTGCGCCAGCCCGCGGGCGACCCCGGCCCAGCCAGACGCGCCCGCCGCACCCGCACAGTGGGCCGCTGCCCCCGCGAGCCACCAGGCCGAAAGCCTGGCCCAGTGGTGGCAGCGCTTCAATGACCCTGCCCTCACCGATCTTGTGACACAGGCGCTGCGGGCCAACACCAGCGTGCAGGCGGCACAGGCCGCGCTGCGTCAGGCGCGTGCCCAGCGCGACGCACAGGCGGCGGCCAACGGTCCGGCGATCGGTTTCTCCGCCTCGACGCAGCGCAGCCGCAACGGCAACGCCGATACGGGCAACCGGTACCAGGCCGGCTTTGATGCGAGCTGGGAGCCCGATCTGTTTGGCGGCAACCGCGCCGCACTGGACGCGGCCGAGGCCATTGCCCGTGCCGCCAACGCCAGCCTGGGCGATGTGCAGGTATCGCTGGCGGCCGAAACCGCGGTATCCACCATCGAGATGCGCAGCCTTCAGGCCCGGCTTGCCATCGCCCGACGCAACCTGGCCGCCCAGCAGGAAACGCTGCAGATCACACAATGGCGGGTGCAGGCCGGTCTGGCTTCCTCGCTCGACCTGGAGCAGGCAGTCACTGCCACCGAACAGACGCGCGCGCAGATTCCCGCGCTGCAGGCCAGCATCGGCCAGTCTCTCAACGCGCTGGCCGTGCTCACTGGCAAGCCGCCGGGTGCCTTGCAGAACTTGATGGACCCGGCCTCGGGCATACCGGCACCGCCTGCCGACCTGCCGCTGGCGTTTCCCGCCGACACCCTGCGCCAGCGCCCCGACGTGCGCCAGGCTGAAGCCCAGTGGCAAGCCGCCCTGGCACGCCTCTCGGCCACCGAGGCCGCGCGCTATCCGAGCCTTCGCCTGAGCGGCTCGCTGGGGCTGGCGGCGCTGGGTCTGGGCAGCCTCACCGACGGTGCATCCGTGGTGCGTTCGCTGCTGGCCAGCGTGTCGGTGCCGCTGTTCGACGGCGGCGCGCTGCGCGCCCAGGCCCAAGCCCAGCAGGCCGCCGTGGACCAGTCGCAGGCCAATCTGCAGGGCGCGGTCCTGAACGCGCTGAAAGACGTGGAGAACGCGCTGCTGGCCATCGATGGCAACCGCGAACGCCTGGTACGCCAGCAGGCGGCCGCCGAGGCGGCCGCCAACGCCGAACTGCTGGCCCGCCAGCGCTACGAGAGCGGTCTGATCGACTTTCGCACCGTGCTCGACACGCAGCGCAGCCTGCTGGCCACCCAGGACAGCGTGGCCAGCACCCAGGCCACGCTGAGTGCCGACCATGTGCGCCTGTACAAGGCCCTCGGTGGCGGCTGGCAGGCCGAAGCCGCCACCGCCGCCGTCCGTTGACCCGACACCATGAGCGCCAGACAAGATCCATCCGATGACGTGAAGACCCTGCTGGGCGAAGACCATCCCCCGCGCTGGTGGCAGCGCGCTTCGCTCTGGGTGGTGGTAGGTGCCGTGGTGCTGATCGCTGGCGGATGGAGCTACTGGAGGACCCAGCAGCAAGCCAAGGCTGCGCCAGCCTACGTCACCGAACCACTGAAGACCGGGGATGTCACGCTCACGGTCTCGGCCAATGGCACATTGCAGCCCACACGCGCGGTGAATGTCGGCAGCGAACTCTCTGGCACGGTCAGGCAGGTGTTCGTCGACGTGAACGACCGCGTGGCCGCAGGCCAGGTGCTGGTCGAACTGGACACCGCCAAGCTCAGGGACCAGGTGACGCAGGCACGCGCCGCACTGGCATCGGCCCAGGCGCAGCTGGCTCAGGCGGCAGCCACCGTGAAAGAGGCCCAGGCCACGCTGGCGCGCTACGAGGAAGTGGCGCGGCTGTCCGGTGGCAAGGTGCCATCGGCCACCGAGCTCGACAGCGCCCGCGCCGCGCTGGAGCGTGCCGTGGCCAGCGAAACCGCGGCCCGCGCCGGCGTCGAACAGGTGCGCGCCACGCTCTCGACCAACGAAACCAACCTGTCCAAGGCCTCGATCCGCTCGCCCATCAACGGGGTGGTGTTGACGCGCTCGGTCGACCCGGGCAACGCCGTGGCCGCCTCGCTGCAGGCAGTGACCCTGTTCTCGGTGGCCGAGGACCTGACCCAGCTCAAACTGGATGTCGCCGTGGACGAGGCCGATGTGGGCAACGTGCAGGTCGGCCAGACAGCCACCTTCACCGTCAGCGCCTTCCCTTCCCGTCGCTATCCGGCCACCATCCAACGCGTGGCCTTCGGCTCGACCAAAACCGAAAACGTCGTCACCTACACCACCACCCTCGACGTCGACAACCAGGACCTGAGCCTGCGGCCCGGCATGACCGCGGCCGCCACCATCGTGGCCAAGGAAGCCAAGGGTGTGCTGCTGGTACCCAACACCGCACTGCGCTTCACACCCGCGGCCAATGGCGGGTCGGCGCAGGGCCAGGGCAGCGTGTTGTCCAGACTCATGCCACGCCCCCCCACCGCAGGGACGCCCAAGCGCGCGACCACCAACAACCGCGTGCCGGGCCAGCGCCAGATCTGGGTGCTCCAGGATGGGATTCCAGTGCAGATGTCGGTGAAGACCGGCATCACCGACGGCCGCAACACCGAGGTCAGCGGCGAAGGTCTGCGCGAAGGTCTGGAGGTGATCATCGACCAGCGGACGACGAGACCATGAACCCCCACGCTCCACCGCTGCGCGGGTCGCTGCCCCCCGGGGGGGCTGATCCGGCTGGGGGCGGCCCGGCGCCGGATCTCATGAACCCCCACGCTCCACCGCTGCGCGGGTCGCTGCCCCCCGGGGGGGCTGATCCGGCTGGGGGCGGCCCGGCGCCGGATCTCATGAACC
>Ga0208242_100868_pt1 | contig 11032 bp, 7 predicted proteins | sample SubbioAug_CSW13A_FD_184825 | JGI IMG/M metagenome (GOLD analysis project Ga0208242, IMG submission 184825) | Serpentinite rock and fluid subsurface biosphere microbial communities from McLaughlin Reserve, California, USA - CR12Aug_CSW13A (SPAdes) | ecosystem: Environmental > Terrestrial > Deep... | reverse complement strand
CGGGATCATCGCGCAGTCCGGTCAAGGGCCCGGGCGCCGCCTGCGGTTCCAACATGCGCTCTACCGCGAGGTTGGGTATGAGCGCTTGGTGAAATCCACCCGCAAGGCGCTTCACAAAGCCGTCTATGGCGCGTTGATCGAAAGCCAACCCGAGACCAGCCGACTGCGCCCCGGGCTTCTGGCCTGGCACGCGGCCCAGGCCGAGGATCACGCGACCGCCGCGCCGCTGGCGCTGGAGGCGGGGGAACAGGCGCTCTCACGCTCTGCCCTGATCGAAGCGGAGCATTTCCTTCGGCAGGCCATTGGCTCGCTTGATCTTCTGAAGCGGACTCGGGCGCATGACCTGCTTCGCCTGCGCGCGCTGGTCGGCCAGGCATCAATAAGCCGCGCGCGGCTTGGCATCGCCTCGGATGAAGCGGGCGTACTAGGGAGGCAGGTGCTGGAGCTGGCGCAGGCGCTTGGCGAAAGGCGCAGCGAGATGATCGCGCTGAATGGGCTTTACGCCCATGCTCTGGTCCGGTCCGACTATCCGGCGGCGGGCGAGTGGGCGGCAAGGCTGCGCGAGACGGCGGAACTGTCGCAGGACCGCACCTTTCGCATGATCGGCGATCGCGGTCTTGGCGTGGTGGCCTTCCATACGGGTGCGCTGGACGAGGCGGCAAGCCTTCTTCGCCAGGCATTGGGCAGCTATGACGAGGCCGAACATCTGCAGCTGGCGCATGTCCACGGCTATGACCACGCTGAAATCTGCGCGGCCTTCCTGTCCTTTACCCTCTGGTCGAAGGGTGATCCGGTCGAAGCCGAGCGTATCAGTGCCTTTTCCGTCGATCATTCGCGCCGGATCGCCCATACCCACTCGCTTGCCCAGGCGCTTGCCTTCCGGGCCATGTTGGGCACGCTTACACAGGACACCACAACGGCAATCGCCTGCGCGGCCGAGGCCGAAGAGGTGAGCGCGCGGCACGGGCTGCCGGCGATGCAGGGCGCGGGCGTTCTTTTCGGCAAGGTGGCCCATCTTCTGGCGCAGTCCGATCCGCCCAATGCCACCGCGCTGGAAGAGCTTCAGGCGGCCGATGTCGCGTTCCGGCGGTTCAATCCCTACAACTACGGCCCGCTGACCGGCGCGCTGATGGCAAGCCTTTTCCTGCGCGCGGGCGATATCGACGCGGCCGCGCGGGCATTGGATCAGGCGGAGGCCTTGCAAGACAGTACGGGCGAGACCTGGATGCGCCCCGAGCTGCTGCGCCTGCGGGCGAAGGTGCTGGTGGCCGAGGGCAAGCGGGATGCCGCGCAGCGGCAGCTTGCCGCCGCCCTCCAGATGGCCGAGGCCAGCGGGGCGCGGATGTTGGCGCTGCGCATCGGCTGCGATCTTGTCGAGCTGGACCCCTCGCCAGAGCCAATTGCGCTGCTGCGGCTTTTGCGCGGGCGGATCATCTCGGTCGACGGGGGCTGGGACGACCGGCGCTCTCAGGCGCTTCTGGCGACCTCGGGCTGAGTCAGGGAGGCCAGCGCGCCCTCATCGAGGAGGCGCCGGAGGATCGCTTGGGCCACCGCCTGACCGACGGCACGTTCCAGCCTCGCGGAGAGTTCCGTCAGCGGCGCGGGTGGCGTTAGCAGCTGGGCCAGCGCCGGTGCCGAGATCGGACCAAGGCGGGGAACCGCCTCGCCGCTGGTTTCCAGCCAAAGCCCGTGCGCCCAGCGGATCCGGTCGAGCTCCAGCACTGGCACCTGCCGCAGTGGGGCGGCCAGCGTCAGCGGGTGGGAGAGCGACGGCCAGAGCTGGGGCTGGGTGGGCAGGGGAGGGGCCTCACCCTCCCAGAACGGTGAGCGGAGCCGCGATTGGTCAGCATAAGCCCTGGCGGTGGCGGCCTGGGCCGCGACAAACGCGCGGCGATGTCGGTCGCGCAGGAAGGCCAGCGCCGCCTGCGGGTCGCAGGCCGGGTCAAGAAGTGTGGCGACCGCCACCGCCGCCTGCCCGCCGCTGCGCAAAGCGTGTATCAGGCCATGCGAGGCGATCGGATCCCGGGCCAGCGCGGCATCGCCCAGTCGGAGCAGGCCGGGTCCCGCGACTGGATCATCGACGGCCGTCAGCATAGCCGGGGCAACTGCGCCCGGCCGTAGCACCATGTCCGGAAAGATCGCCGCGAGATGCCGATGCAAGAGCCCATGGCGCGCCTGGCGGTCGAGTCCGGCCAGCGTGGCGGCGGGTAGGAAGAGCTGTCCCGAGACCCGACCGTCCGGCAAGGTCGAGGCCCACAGCCACCCCGCCGCCAGCGCCTCGATCTCCATCGCGGGAAGGGCGCGATCGGCCTGCCGTCCCTCGAAGGCCAGGGCCACCAGACCCGCGCGCGACCGTTGGGCCGCGCGGCCCCGCGCGTCAAGGATGATCCGGGCAGTCAGGATGCAGTCCCCAACCCCGACGCGGGGCCGGCCCCCCTCAGCCCCGAGGATCCGGGCGCGGGCGGTGATCCGCCGGAGACCGGTGACTGCGCTGCCAAGTGCGCGGTGCAGGAGGACCCGGTCAAGAAGCAGGGGCGCCTCGACGCCGAACACGCGCCGCTCGGGGCTGACGCGCCAGTGCATCCGCATCTCCCGTGCCTGGCCGAGTGTGGCGGTGGCGATGGCGTCGGCAAGTCCAAGGCTTTCGGCCAGCGCAAGGCCGCTTGGGGGCAGGCTCTCCACCCGGGGGGTAAGGGGAGTGCCTGCGTCGATCAGGGTGACCTCCACCCCGGCAGACACAAGACCACAGGCGGCAGCGATCCCTGCGGGGCCGGCGCCAAGGATGGCGACTTCGGTTTCAGCCCGGCCCATCAAACCAGTCCGGGTGGGCCGCAATCAGCCGGGAATAAGCTGTCATCGCGAAATGGAGCCAGCCGCGCACATAATCGCACGCTGCCCGCCCAGCGTGCAGCACCTCATGGTGGCATCCCCCGCCACAAAGTCGCCGCGCCCAGCAGGAGGCACAGGGGCCCTGCCGCTCGACCGCACGCTCGGTCAGGAAGGCCCGCCGCGCGTCATGGTCGACCGCGCCAAGGGTGCCCATCCGACCGAGGGGGTCGTTGACGAAACGGTGGCAGGCCGAATAGCTGCCCTCGGCATCCACGGCCAGATAGTCGCGCGCAGCGCCGCAGGCATGGCTGCGCGGCTGGCCCCTGTGGAGTTCGCTCAGGGCAGTGGCGAGGTTGGCGAAGGGATGGCTTCCACCGGCCAGAACCGCCGCCAACCACGCCTCGCCGCACCGGATCATCGCGTCCAGGAGCGTGCTGAAATCGTCGCCGCGAAGCGCGCCCTGCCCGGTGGGCGAGGTGAGCATCGGCGACACGCCGACCGAGGCGAACCCAAGCGCGCCAAGCGCGGCCATCGTGGCCTCGAGGTCCAGATTGTCGGGCGTCGCGGTGACACGGGCGGACAGAGCGATCCGGTCCGTCCGCGCGGCCAGCCGTGTGACACCTTCGCCCACGCGGTCGAAGCTGCCCGCCTTGGTCTTCGTCGGGCGCAACCGGTCATTCGCGGCGCGATCGCCGTCCAGACTGACGGTGACGGCGAAGCGGTGCTGGGCCAGGAATTCGGCGTCCGCTTCCGTCACCAGCGTGCCGTTCGTCGTCATGGAAAAGCCGACCGATACCGCCCGCGTCGCCGCCCGATGTAAGGCGTGCTGTACCGCGCGGCGGATCAATGCGCGGCTGGCCATTGGCTCGCCGCCCATAAAGGCAATGCGGACGCTGCCGCCGGGGGGCGTTTCGGCAATCAGTGCGTCGATCGCCTGCCGTGCGACGTCCCATCCCATCCGCTTGTCGGGGCCGCCGAAGCTGCCGCCGCCGGCATAGCAGTAAACACAGGCAAGATTGCAGGTCTGCGAGACAGTCAACGTCAAGGCGCGGATCGGTCGGGTCGGATCGGGCAGCGCAGGGCGCGGGGCAGGTAGTGCAAGGCCCAGCCGTTCCAAAGCCTGTGCCGTGCCTGCATCGCCTGCCTCAAGGCCCCGGGCCAGTGTGTCGATCTGCGCCTGGTCCAGCCGGTAAAGCGCCATTGTCTCTGCAACAAGCGCGAGGTCGCCGGCGAGGTGGCCATGGGCACTGCGGGGCCGGGCGGCATCAATCACCGATGGCGAGAGATCACGGGGCACGGTCCGACGCCTTCCACCGTGCAAAGAAGGGGATGCCCTTGCCCTCGTCACGGGCCAGCCGCTCTGCCTCTATCTGAAAGGCGCGCATGGCCTCGCGCGCCTCAAGGATCGCTGCTTCGGCCGCGGGCATGTCGTCACGAAACTCGGCTTCGTAGCCATTTTCGGTTGCCTTGACGATCCGGTCCAGCAGGTCAAGTGCAGGCATCAGCGAGGGATCGCTGGCGTCCGCCAGCACGATCGGGCGCAGGTAGAGTCGGGGCTCGCTCGCATAGCGAGAGAGGGAGGTGGCGACGCTGCGGAAGCGCTGATAGTGCTGCAGCCCGTCGCTGTCGATCCGCACCGCCAGCTCATGCAGCCCCGCCGGAAACCCCTTTTGCCGCAGGTACTCGACCAGCCCGGCATATTCGGTGTCGATTGCCTCGGCGGGGCGTTCGATGTCAACGAAATCCTCCAGCGTCGTGGGGCTGGCCGGACGGAGCATCCGCACCCTTGCATGCAGGTCGTCGGGCAACGCCCCTGCGGCGGGCGGCGGCAGGGGCCGCACCACGGGCTTGTAGGGGTGTTTGGTGTCAAAGCCTGCGCGACCCAAGGTCCAGAGCATCTGGTTCACCCAGCGCAGATGGGTCATCTCGCTGACTGCGACAGCCAGGAGCGACTGGCGCGCGGCGGCCAGGTCCTCGGCCAGGCTGTGCCATGTCTGGTGTTCCTCTGCTGTCACCTCCTCTGGCGCGCGGAGCGAGAAGAGGGCGTAAAGATAAACCATCGACAGCGTGAATTCGAGCGGGGCAAGCTCCTCGCGCAGGTCGGCCATCGCTGCTTCGACTGAGGGATAGGTGGGCCTGTGCTGCTCGTTCGGGTCGGGCTCGGATTTTGGCTTTGGCTTTGGGTCGGGCGTTCCGTCGGTTTCCTCGCCCTGAAGGACGAAATCCAGCTCCTGCCAGCGCAGGTTGATCTCGTAAGGGTCATAAGCATCGGGCCGGGAGCGTTCCAGCGTGGCCTCGGCCATGACCGCCGGCGCCGTCCCCCGTCGCCGCATCCAGTCAAGGAAAGTGACCGCCTGCGTCGCGTCATCGCGCGAGGTGCCATCCTCCAGCGCATAGCCGTGGACCGGTCCCAGGACAATGTCGGGATGGTTAGCCGCCCAGTATTGGCAGGCGCAGTCGCGGAAGTCATGCGTCCAGGGACTGCACATCGAGGCGGTGAGCTCACCGGGACGGTAAACCTCGGGGATCATCCCGGCCTCATCCAGATAGCGGCGCCGCTTGCCGTGCAGGACGACCGGCGTGCCCGTGGGCTGGCCGTTGGCATCCCGCTGGGACAAGGCAATAGTCAGATCGGCGGTGCTCTCATCAGGGTCGGCTTCGATCGAGCGGATGATCCACCAGCACGTCTCTCCCTCATAGGGCACAAGATAGGTGGCGTTCTGGAAGACGTCGAAGTCGTACAGTTCAATCCGTTTGCCCTGTTGTTCGACCCAATGCAGATACCAGTTGCCGCTGCCCAGGGCTGCACCTTCCGGCCCGTTGAGCTGTCGACGCAAGGTGGCGATCCAGGCGCGGTCCTCCTGAAAGATCGGGTCGCTGGCGGCATCGGCATTGATCAGGTGTGCGCCCTGGGTGCCGTCTGGGCCCGAGGGCTCGATCCCAAGGAAATCGAAGGTCAGGCCGGGAAAGAACCGTGTATCGAGCTGACGCAGGTCGAATTCAAGGCCAGGATAGCAGTTGCCCACCCCCGATTCCATCAGGGTCGAGACCGGGTTGCCGAGGACGGGCTGGGGATAGGCGGCGCGGTTCAGTGGTTGGGGCGGTTCACTCATCATCGTCCTGCGCGGCAGAGGGTTTCGGGTCTGCCCGCCAGCTTGGGTCGGTTTCCAGCCGGTCGAGATAGGCCATCAGAAGATCGTACTGCCGCCGTGTGATGCTGAGCGGTACCCCCATCGAATGGCGCATGTAGGGCGGCATCCGCATGTCATAGGTCTGGTCCATGACATCGCGCGGATCGCGGTAGCGCGGAGGGTCGGGGTCGGGCGTGCGGGGTGTGCCCCCAATCTTTGGCGAAAGATCCCATTTACCCACGGGCACGGCGGCTGGCTTCTGCACTCCGGCCCGGCGCGGCAGGTCGGCCAGCCGCGCGAAGGGAGGACGGACGATCCGGCGCACCCGGCTGGGCCTGCGCGCCAAGAATTCGCGCAGGATCAGGCTGTCGGCCATCCGGGCATGGACCTGCTGCACCACCTGCGTGAATGGAAGCCGCCCACTGCCTGCCGGAGCGGAAATGCGGGTGTCCCCAAGTTCGGGCGTGTAATCGGGCGTAAGCTCGGCATAGGGGGCATCGCCCGCACGCATGCTTTTCGGTCCGAGTTTAGGGGACAATCCGTCGTCCCAAGCTGGGTCCTCTGGGTCCGATGCGCCGAGTATCCCCGCATTGCCAGCCAGCGCCCAGGCCCTGCGCTGGTCGAGGTTCACCAGGCTTGCTGTCTCGAAGATGCGCCTGAAGAGGTCCAGGATTACGTCCGGTGTAGTCTCCGGGTCAGGTTCGGGCGGAGGCAACTCGCGGTCGTCCAGCTCGTCGCGGATCGAGTACATTGGACGCCGGTCAGGGGCGAAATCGGGCGGGCCGGCAAAGGCTCGGGCGCTGGCGCGAAACACCCGGCCGTCGAGGGTAAGCGCCGCCTGGAGGATCAGATCGCAGGTATCGTCGATCGTGCCCCAGCCGTCGCCGGACCCCTCCCGCGCTCCATCATAGCTGTCTTGCGGGGTGGGCCATTTCGGCGTTCCGCCCGTGCGGAAGTTGAACCCGGACCAGGGTGTGTCAGGGCTGAGGATACGGTTCTCGGGCCGGGTCATGCGGTGGTTCAGCCCGTACTCGGTGACAGCGGGCTCGAAATCCCCCGGCGGGCGGGGCGAGGCTGTGGCGACATCGGCGTCCGGCGGGCCGAAGGCGTCGCCCTTGCCGGGGGTGAAGCGCAGCCGGATCTGGTCGAGACGGGTACGGCAATCCGAGGCCCCGTTGCCGGGAAGAAAGGTCTGGACCGAGCCCAAGGGCAGGGGCGCGTCAGGGCGGACCAGCGGGACCTGGTCCCGGGTGCGAGGGCTTATCGCGTCAAGCCGATGCGGGCGGTAGGAATCGGCCGCGAACGACACATGCGCTACCGCCGCGCAGGAGGCTAGCTTGGTGCGCGACTGCGCCTTGCGGTTTCCCGCATCGACGGTGAAGACCAGATCCGCGAGCTTCGCCTTCCGCGCCTTCAGGAACAGCGGGGTCACCGGGACGTTGACGAGGCTGCCATCGGGGTCCTGCACCCGCGCCCAAAGCTCGAAGAAAGGCGCGACCGGACGGACCCGGCCCTTGCGGTCCTTGAAGGTGATCCTGTCGGGCGTCGCCACCACCAGCCGATGCGGCCAGTGCCCATCACCAGAGACAGATTCCAGATGCAGCGAGGGCGCGGGAACGATACGGGTCTGCACGCCGCGATGCGGGTTCTCATCGATCTCCCAGCGATAGGCGTCCATCGGCTCGGGCGAGCGGCCGACGCGGGCTATGGCCATCGGTGGATCGAAGAAGAGCCCGATGACATGCCCGTCCTTCGGATCCCGTCCGCACCAGTCGGCGCAGGCGGCGTTAGGATCAGCACGGCAGGTGCAGTCTGGAGGGCTGTCGGTCATGGCCGGGTCTCCGTCGGCGGTTCGGGCGAAAGCCCCTGCTCATAGGCAAAAAGGTTGTGCGGGTCGTGCCGGCGCTTGATCTCCACCAGGCGTTCGAGATTCTGGCCGAAGTACTGTTCGCGAAAGCCGGGATTACCCCGGCGCGGATAGTTCTGGTAGCGGCGCCCGTTGCCCATCGCGCCGGCGATCCGACCGAACTCGTCCAGCCACGCAATCGCGCGTTCCTGGGTGCGATCGAAGGTCCAGAATGCCCAGGCGAAGAGGTTAAGGCTTGCCTCGCGGTGGACGAAGGCCGTTGCCTCGGGCGCGATCTCGTTGATCGCGCCACCGTAGAATTCCAGGGCGATGAAAGTGGTCTTGTCGGGCGCGCGGAGGAAATGCTGCACCACCTCGCCCCAGCGGTCGGGGCCGTGGTGTTCGGCAACGATCCGGCTGTCAACCATGGGTTTGGTGTTCATCGATACGGCCGGCATGTCGATCCCCGGCGGATCGGCGGTCTGGAGCAGTATCTCGTTCAGATGGAGATAGCGGCCGCGCCGCCAGATCTCGACCTCGGCCCTGCCTTGCGTGACGTGGGCCAAGAGCGGTGCCAAGGCCGCGCGGGTCTGCGCCTCGGTGCCATTGTAGAGTCCCCGGATCATCAGGCCGGGGATCTGGCCTTTGGGATGCCCGGCCGTGGGTAGGTTCATCAGCAGCGCCTGAAGCCCGATGCTCGGAGCGCCGCCGTCGCTGTAGCCGGCCTGCAACTCGGCCAGGACCCGCGCGGCTGTGTCGATCCCTGCCGCGTCGGTCAGAGGAAAGCGCAGGCCGAAGCCGAACATCTCATGCAGGGGCACCAGTCGGTATTCGATCTCGACCAAGACGCCGAACTGGTTGCCGGTGCCGCCGCGCACCGCCCAGTGCAGGTCGCCGTGCTGGTCAGGGGACGCCCGGACCACTCGGCCATCGGCCAGCACAATCGTCACCGCCTCGACATGGTCGCAATTCATCCCGAAAAGGCGAGAGGTGAAGCCGTAGCCGCCGCCCTGCATGTAGCCCGCGACGCAGACCGTCTCGCAGCCGCCGCCGGGGACATGCAGTCCGGCAGCATCCAGCATCAGGTTCAGCTTGCGGAAATTCGCCCCCGGCCCAACCCGGACCCGCCGCGTCTCGCGGTCGATCAGGACATGGGAGATGCCGCCGGTGTCCACCACGACCTGATCATTGACCGAATATCCCGCCGTGGAATGCCCGCCTGATCGTGCCACCACCTTCAAGCGGTTGTGGCGGGCGAAGCGCAGGGCAGCGACCACGTCCTGTTCGCTGATGCAGCTGGCGATGACCTGCGGGTAGCTCTGGTAGGTGTGCATGAAGCCCGCGCGGGCGTCGTTGTAGCCCGGGCCGCCCGCCAGGGTGATTGTACCTGCGAAGCGGGCGGTCAGCTCGGCCAGCGAAGCGTCGGAATAGCAGGGCAGTCCGGTTTCCACATGTGCCCGCGGCGAAGGCCAGTTCTGGGGTCGTCTGCGCATTCCACCCTCGTCAGGCCGCTTCCGATCATATGGCGGGAACAAGGTTTCCTGCGTCAAGTCCCTCGACGCGGCAGGAAAGGCCCGGTCCCGCCAGATCGGGGGCGTCAGGCTGGTGCCACACCGGGCTGGAACCCGCGACCGGAGGGGCGCAGCCGGAGGGGCGGAAGCTCATGCTGCGCGGACAGCGCCGCAGTCGGAATGCTTTCTGGCCGTGAACGTGCGATCATGGGCAGAGCCTCAGGGTCCAGATGCTCCATCGTCACGGGGTCAATCCCGATATCGACCAGCAGATGCGGCGAGATCTCGGCCAGCCGTTCAAGCTGCGCGTCAAGGCTCTGGGCCTGCCGCTCCTCTGCCGCCATGCCAAAGGACAGACAATAGGACAGTCGGGCCACAATCCGCGAAAGTGCCCTCCGCAACAGGCCCGGGCCACGCTCAACGGGCTCCTGATAGTCCGGGGTAAGGCGATTGACCAGAATTTCGGCGATAACGACGTGCATCATGGCTCCCTCCCTGCTGATGACGGCAGATGCCGGTATGTCCTGCGGATCACCATGCCAGATTCTCCTCCGACGTCCTGTTCCCGCGGGAACAGTTCGAGATTGTTGCATGGGTCGGAGCGGTTTATGCTTCCTTGGGGCCATCCAGCCGGTCGGCTGCGGTGTCGGGGTATGGGAGAGGCGTCATGTCGACGCAGCCGGACGGAGGGACCACCGGTACGGGGGGCTTCGGCCTTCTGTCCGATTTTGCGATCTTCTCTGGCCTCGACGTTACTAGCCTCGCCGAGATGACCGCTGCCGCGCGTCAGCGCACCTGGCCAGCAGGAGCCCTGATCTTCGCGCAATGGGATGAGGGCGACCACATGCTCGCCATTCGCAGCGGTCGAATCCGGCTGTCGCTCTCCAGTGCACGCGGGCGCGAGATCGTGCTGCAGACACTGGGGCCGGGCGATATCCTGGGGGAGATGGCGCTTCTGGACGGTGCCCCGCGGTCTGCCGATGCAACGGCAGTGCAGGACACGGTCTGCTTCGTCCTGCCCCGCCGATCCTTCGAGGCCGTGGCCTCCCGACGCCCGGATGTGGGACTGGCGCTGGCGCGGCATCTTTGCACCCATCTGCGGCGCACGAATTTCCAGATGGAATCGATCGCGCTTTACGACCTCCAGACCCGGGTGGTCAGGTTCCTGCTGTACCTCATCGGTCAATCCAGGCAGTCGGGCGGGCAGGCGGAAGCCCGGCTCTTGCTTGAGATGAACCAGAGCGACATTTCAGCGATCCTTGGCGCGACCCGTCCGAAGGTGAACCTTGCGTTCCAGGCGCTGCTGGCTAGCGGTGCGCTGCGGCGCGAGGGCGAGACGCTGATCTGCAACATCGCCACGCTGGAGCGAATGGCAGAGGGTCACAGTCCCTAAGACCATGCCGGGTCGTGCACTTTGCTCCATCCTAGACGCCCATGGGCAGCGAAAAATGGTGCTGTACACGCACTGGGGAGGCCCGATTCCGTGTCGATTTCGGACAGCAGGCGACCGGCTGAAGATTCTCGCCATAATATGGTGGGGCTGGTGCCTCGGCGGCGGAGCGGTGGCTCAGTTCTGCGCCGTTATGTCTCCTAATGCATTGTAATTACAGGCGAACGCAGGATTTTTGATCTTCCTGTCATTTTCCTCTTGCGGGTTTTTGGGCGGGGGCCTAAATACCGCTTCACCGAAACGGACGGTGTCGTAAGCGACGCGG
>Ga0208242_100867_pt1 | contig 11037 bp, 8 predicted proteins | sample SubbioAug_CSW13A_FD_184825 | JGI IMG/M metagenome (GOLD analysis project Ga0208242, IMG submission 184825) | Serpentinite rock and fluid subsurface biosphere microbial communities from McLaughlin Reserve, California, USA - CR12Aug_CSW13A (SPAdes) | ecosystem: Environmental > Terrestrial > Deep... | reverse complement strand
ATAGCCCTTCTCCAGCACCGCGACATTGGTGATCCCGTGATTCCTGGCTAGGTAATAGGCCGTCGAAAGACCATGCCCGCCGCCGCCGATGATCACCATGTCATATTCGGCCTTGGGCGAAGGCTCGCGCCAGGCCGGTGTCCAGCCCTTGTTGCCGAATAGCCCCTCGGTGATGACCTTCAGCCCGGAATAGCGCATGGATAAGCCTCCTGTCCCCGGCATCAAAGCGGGACAGGAGCGGTTATTCAAGAGACCACGCAGGATTCCTGCGCCAATCCCGACGCGCGATGTCGCAAGGCGGCCTCAAAGCCCCTTTGATCGATAGGTCTTTGCCACCCGGTCGATCGAGACGATATAGGCCGCGACCCGCAGATCCTCGACATCCTGACGGCTGTGCCAGACCTCGCGCATCGCCTGGTAGGCGGTCCGCATCGTGTCATCCAGCCCCGACCGCACCAGCGCCAGTTCGTCCGAGCCGGTCAGGAACTTCTCCTTGAAGTCATTGGCCAATGACCATCCCAGACCCTTGTCGGCGCTCAGCCGCTCCAGTTCTTCGACCAGAAGGCGGCTCCGCGCCTCTTCGGCGCGGCGCTGCATCCGGCCAAAGCGGATGTGGGACAGGTTCTTGACCCATTCGAAATAGCTGACCGTCACCCCGCCCGCATTGGCATACATGTCGGGGATGATGACGCAGCCCTTGCGGCGCAGGATTTCGTCGGCGCCAAAGGTGATCGGGCCATTCGCCGCCTCGATGATGAGCGGGGCCTTGATCCGTTCGGCATTGCCCAGATGGATCACGCCTTCCATCGCGGCCGGGATCAGGATGTCGCAGGGCTCTTCCAGGACCGCCGCGCCATCGGCGACGATGCTCGCGCCCGGATAACCGGCCAGCAGACCGCCGCTGCGGTTCAGCCATTGGCGCAGATCCTCGACATCCAGCCCCTTGGGGTCCATCACCGCGCCGTCGCGCTCGATCACCGCGATGATCTTGCAGCCGTCCTCCTCGGACAGGAACTTGGCGGCGTGATAGCCCACGTTGCCAAGGCCCTGCACGATCACGCGCTTGCCCTCGAGCCCGCCGGTCAGCCCGGCCTTGGCCATGTCCTCGGGGTGGCGGAAGTACTCGCGCAGGGCGAACTGGACGCCCCGCCCCGTCGCCTCGACCCGGCCCTGGATGCCGCCCGCATGCGGAGGCTTGCCGGTCACGCAGGCCTTGCCGTTGATGTCGGTGGTGTTCATCCGCATGTACTGGTCGGCGATCCAGGCCATCTCGCGCTCGCCCGTGCCCATGTCGGGGGCGGGGACGTTCTGCGCCGGATGGATCAGATCGCGCTTGATCAGCTCATAGGCGAAGCGGCGGGTGATCTGTTCCAGCTCATGCTCGTCCCATTGGCGCGGATCGATGCAGAGGCCACCTTTCGAGCCGCCGAACGGCGTTTCAACCAGCGCGCATTTGTAGGTCATCAGCGCGGCCAGCGCCTCGACCTCGTCTTGGTTGACGGACATCGCATAGCGGATGCCGCCCTTTACCGGCTCCATATGTTCGGAATGGACGCTGCGATAGCCGGTGAAGGTCTCGATCTTGCCGCGCAGTCGGACGCCGAAGCGGACGGTATAGGTCGAGTTGCAGACCCGGATCTTCTGCTCGAGCCCCGGGCTGAGGTCCATCAGCCTGGCCGCCCGGTTGAACATCAGATCGACGGATTCGCGGAAACTCGGCTCGGCGGCGTGCTGCATGTGGTCCTCTCATTGCGGCCAGGCACCTTGGGATGCCCCGCGCCAGCCTATCGCACAAATTGTCGCTGTGAAGCCGGAAGCTGCCTTGTTCCCCGTCCACCGCCCGGCGAATCGACAGGACCATCGGCGGGATCGCCCGGTCCACCTGCGGCTACGGGATTTGCCCGGAAGTTGTAAAACTCCGTGGCATCTGCGCGGAAATTGTTTCCAGGTTCGCAGGATTTATGGCGGTTCGGCCGCAAATGCCACACTTCTGCCAGAAGTTATGGCTTAATCACGCCGGGAACCCCTGCCGCCGAGGCGGGGCGTGGTGCGATTAGTGAAAGGGTGAAAGATGTCGAAACGGACGTCCATGCCGGGCTCCAGCCGCCTCGCCACCTCGATCCGCCGCTTCCGCGACGATGAGCGCGGGGCAATGGCGATCTTCATGCTCGGGATCTTCTTCCTGATGCTGGTCTTCGGCGGGATTGCCGTCGATTACATGCGCTTCGAGATCCGCCGCGTCGCCCTGCAACAGACCATGGACCGCGCGGCGCTCGCCGCCGCGAACCTGGAAAACACCCGGGACCCGCAGGAAGTGGTCGCCGACTACTGGGCCAAGGCCAAACTGGGTGAGGGCCTGCGAACAGCCGAGTATTCCGAGCCCATCGTCACCGTTCTGGAAGGGCAGAACCGGTCGTCCAAGCAGGTATCGATCCGCGCGGATGTGCGGTCCTACAACTATTTCATGGGCATGGGCTTCATGCCGGTGGACTATCTGGAAGGCCCGGCGCGGACCAAGGCGGTCCAGGGGGCCAGTCAGGTTGAGGTGATGCTGGTCCTCGACATCACCGGCTCGATGGACGGGGTCATCCCCGGCGACACGAAGAAGCGGATCACCGGTCTGGTCGAGGCCGCGACCCTGTTCGTGAACGAGGTCAAGGACAACGACGCCCTGAACCAGGTCTCGATCGGGATCGTGCCTTACAACACTCAGGTCAACCTAGGCCCCGCGCTGCGTGCCAAGTACAACGCGACCAACATCCCCACCGTGAATGGCGTGGCCAATGCGGGCGTGCCGAACGTGAACTGCCTTGAGGTGCCCACCACCACCGCCTTCTTCCAGCAGACGGCGATCCCCACCTCCCTGGCCATGCCGATGTCGGTCCATGCCGACCCGGATGCATCGACCCTTCGCGACACCAATTACTATGCCTGGAACAACACCAGCCGGGCCACCCTGACCGACTGGACCACCGTCAGTGGCCAGAGCAACTTCATGTGCCCGGCGAATGCCTATTCCGAGGTCCTGCTGCCGACGATGAACAAGACGGCGCTGCTCAACAAGATCAACAGCTTGCGGCCTGGCGGCCGGACCTCGATCATGATGGGAATGCGCTGGGGCGTGGCTCTGCTGGATGAATCCGCACGCCCGATCTATGCGGACCTGCGCGCGGGCGAGGCTTCGATGGCCGGCCGCCCGGCCAACAACGCCGACGCCGACACCCGCAAGATCATCGTGCTCATGACCGACGGCGACCATGTTGCAACAAGCACGATGCGCGATCCCTACAAGACCGGGATCTCGCCGATCTATCGCAGCAATGTCGACGGCAACTACTCCATCTTCCTGGACCGGGCGAGCACCAACCTCGACTACTGGGTGCCGCATCTCTGTCCCACCAGCAATAACTGCACCGCCGGCTGGAGGGCGCAGCCCTGGTCCAACTCCACCAACAACGGCACCTTCCGCCAGCTTGACTGGAGCGAGGTCTGGCAGGCCGTCCGCGTCACCTGGGTGGCACAGCAGCTTTATGCCCGCTCCCGCTTCAACGGCCAGACGGAAACCACGATCTACAACAACCAGATGGCCCTGTTCCGCAACGGAACCTACCTCGACGTTGCCACGATGAACGCCCGTCTCCAGGCCAATTGCGCGGCCGCGAAGGCCAGCGGAATGGAAGTCTATGGCATTGCCTTCGGCGCCGGAGCCGCCGGCGAAGCGCAGATCCGTGGGTGCGCCTCGGCCAAGGGCAGCGATCCGAACGACAAGACCGGCTATTACTTCCAGCCGCAATCCAGCACCGAGCTACGCACCGTGTTCCGCGACATCGCCTCCCAGATCTCGAAGCTGAGGCTGACGCAATGATCCGTTTGCCGCACTCATTCCGCCGCTTCCTGCGCAGTGAGGACGGCAATCCGACGATGGAGTTCGTGCTGAACTTCCCCGTCGTCGTCATTATCTTCTGCGCAGCCTTCGAAAGCAGCTTCTTCATGATCAAGAGCGTGAGCCTTGAACGCAGCCTTGATCTGGTGATCCGCGACCTGCGGTTGGGCAACCTGGGCTCGGTCAGTCACAACCAGCTGAAGGCCGAGATCTGCGGCCGCGCGGCCGTGCTGGGCAATACCACCGACTGCATCAGCGGCATGAAGATCGAGCTTCAGCCGGTCAACACCGCCACCTTCGCCATGCCCACCACGCGCGCCACCTGCGTCGACCGAAGCCAGCCGATCGACCCCGCGGTGGAGCCGAGCCCCTCGGAATACGCCCTGGGCGACGGCAACCAGATCATGCTGATGCGGGTCTGCCTGCAAGCCGAGCCGATCTTTGCGACCACCGTCTTTGGCGCGCGGATGAACCGGACCGGGGCCGACGGCAACTACTCGCTGATCTCCACCTCGACCTTCGTCAACGAACCAAGGACCTGAGGGGACGCGCAATGCCGAGCAGCATCAGTTTCAGGCGCTTTCTTCGGGACGAACGCGGCGGCGTACTGCTGGAATTCCTGCTGTTCCTGCCGCTTCTGATCTGGACGATGGTCGCCATGGTCGTGTTCTGGGACGTGTTCCGCACGATCAACACCGCCCAGAAGGCGGCCTATTCGGTCTCGGACCTGATCTCGCGGCAAGAGGACAACCTGTCCAACGCCTTCGTCAACGGGATGCAGGACATCTTCAACTATCTCATGCTTGGCGCCGCACAGGACAGCCGACTGCGGATCACCAGCCTGTTTTATGACGAGCCGACCGACAGCTACAAACTGATCTTCTCGGTTTCGCCGAACAACAAGGTCCCGGTCTATACCGAGGATGACCTGCAAGAGCTCAAGGACCGGATCCCGGTGCTGAACGACAAGGATTCGGTGGTGATCGTGGAAACGATGGTCGCCTATACCCCCCCCTTCAACACCGGCATCTTCGATATCGCGGATGCCCTGGGATCGAATGTCTTTGAGGAATTCGTCGTGACCCCGCCACGTTTCCGCACGGCGATCTGCCTGCAGGGTCCTGGCTGTCCGCTCGGGATCTGACAGGCGGATGCGAACCGGCAAGCACATTCTTCGACGCCTTGGCTGCCTCCTTGCTCCGACGGCGCTGGTGATTTCCGTGGCGGGCTGTGACACGCCCTGGACAGCGCCATCAGCGGCCGACGACTATCCGCGGCTGATCCCGATGGACGAGATCCTGGCTGCGGCCGAGGTCGAGCCTCTCCCGCCCGCGCCCTGACGGCGTTGCACCCCGCCCGGGTTCCGGCTAACAGACGCGAAGCCTGTCCCGAAGCCCGAGGTTCCGCCCATGTCTGCCCCCTTGCGTCTTGGTCTTGCCGGTCTCGGGACTGTCGGTATCGGAGTGGTGAAGATCGTCCAGGCCCACGCCGATCTGATCGCCGCTCGTGCCGGGCGTCCGGTGGTGATCACCGCCGTCTCGGCCCGCGACCCGAAGAAGAACCGCGACGCCGACCTCTCGGCCTATGCTTGGGAAACCGATCCCGTGGCACTGGCGAAACGCGCCGATATCGACCTCTTCGTCGAGGTCATGGGCGGCCATGAAGGCCCCGCGAAAGACGCGACCGAGGCCGCCATCGCCGCCGGGAAACATGTCGTCACCGCCAACAAGGCGCTTCTCGCCCACCACGGCCAGGCCCTTGCCGAAGCCGCCGAGGCCGCCAACCTCGCGCTGCGATTCGAAGCCGCCGTTGCCGGCGGCATCCCGGTCATCAAGGCCCTGACCGAGGGCCTTGCCGGTAACCGGATGAAGCGCGTGATGGGCGTGATGAACGGTTCCTGCAACTACATCCTGACCCGGATGCAGAACGAGAACCTGCCCTACGAGACCGTGTTCGAGGAAGCCCGGCAGCTGGGCTATCTCGAGGCCGATCCGAACCTTGATGTCGGCGGCATCGACGCGGGCCACAAGCTCTCGCTTCTCGCCTCCATCGCTTTCGGCACCAGGGTCGCCTTCGACGCGGTGGAGCTGGAGGGTATCGGCAACGTCTCCATCGACGACATCCGCCTTGCACAGGACATGGGCTACCGCATCAAGCTGCTCGGCGTCGCGCAGATGACTGGCCGGGGGCTGGAACAGCGTATGACCCCCTGCCTCGTCCCGGCCGACAGCCCGCTGGGCCAGCTTCAGGGCGGCACCAACATGGTCGTCCTCGAAGGCGACTCGGTCGGCCAGATCGTCCTGCGCGGTCCCGGCGCGGGCATGGGGCCGACCGCCTCGGCCGTCATGGCCGATGTGATCGACATCGCACGCGGCTTCCGCCTGCCGACCTTCGGCCAGCCCGCTTCGACCCTCACCGCCGCCCAACCTGCGAAATCGGCCACGCCCGCGCCCTACTACCTGCGGATGACGCTGCTCGACAAACCCGGCGCGCTGGCGAAGATCGCCACCTGTCTCGGCGATGCCGGCGTCTCGATCGACCAGATGCGCCAGTATGGCCACGAGGGCACCAACGCCCCGGTCCTGATCGTGACCCACAAGGCAGCCCCCGACGACGTCGCCCATGCCATGACCCGCTTTGCCGCGACCGGCGTCCTCGTCGGCAGCCCCGTGGCGATCCGGATCGAGGAAGTCTGATCCGTTAGCGCCACCACGCTTGCCGCGCAGCACCCCCCCGGCTACACGGGGCAAAAGGCCGAAGGGGGACCCATGTCTGACAAGCTGCAATTCCAGGACCGCCTCCTGTCGCTCGGCCTCGGCCGCGTTTCCGAAGCCGCCGCGCTGGCCTCCGCCCGCCTGATCGGCCGTGGCGACGAAAAGGCCGCTGACCAGGCCGCCGTCAACGCCATGCGGGATCAGCTCAACCTCCTCGACATCAAGGGCGTCGTCGTCATCGGCGAGGGGGAGCGGGATGAGGCCCCGATGCTGTATATCGGCGAAGAGGTCGGCACCGGAAACGGGCCAGAGGTCGACATCGCCCTTGACCCGCTGGAAGGCACCACGCTGACCGCAAAGGACATGCCGAACGCGCTGACCGTGATCGCCATGGCCCCGCGCGGCTCGATGCTGCACGCGCCCGACGTCTATATGGAGAAGCTCGCCATCGGCCCTGGCTACAAGCCCGGCACCGTGACCTTGGCCATGTCGCCTTCCGAACGTGTCTCGGCCCTTGCCGCCGCCAAGGGCTGCTCGACCGAGGACATCACCGTCTGCGTCCTTGACCGCCCCCGGCACGAGGACATGATCGCCGAGATCCGCTCCACCGGTGCCGCGATCCGCCTGATCACCGACGGCGATGTCGCGGGCGTCATGCATTGCGCCGAGCCCGACATCACCGACATCGACATGTACATGGGTTCGGGCGGTGCGCCCGAGGGCGTCCTCGCCGCCGCCGCGCTGAAATGCATGGGCGGCCAGTTCTACGGCAAGCTCCTGTTCCGCAACGATGACGAGCGTGCCCGCGCCCGCAAGGCCGGCATCACCAACTTCGACCGCGTCTACACCCGCGACGATCTGGTGCGGGCGGACGTGATCTTCTCGGCCACCGGCGTGACGAGCGGCTCACTTCTGGCCGGCATCAAGCGTGAACCGGGCTGGGTGACCTTGGAAACGCTGCTGATGCGCTCCAAGACCGGCTCGGTCCGCCGGATGACCTACAAGACACCCGTCAAGTAAGCTTGGCTGCAGCCCTGCCGACACGTGCGGCAGCGTAGGGTGGGCAATCTGCCCACCCTCCAATCCTCGCTCCATGTGCATGAAAGGAAGAGGAATTCTTCCGCACCCTCAAGGGGCACTTTCATCCCCGACGGATATCGACGCCGGAAATACCGCCCTGATGACTTCGTCACCCGTCGGAGATGACCGGGGTGCGGCACCGCGAGAAGAAGATGAAGTCGCACAGCAAGCCCCCGGCCTGCGCAGCCCGCACCCCCTTGCGCGCACCGCCCCTTTGCGGCACCCCTTCGCAATGACCGCTTTCCTGGATGTCGCCACCTCCCTCACCGGCCGCCGCTGGATCGGCCCGGACCCAGCCGAGGACCGCCTGGCCGAGGGGATGGCCCAGACGACGCGGCTGCCACTTCCGCTCTGCCGGATCCTCGCCGCCCGCGGCGTGACGGCCGAGGCCGCTCCCGCCTTTCTTGCGCCCGCGCTCCGCGACCTCTTGCCCGACCCCCTGACCCTGAAGGACATGGCACCCGCGGCCGACCGACTGCTCCGCGCCCTCGCCCGGCGCGAGCGGATCGCGATCTTCGCCGACTACGACGTCGACGGCGGTTCCTCCGCCGCCCTCCTCCTGACCTGGCTGCGCAGCTTCGGCCTGACCGCGACGCTCTACGTCCCCGACCGCATCGACGAGGGCTATGGCCCCAATGTCCCGGCCATGGCCCAGCTTGCGGCCGCCCATGACCTGATCCTCTGTGTCGACTGCGGCACCCTGTCCCATGAACCCGTCGCTGCCGCGAAGGGGGCCGACGTGGTGATCCTCGACCACCATCTCGCGCTGGAGACGCTGCCCGAGGCCCTCGCCATCGTGAATCCGAACCGGCAGGATGAGGATGGCAGCCTGGCCCATCTCTGCGCTGCCGGGGTGGTGTTTCTGCTTCTGGTGGAAGCCAATCGCCGTCTCAAGCAGCAAGGCGCGCAAGTCCCCGACCTCATGGCGCTGCTCGACCTCGTCGCGCTGGCCACGGTTGCCGATGTCGCGCCCCTGACCGGGGTCAACCGCGCCTTCGTCCGGCAGGGTCTGAAGATCATGGCCCGCCGCGACCGTCCCGGCCTGCGGGCGCTGGCCGATATCGCCCGGATGGACCAGGCTCCCACCTGCCACGCGCTCGGCTTCCTGCTTGGTCCAAGGGTCAATGCCGGCGGGCGGATCGGCAAGGCCGACCTCGGCGCGCGGCTTCTGGCCACCGCGGATGAGATGGAGGCCACCCGTCTGGCCGCGCAGCTTGACCAATTGAACACCGATCGGCGCGAGATCACCGAGGCCGTGCGTCAGGAGGCGCTTGCCCAGGCCGAGGCGCGGGGGCTCGACGGGCCCCTGGTCTGGGCCGCGGCCGAGGGCTGGCACCCCGGCGTGGTCGGAATCGTCGCGGCCCGGTTGAAGGAAAGCGCGAACCGCCCTTCGGTCGTCATCGGCTTCGAGGGCGAGATCGGCAAGGGCTCGGCCCGGTCGATTCCCGGCGTCGATCTTGGCGCGGCGATCCAGCGGCTGGCGGCCGAAGGGGCGATCCTGAAGGGCGGCGGGCACAAGATGGCGGCAGGGCTGACGCTGACCCGGTCGCAACTGGACCCGGCGATGGCGCGGTTGGGTGAGCTTCTGGCGCGGCAAGGCGCCGGTCTGGGCGGGGCGCGCGATTTGCGGATCGACAGCCTCCTGACCCCCACGGCGGCCACCGTTGCCCTGCTGGAAGAGATCGAGAATGCCGGCCCCTTCGGTGCCGCGGCCCCTGCCCCGCGCTTTGCCTTCGCCAATGTCGCGGTCAGCAGCCGCCGGATCGGCGAGAGCCACTTGAAGCTGACGATCAGCGACGGGGCCGGTTCGGCGCTGGACGCCATCGCCTTCGGCGCCTTCGACGGTCCCCTCGGCCCGGCGCTGGAGAGCCCCGGCCACCGCCGCTTCCACCTCGCCGGGAAGCTGGAGCTGAACCATTGGAACGGCCGGACCAGGGTGCAACTGCGTCTTGATGATGCGGCACCGGCGTAAGGTGCATTTTTCCTCTTGCAGAGGTCGGGCACAGATTCTAGATACCGCCCACCGACAGCGTGGCCCGTTCGTCTATCGGTTAGGACACCAGGTTTTCAACCTGGGAAGAGGGGTTCGACTCCCCTACGGGCTGCCACTTCACCAACATGTCAGATGACCGGACCCCACGTAAGGGGTCGCGTGCTTGATTGTTGCGCCTGTATCCATAGTGTGAAGAAAATCCTTAGCATGGGTGCGAAAGTGATCAATCTTCCACGTCTTTCCGCGGCATTCCTTATCTTTTCCCTACCATTTGCTGCCAATGCCGCGATCTGCAGTGACACCGGCGGGCGCTACGAGGAGTGGAAGGCGCAGATGGCCGCCGAGGCCAAGGCCGAAGGCGTCGGCAAGCGCGGGATCGACGCACTGATGGCAAGCTCCTATTCGAAGGCCACCATCGGGGCGGACCGCAACCAGAAGAGCTTCCGGTACACGCTGGACAAGTTCATGCAGGTGCGCGGGGTCGACACGATCGTCAAGCAGGGCCGGAACCGCAAGGCGAAGAACCCCGAATTCTATGCCCGACTCGAGGCCGCCTATGGCGTCCCCGCCGGCGTGCTGATCGCGATCCACGGGATGGAGACGGCCTTCGGTGGCTTCATGGGTGACACCAATGTCGTCTCGGCCATCGCCACACTGACCTATGACTGCCGCCGGTCCGACTTTTTCCGCCCGCATCTGATCGGCGCGCTGAAGATGGTGGACAAGGGGATGATGTCGCCGAACACGCTTGGCGCCAAGCATGGCGAGCTTGGCCATACCCAGTTCCTGCCGGGCAATGCCTATACCTATGGCGTGGACGGCAACGGTGACGGGGTGGTGGACCTTTACAACCAGGCCGATGCACTTGCGACCACGGCCAATTTCCTGCGCCAGAAGGGATGGCAGCCCGGCAAGGGCTATCAGGAGGGCGAGCCGAACTTTGCCGCGATCCAGCAGTGGAACGCGGCAAAGGTCTATCAGCAGTCCATCGCGATCATGGCCGCGCGGATCGACCGCTAGTCCTGAAAGACATAGCTTCCCGGCGCGGGGGCGAGCGGCGGCAGCCCCTCGGCCCCGATGGCCGGCGGATCGACCCGGCCCGAGCTTTGCGCGCGCAACCAGTCGATCCACGTCGGCCACCATGAGCCCGCGCCGACCTCGGCCTTGGCGGGCCATTCGTCCGGTCCGGTGTAATGCCCGCCAACCGGGCGGTGCGACCAGTGAAAGCGACTGCGCGGATTGCCCGGAGGGTTCACGATCCCGCTGTTGTGCCCGCCGCTGGTCAAGAGGAAGGTCAGGTCGCAATCGGTGAAAAGCTGCGTCTTGTAGACCGATTTCCAGGGCGCGATGTGGTCTTTCTCTGTCGC
>Ga0208242_100866_pt1 | contig 11039 bp, 9 predicted proteins | sample SubbioAug_CSW13A_FD_184825 | JGI IMG/M metagenome (GOLD analysis project Ga0208242, IMG submission 184825) | Serpentinite rock and fluid subsurface biosphere microbial communities from McLaughlin Reserve, California, USA - CR12Aug_CSW13A (SPAdes) | ecosystem: Environmental > Terrestrial > Deep... | reverse complement strand
GAGCAGGCCCGAGCGGTCTACGGGGTCGTGGTGGACCTCGATGCCGAGACCGTGGACATGGCGGCGACCGAAAAGCGCCGCGCCGCCATGCAGAAAACCAGCTGACAGCGAAAGGGGCCGCCACATGCGGCCCCTTCCACATCCAAGGACGACACGGGCGGACGCGCAGGCGGACGCACGACAATAACGTTCAATCCGAAAACAGGGAAACATGACCATGACAGTCATTGAAAACGCGGGAGCGCGTCCGTCGGACCGCACCTCGCTGATCGAGGAAAGCATCCTGCCCACCCGCGCCAACCAGAGGCCCATCGGCATGCTGGGCTATGCCTGGATCTGGGTGGGCATCGCGGTGATCATCGCGACCTATTCGCTGGGGGCAACGGGCATTACGGGCGGGTTCTCGCTTCTGACCGTGATCCTGACGATCCTTGCGGCGAACCTTGCCATCGGCGTCTTCATGATCCTGACGGCCGACATCGGGACCGAACACGGGCTTTCCTTCGCCGTCTATCTGCGCGCGCCTTTCGGCATCCACGGCACACATCTTCCGGCCGTGTCGCGCGGCCTTGTTGCCGCGATGTGGTTCGGCATCCAGACCTATCTCGGCGCACTCGCCCTGAACGGGATCGGCGAATACTTCCTCGGCTTCTCGAACTGGTTCCTCTGGTACCTGCTGTTCGGGATGGTGCAGGTCGCCAATACGATGCTGGGCATCAAGTCGGTGGAAAGGCTGGCCTCGCTCGCCGCGCCGGCGATCATCGCAATCTCCGTCTGGATGTATTTCTCGCTCGACGGGATCGCCCAGGCGAAGGGGCTGAACATCTGGAACTTCCGCGCGGAAGGTCAGATGTCATTGCTGGTGCTGTTCATCGCCAACATGGGCTTCTGGTCCACTCTGGCCATCGACATTCCGAATTTGACGCGCTTTGTGAGGACCAGAACGCGCGAACGCGGCTTCTTCGTCCGCAACCGGAACATATTCGTCGCCCAGCTACTGGCTCTTCCAGTTACGCAGGCGATGATTGCGGGAATCGGTGCGGTCTCGTTCATCGCGACCGGAAACTGGAACCCCGTTGAGGTGATCCAGGGCGATGCGCAAGGGATGACACTGGTCGTGCTTTTGGCACTGGTCGTGCTGGCGCAGTGGTCGACCAACAATTCGGCCAACCTGATCCCGGCGGCATTGACCTTCATCAACCTCGCTCCGCGCGCCATCGGCTACAAGACCGGCCTGGCGTTGGCGGGTATCGTGGGAACGCTGTGCTTTCCTTGGGAAATCCTGAACAACCTCTTCGTCTTCCTCGGCTATTACGGGGCGTTCCTGTCGGCCATTGGCGGGATCATGGTGGCGGATTACTACGTGATCCGGGGCCGTAAGGTGAACGTCCCGGAGCTGTTCAATCCGCAGGGCCAGTACCGCTATACCGGCGGGGTCAATGTCGCGGGGATGCTGGCCTGGATCGTGGCGGGCGGGCTGGCGGCGTGGTGGTCGCAATATGCCTTCGTGATCGGCTTCCCGGCGGGCTTCGTGGTCTACCTCGTGCTGATGAAGGCCATCGTGCTGCCTAAGCATCCGCAGGCCGAACTGACGGGCCGTGACGGCGACGCCTTCCTTGCCGCTTCAGTGGGCAAGGACTGGGTGCATACTGGTGGCGGACAGTTCACCCGGATCGATTGCGACGCGGCTTTCGGCAAGTCGGAACGCGAGGACCTCTGATTTCGAAGGCCGACCTCCCCGGCCGGCACCTCCTCCCTCCGGCCCGCGTAGTGCGGGCCGGTTTTCATGTGAGGACAGTGCTTCGGGGTGCGAACCTCCGCTATTCGTCCTTCATCGGCGTGGGAAGGGTTGGATACCAAGCCCACCTTTTCCGCCCCTTACCCCAAGGTTTGAGATCAGTCTTCCGGATGCCAGGTCCAGGTGCCAGCCGGATCCGCAGAGCACCTCTTGGCGCGGCGGCCGGTATCTGTACCTTCGGGCCATGAGGCAGACCCAGCCGGAAGGAACCCCAAGCATGGCCAATCCCAAACTGAGTTTTCACGGCGCGGCCGGGGCGGTGACAGGCTCATGCTTCCGGCTGCAGACCGAGGCGGGGCAGGTGCTGATCGATTGCGGCCTGTTCCAGGGTGCCAAGACCGAGAAGGAGCTGAACTACCGCCCCTTCCCTTTTGACCCCGGCAAGATAGCGGCGGTGATCCTGAGCCATGCGCATATCGACCATTCGGGGCTTCTGCCCAAACTGGTGCGACAGGGGTTTGCGGGCCCCATCCATGCCACTCCGGCGACGGTGGATCTTGCCGGGGTGATGCTGCCCGACAGCGCCCATATCCAGGCCATAGAGGTCGAGCAGTTCAACCGTCGGGCGGCGCAGCGGGACCGGGAGCGGGTGGATCCGATCTATGATGCCCGGGATGTGGCGGCCTGCCTGGGCCTGTTCCAGCCGCAGGAGCTGGGCGCGTGGTTCGGGGTGCTTCCCGGCTTGCGGGCACGGTTCTGGAATGCGGGGCATCTTCTGGGCTCGGCCTCGATCGAGCTCGAACTGGCGCGGGGCGCGGACAAGACGCCGCTACGGCTGCTGTTCTCGGCCGATATCGGACCGGATCACAAGTTGATGCAGCCCGACCCGGAGGGCCCAAGCGGCATCGATTACGTGATCTGCGAATCAACCTACGGCGATGTGGATCGCGAGGATGCAAGCGCCCGCCGCCGCCGTATCCTGTTGCGCGACGAGGTGCGCGCGGCGATGCATCCGAACAGTGCGCTGCTGATCCCCTCCTTCGCGGTGGAGCGCGCTCAGGAACTGATCAGCGACATCGGCCAGCTGATCGCCGAGGGGGAACTGCCAGACATTCCGATCCATGTCGACAGTCCGCTGGCCACGCAGGCGTCGAAGGTCTTTGCCCGGCACCACCGCGAGCTTGAGGGCGGCGCAGTGCTGATGCAGGGGCTGCGGGCCCGCAACCTGCACTTCACCGAGACAGTCGAGCAGAGCAAGGCTCTGGACCGGCTGCACGGGTTCCACATCGTCATTGCTGCCTCGGGCATGTGCGACGCGGGGCGCATCCGGCACCGGCTGAAGAACTGGATCTGGCGCGACGAGGCGACGGTCCTGTTCACCGGCTATCAGGCCGAGGGCACCCTGGGCCGCATCCTGCAGGATGGCGCGCGGTCGGTCCGCATCCAGGGCGAGGAATTCCGGGTCCGCGCCCGGATCCGGTCACTTGATCTGTATTCCGGTCACGCCGACGGCCCAGAACTGGTAGAGTGGATCAAGGCACGCATGCCGCTGGCGCAAGACCTGTTTCTGGTCCATGGCGAGCCGGAGGCGATCGAGGGTCTTGCGGCACGGCTGGTCGGGGTCGTCGATCCGCAGCATATCCTGCGGCCGGTGTTGGATGAGACTTTCGAGCTGACGGCATCGGGCGCCAGACGGGTGGGAGACGCCGCCCCGCGCCGCCTGACCCCGGAGAAGGTGGCCCGGCTGGACTGGCACAACGACGTTTCGCGCCTGATCTTGGACATCAACGATGCTCTTGCCGCCGAGAAGGACGAGAAGGCCCGCGCTGCCGCGATCCGGCGGCTGCGGCGGGCGCTAGAGCCGGAGCCGCGGGCGGGGCGGCAGTCCTGACGCATCCCGCAGGGCTTGGTCGCGGCAATCAGCCGTCGGTGTCAACCGGCAGACGGATCGAGGCCTCGAACCCCGCTTCCCGGCCGCTGCGAGGAGATTGCAGCAGGAGCGCGCTGCCGATCCGCTCGGCCACGGCGACAACGATGGCGAGGCCGAGGCCGCTGCCATCGGTCGTGGTGCCCGCCCGCTCGAAGCGGTTCGTCAGACGGGCCAGAACCTCGGGCGGTAGCACCGGCCCGTCATTCGCAACGACAAGCGTTCCGTCAGGGCGTAGCGTCACCTCGACCGGTGCCCCTGCCGCGCCGTAGCGCAGCGCGTTTTCCACGAGGTTTCGCAGGAGAATGGCCAAGGCGTCCGGGTCCAGATCGGACAGGACGGCGCTGCCCGGCAGCGTCAGCTCGATCTGCCCCGTTTCGGCCGACCGGGAGAGGTCCTCGACGATCAGCCGGGCCACCGGGCGGAGGTCGCCCGGTTGATCCCGCCGCAGTCGCCCGCCCTCGGCCCGGGCAAGCTGCAAAAGCCGCTCGGACAGGCGGGTCAGGCGCTTGAGCGTGGCCTCGATCTCGCCCGCCCGGGCCTTTGCCTCCGGGTCCCGCGTCTCGGCCTGAAGCCGTTGCGCCTGGGCGATGGCCCCGGCCAGCGGCGTGCGCAACTCATGCGCGGCATTGGCGGCGAAGCTGCGTTCCGCAGTGAAGGCGGCGTCGAGGCGCGACAGAAGACCGTTCAGGGCGGCGGCGAGGGGAGCGATCTCGGTCGGCAGGTCGTCGCTTGCGATGGGGCTAAGGTCGCGCGCGCCCCGCGCCGACAGCCGGTCGCGGAACTGCCGCACCGGCGCAAGGCTGAGGCGGAGGGCCAGCACGATCGCAAGCAGCGCCAGCGGCAGCAGGATCAGCAGCGGCAGGGCGAGGCCGATCTGAAGCTCGCGCGCGACGGTGGCGCGATGGTCCAGCGGCTCGGCCACGGTGATGCGGATCGTGCCGCGAACAGCGTCTTCGTTGTACAGTCGGTGCGTCGCAGTCTGGCGGAAGCCGGTCCCATCCCAGTCGGGATAGGCGCTGGGATCGGCGGCGTGGGACTGCAGCAGGACGCGTCCCTGATCGTCGCGGACGATATAGGTGAAGACCTCGCCATGGTCGCGGATCGCGGCGAGGCGCTGGCTGATCCCGGCTTCCTCACGGTTCAGGACATCGACCACGGCAAGGGGCAGGATGCGCTGCGCGGTCTCTTGCAGGGCGGAATCGAAGACATCTTCCATCTCGCCCCGCGCGATCAGCGCCGTGAGACTTGCCGCCGCGATCCACAGGACCGCAAGCGCAAGACCCAGCCAGAGGCCGAGACGGGCCTGAAGGCTTTGCGGCGCGATCATGCGCGACCCAGCCGGTATCCGAGGCCGCGTTCCGTCTCGATCAGCTCGGGGCCGAGCTTCTTGCGCAGGCGGCTGACATGCACCTCGATCGTGTTGCTTTCGACCTCGGCGTCGAAGGCGTAGAGCTTCTCTTCAAGTTGCGCCTTGGACAGAAGCTGGCCGGGGCGGGAGAGGAAGGCTTCGAACAGGGCCCATTCGCGGGCGGTGAGGCTGACGGGGCGACCGTCGCGGCGGATGCTGCGGGCGGCGAGGTCGATCCGGAGAGCGCCATGAGTCACGATCGGATTGGGGTTGCCGGAATAGCGCCGCGCGACCGAGCCGATACGGGCGGAAAGCTCTGCAAGGTCGAAGGGTTTCACCAGATAGTCGTCGGCTCCAGCGTTCAGCCCCTCGATCCGGTCGCTGATCTGGTCGAGCGCGGTAAGGATGATCACCGACGTCACATCACCCCGCGCGCGCAGGCGGCGCAGGAATGGCAGGCCGAGGCCATCGGGGAGCATCAGGTCAAGGAGCAGAAGGTCAAAGCCCGCGCTGGCCAGCGCATCGGCCGCGGTGTCCAGACGCTGCGCCCAGTCGACCGAATGGCCATCAGCGGCAAGCTGGTCACGCACGGCAGCGCCCAGAACCGTGTCATCCTCGATCAGCAATATGCGCATCTGCCGTCCCCTTGCCGTGCCGGACTTGTCTGACCCTTCGCGCTGACCGCAAGCTGAAGCGACCTGCCTGCCGTCTTCAGGCTCCCGTCAGGTTCGGCGTGCATCAGGTGATCGAGGTTGGCCGTTGCCCGGAGTGTGGCCCATGCGAAAGTCTCTGACAGTTCTTGCCGTCCTGGCAAGCCTTCCTGCCGGGACCGCCTTGGCGGATGACGACTGCTTTGTACCGATGGCCGACTGGCAGCCACGGCAAGCGGTAGCGGAATTCGCGCTGACGCAGGGCTGGGCCGTTCGCCGGATCAAGATCGACGATGGCTGCTATGAGATCGACGGCCGCGATGCCGAAGGCCGCGCCATCGAGGTGATGCTCCATCCCGGCACGCTGGAAATCGTCGAGTTCGACTTCGAGGATGAACCCGAACGGCAACGCAAGGGCCATGACGACGACTGATTGCCCGGTCCTGCCGCGACCTGACACTTTCCCCAACCGCCCGTCCCCGTGGTCCGAATGGCCCCGCCCCTTCCCGGCGGGGCCTATTTCTTCCTGACACCAAGCTGAAGCAGAAAGCGACTGGCTGTCAGGATCGTCTCAGCTTTGCCCGGCAGGGTGCAGGCATGGAAACGAAGGAGACCCGCGATGAAGATGCTTTTCCCGATCCTCGCCATTGCCGCGCTGGTGCCTGCCGGGATGGTGCTGGCCGATGACGACGACTGCCGCGCGCCCGTCGGACGCTGGCAGCCGCGGGAGGCGGTGATGGCGCTGGCAGAGACCAGGGGCTGGACCGTCACCGAGTTCGAGATCGACGACGGCTGCTATGAAATCGAGGCCAGCGACAGCGAGGGCAAGCGGTTCGAGGCCAAGCTCGATCCCGCGACGCTGGAGATCGTCGAGATGGAAGGGCGCGACCGGAAGGGCCGTGGCTCTAGCCCCGCTCCAGCGGGCACGGTGGCTCCGCCCGCCAACGGCCTTTTCGGCGACGGCGCTCCGCCTGCCGCCGTGACCAAGTGAGCCCGGCGGACCGGCCCCGCGCCGGTTCCCCCCCTCTTGTCCAAGGATAGACCGATGAAATCCCTTCTTGCCACACTGGCGCTGACCACCGCCCTCACCCTGCCCGGACTGGTCCTGGCCCGTCCCGTGACGCTGACCACGACATTGAACGATTATGGCGGCGATGGCGCCTATCTGGCGCTTTACGTCACCAATGCCTCGGGCGCCTATGTCGGCAGCCTGTGGATGGCGGGCGGGAAGTCCAAGTATTACGAGCACCTGAGCGACTGGTATGCCGCGACCGGGGGCGATCTGGCTCAGATCAACGGCATCACCGGGGCGAGCGTCGGCGCGGGCCGGACGCTGGAGATCACGCTGGATCTGGCCGACGCGTTGTTTGATGCGGGCTATACGCTGCACATCGACGCTGCGGTCGAGGACATGCGTGACAGCCCCAACGAGATCGCGGTGCCCCTGACTGCCGCAGGCGCCGGCTCTCCCGTGCCGGGCCGCCGCTACATTGCCAGTTTCACCTACGAGTAACGGACCAGACCCATGATCCGCACGTTGCATCGGTGGCCGGGGCTGGCGGCTCTGATCCTTGTAACCGTCCTTGCGCTGAGCGGTGCGGCGCTGTCAGTCTTTCCGGGGGTGGAGCGGCTGACGGCGCCGCCTCCCGTTGCGGGGCAAAGCGTGGCCGATCTGGCCGCGCGGGTCGCCGCAAGCCATCCGGGGCTGGAGGAGATCCGCCGTTCGCCCTCCGACCGCATCACCGCCTGGTGGTTCGAGGATGGCAAGCCCGGCTCGGCGGTGGTCGATCCGGCGACGGGGACGAATGTCGGTTTAGCCGATCCGAACGGGGTGGAGCGCTGGCTGACAAATCTGCACCGCTCGCTTTTTCTGGGTGATGCCGGGCGGCTGGTGATGGCCGCAGGCGCGGCGGCGATGCTGGTGCTGGCGCTTTCCGGCGCGGCGCTGGTCGCCCGGCAAACGGGCGGCTGGCGGCGCTGGTTTGCCCCTCTGCGCGGGCCCCTGCCCGGACGTCTGCATGTGAAGATCGCGCGGGTGGCAGTCTTTGGCCTCGTGCTGTCGGGCGCAACAGGGCTGTGGATGACGGCCTCGACCTTCGATCTGCTGCCCGACGGCGCGCTGCGTCCGGCCGAGCCTGCCGGGATCAGCGGTGAGATGGCCTTTCCGCTGGAACGGATGGCCGCGCTGCGCGAGGTTCCCGTGGATGCCTTGCGCAAGCTGAGCTTCCCTTATGCCGGCGATGCGAAGGATGTGTTCACGCTGGCGACCGACAGCGGCACCGGCCTGATCGACCAGGGCACGGGCGAGCTTCTGTCCTGGGCGGGGATGAACGGGTGGCAACAGGTCTCGGAGACGATCTACATGCTGCATACCGGACAGGGCGCGGCGGTGCTGGGGCTGGTCCTGGGCCTGATCGCGCTGAGCGTGCCGGTGATGGGCGCGACCGGGGTCGTGATCTGGGCGAAGGGGCGGCAAGGCCGTCCGCATCTGCGCGACAATGCCCCGGCCGGGCGCGCGCAGACCGTGATCCTGGTCGGGTCCGAGGGTGGCAGCACCTGGGGCTTTGCCGCGACGCTGGCCGGGGCGCTGCGCGAGGTTGGTCAGGCGGTGCATGTGGCACCGATGTCGACCTTCGATCCCGCGCACCACCCGTCGGCCGAGCGTTTCCTGATCCTTGCCGCCACCTATGGCGAGGGGGAAGCTCCGGCTTCGGCCAAGGGGTTCCTCGACCGGCTGGAGCGGCTGCCCGAGGCCCCGCCGGCGCCCTTGGCCGTGCTGGGCTTTGGTGGCCGCAGCTTCCCTGCGTTCTGCGCCTTTGCCGCGACCGTGGAGGCCACCGCCCGTGCGAAGGGCTGGCCGAGCCTCCTCCCGATGGGGACGGTCGACCGCCAGTCTTCGCAGGATTTCGCACGCTGGGGCCGGGCTTTGGGGTCGGCGCTGGACCTGCCGCTGGAGCTTGCACACCAGCCCGCCCGCCCCGAGGCCCAAGGCCTGACCCTGATCTCGCGCAGGGACTACGGTGCCGAGGTCCAGGCCCCGACAGCGATCCTGCGCTTTGCGCTGCCGAAGGCGACACCTTGGGCGCGGCTGACGGGCCGGGGATTCGTGCAGTTTCAGGCCGGCGATCTTCTGGGCGTCCTGCCCGAAGGCTCCACCCTGCCGCGCTTCTACTCGCTCGCGTCGGGAAGCCGGGATGGCTTTGTCGAAATCGTGGTGCGCAAGCTGCCGGGGGGGCTATGCTCTGGCCAGCTTCTGGCGCTGAAGCCGGGCGGCACCGTGCCGGCTTTCCTGCGCCGCAATCCCGACTTCCACGCCGGGCGCGGCCGCACGCCGCTCATCCTGATCGGGGCTGGCACCGGGATCGGTCCGTTGGCAGGGTTCATCCGGGCCAACTCCCGCCGCCGCCCGGTGCATCTGGTCTTCGGGATGCGCCATCGCGACAGCGACTTCCTGTATCGGAAGGAGCTTGCGGCATGGCAGGCGGAGGGGCGCCTCGGGCAGCTGTCCACCGCCGTCTCGCGCGGGGCGCGGCCGCATTATGTGCAGGACGCGCTCAGGGCCGAGGCCGCAGAGGTGGCCGAGGCGATCCGCAACGGGGCTAAGGTCATGGTCTGCGGCGGACGGGAAATGGCGCAGGGCGTGTGGCGCGCGCTGGAGGAGATCCTGGTCCCCGTGGGCCTGACGCCCGCGATGCTCAAGGCCGGGGGTCGCTATATCGAAGATGTCTACTGAGCTTGTCCGCCACGCGTTGAACGGCCCGACGATGGGCACCCGCTGGTCGGCCCTGTTCCATGCGGCCCGGGGGTTCGACCCCGCCCCGGTGCGGGCCCGGCTGGAGGCGGCGGTGGCGGCGGTCGATGCGCAGATGTCGACCTGGACGCCCGACAGCGACCTGATGCGCCTCAACGCCGCCCCGGTGGGAGAGTGGCAGCCCCTGCCCCGCGATCTGGCTGGGGTGCTGGCCTTGGGGCTGGCGATCGGACGGGCCTCGGACGGGGCCTTCGACATCGGCCAGGGAGACAGCGTGCGGGCCTGGGGCTTCGGCCCCTCTCCCGCCGATCCGCAGGCGATCCGGGACGCGATGCAGGCGCGACGCCGTCCAGCCTTTGAACTGCTGGAGCTTGAGGGCGACAGGCTGCGCAAGACCGGACCCGTCGCGCTGGACCTGAATGGCATCGCCAAGGGTCATGGCGTCGACCGGCTGGCCGAGGTGCTGCGCGACCACGGTATCCGCGATGCGCTGGTCGGGATCGACGGCGAGATGCGGGCGCTTGGTCTGCGCCCGGATGGCCAGCCGTGGTCCATCGCGGTCGAGGCGCCGGACCGCGAGCGGCGCGCGCCCCATTCGATACTGACCTTGCAGGACGCGGCCGTGGCCACTTCCGGCGACTACCGGCACTGGGTTTCCGTGCAGGGGCGGCACCTTTCGCACACGATGGACCCGGCGCGGGGCGCTCCGCTGCTGTCCTCGCCCGCCTCGGTCACGGTGACCGCGCCGACCTGCGCCGAAGCCGACGCATGGGCGACGGCGCTGATGGTGCGGGGCCCGGCCGAAGGGGCCGATCTGGCCACGCGGGCGGGGTTGAGTGCGCTCTTCCTGATGCGCGATGCTGCAGGCGGCGTGCAGAGCCTTGCGGTCGGAGAGGTCTTCCGGGGCAGGGTCACGGCTTGATCGCACAGGTGCGCGCCTGGTTCTTGGCCGAACTCTGCCGGTCACGGGCCTGTGACGGTTAAGCGCATTCCCCCTGGCACGAACCTGGACGAGACTGGTGGCGAAATGGAGGGTCGACACATGACCTCGACGGCAAGCCGGATGCGGGCCTGGACCGGACCGGCGATCCTGAGCTACGGGTTCCGGCCCTTTTTCCTGGGAGCGGCAGTCTGGGCGGCGCTGGCCATGGTGCTGTGGCTGGCGATGCTGGCGGGACAGATCACCCTGCCCGCAGCCTTTGACCCTTTCGCCTGGCATGCGCATGAGTTCCTGTATGGCTATCTGGGCGCGGTTGTCGCCGGGTTCCTGTTCACGGCGGTGCCGAACTGGACCGGGCGGCTGCCGATCGTGGGTTGGCGGCTGGGCGCGCTGGCGCTGGTCTGGGTCGCGGGGCGTCTCGCGGTCACAGTCGGCGCGGGCTGGCCTGCCTCGCTGGTCGCGGCGGTCGATCTGGCCTTTCCGGTGATCTTCGCTTTGGCCATCGGGCGCGAGATCGTGGTCGGCCGGAACTGGCGCAACCTGATCGTGCTGGGGATGCTGGCGGTCTTTGCCTTGGGCAATGCAATTTTCCACTGGGAGGCCGCCCAAGGCGAGAGCGCTGCCCAAGGCTATGGCCTGCGCCTTGGGCTTGGCGCGGGGATGATGATGATCGCGGTGATTG
>Ga0208242_100865_pt1 | contig 11085 bp, 8 predicted proteins | sample SubbioAug_CSW13A_FD_184825 | JGI IMG/M metagenome (GOLD analysis project Ga0208242, IMG submission 184825) | Serpentinite rock and fluid subsurface biosphere microbial communities from McLaughlin Reserve, California, USA - CR12Aug_CSW13A (SPAdes) | ecosystem: Environmental > Terrestrial > Deep... | reverse complement strand
GGCCGGCATTGATCGGCCGGTCATAGGTGGTCAGGCACCCGGCCAGGGCGAGGCTCGCAAACAGCAAGGCCAGGGAGCGAGCGAAGGCGGTCAAGCGGCGGTCCTGCGATATCGGGCGGGCGCCCGCGAACCCCAGCTATAGGCGACAAGACCATGGCGAAAAAGCAGGCGCTTGCATCCCGCCGCCAAGGGTCTATATCTCTTTCGACAGCTTATGCTCTGTTTGAGCATATCAGAGCGCCTCGCAAGAGCCTGCAGGCGCGCTTTTTTGGGCCAGAGAAATGCTCACTTTGAGCATAAGGAGGACGCCATGGCCGCCGACGGATTTGCCCCCCTCGCCTTCACCCCGCAGGTGGAAGCCGAAACCCAGGCGCTTTGGGAGCGGGTGAAGAAGCACGTCACGCCCATGGAGTGGCGCCTCCAGGCCCCCTTGATCTCGGAGATCAACCGCATCAAGCGGGAGAAGAACGCGGTCATCCTGGCCCACAACTACATGACCCCTGAGATTTTCCATGGGGTTGGCGACTATGTGGGCGACAGCCTGGGCCTCGCCAAGGAGGCGGCCCGCTCCGACGCGGCCATCATCATCCAGGCCGGCGTGCACTTCATGGCCGAGACCTCCAAGATCCTGTCGCCGGACAAGCGCGTCCTGATCCCCGACCTGCGCGCCGGCTGCAGCCTGGCCTCCTCGATCACCGGCGACGACGTGCGGCTGATCAAGGCTCGTTATCCCGGCATTCCGGTGGTCACCTATGTGAACACCACCGCCGATGTGAAGGCCGAGACCGACGTCTGCTGCACCAGCGCCAACGCCGTTCAGGTAGTCGAGCATGTGGCCCGCGAATGGGGCGTTGATCGCGTCATCCTGATCCCTGACGAGTTCCTGGCGCGCAATGTGGCTCGCCAGACCGACATCAAGATCATCGCCTGGCAGGGCCGTTGCGAGGTGCACGAGCGCTTCGAGGCCAAGGACATCCTCGAGATGAAGGCCGCCTATCCGGGCGCCCAGGTCCTGGCCCACCCCGAATGCCCCGCCGAGGTGCTGGAGGTCTCCGACTTCGCTGGCTCGACCGCGGCGATGAACGACTATGTGCTGAGCAAGAAGCCCAAGCAGGTGATCCTCGTCACCGAATGCTCCATGGCCGACAATGTGGCGGTGGACGCGGTGGACACCGAGTTCCTGCGGCCCTGCAACCTCTGCCCGCACATGAAGCGGATCAGCCTGGAGAACATCTACGAGGCCCTGATCAAGGAGCAGTACGAGGTGTTCGTCGATCCGGTGATCGCCGACCGCGCCCGCCTGGCGGTGCAGCGGATGATCGACCTGCCGCCCCCGGCGGTTCCGGCCCGCTATGACCTGGTCAAGGCCCGCCATCATGTGGATGTGGAGCTGATCTGATGGCCCATCGCACCCAGCACGACGGCGTCCTGGTCGTCGGTGCGGGTCTGGCAGGGCTGTCGGCCGCCCTGGCCGCCGCGCCGCGCAAGGTCATGGTCCTGACCGGCGCCCCCCTGAACAAGGGCTGTTCGTCGGCCTGGGCGCAGGGCGGCATGGCCGCAGCCCTGTCCGATGAGGACGACGCGGCCCTGCATGCGGCCGACACCGTGGCCGCCGGCGCTGGCCTGGTGGATCCCGAGCGCGCCGCCCTGCTGGCCCGGGAGGGCGCGGCGGCGGTGCGACATCTGGCCGAGCTCGGCGCGCCCTTCGACCGGGACGCCGCCGGCGGCTTTTCGCTCAGCCTCGAGGCGGCCCACAGCCGCGCCCGGGTGGCGCGGGTCAAGGGCGACCAGGCCGGTCGGGCCATCATGGCCGCAGTCACCGCCGCGGCCCTGGCGCAGCGCCATATCGAGGTGCGCTCGGGCCTGCGCCTGCGCGGCCTGCTGCAGGACGCCGAGGGCCAGGTCCGCGGCGTGATCGTCGAACAGGGCGGCCAGCTGCACGAGATCACCGCCCCGGCCGTGATCCTGGCCACCGGCGGCATCGGCGGCCTCTATGCCGTCACCACCACCCCGCCGGAGCTGCGGGGCGAAGGCCTGGGCCTGGCCGCCCGGGCCGGGGCCCTGATCGCCGATCCGGAATTCGTGCAGTTCCACCCCACGGCGATCGATATCGGCCGCGACCCCGCGCCCCTGGCCACAGAGGCCCTGCGGGGCGAAGGCGCCCTGCTGATCAACGCCTCGGGCGAGGCCTTCATGGCCAACTATCATCCGGCCGCCGAACTGGCGCCCCGGGATGTGGTGGCCCGGGCCATCCACGCCGAGCGCGCCGCCGGCCGCGGCGCCTATCTGGACGCCCGCGCCGCCGTGGGCGAGCATTTCCCAGAGGCCTTCCCCGCCGTGTTCGCCGCCTGCCTGTCAGGCGGAGTCGATCCGCGGGTTCAGCCGATCCCCGTGGCCCCGGCCTGCCACTACCACATGGGCGGGATCGTCACCGACGCCGACGGCGCCACCACCCTGGCTGGCCTCTATGCGGCGGGCGAGTGCGCCTCCACCGGCGTGCACGGCGCCAACCGCCTGGCGTCGAACTCCCTGCTGGAGGCCGCCGTCTTCGGGACCCGCGCCGGCGCCGCCGCTCGGGAGGCCGCCGAGGTCCGCACCCGCATCCAGCCGGGCGTCGCCGCGCCGGTTCTGCCCGACGCCGCCCTGTCGGGCCTGCGCATGGCCATGAGCGCCGAGGCCGGCGTGGTGCGTGACGCCCCGGGCCTGACCCGGCTGATCGACCTGATCGGGGAGCTGGAAGGCGCCTATGGCCTCTGCGCCGACCTCACCGCCGCGCGTCTGACCGCCTGCTGCGCCCTGAACCGCCGGGAGAGCCTGGGCGCTCATTTCCGCCTCGACGCCCCTGAGGCGCCGGCGGAGCCCAAGCGCACCTTCCTGACCCTGGGGGCGACCTCGGGCGCGCCCGCCTGCATGGCCGCAGAATGACCGCGCCCCTTCCCGATCTGCTGATCGAGCCCGTGGTGCGCGCCGCCCTGGCCGAGGACCTGGGCCGGGCCGGCGATGTCACCGCCATGGCCTGTATCGAGGCCGACGCCCAGCTGTCGGTGGCCTTCGCCGCGCGCAAGCCTGGCGTGGCCGCCGGCGTCGCCTGCGCCAGGCTGGCCCTGGCGGCCCTGGACCCAGAGGCGCGGTTCGAGACCCTGGTGGCCGACGGCCAACCGCTCGCGGCCGGCACCGTGCTGGCCCGCGCCCAGGGGAACGCCCGCGCCATCCTGTCGGCCGAGCGCACGGGGCTGAACCTGCTGGGCCGGCTGTGCGGCGTCGCCACCCTGACCCGGGCCTATGTGGACGCGGTGGAGGGCACGGGCGTACGCATTGTCGACACCCGCAAGACCACGCCTGGCCTGCGCCATCTGGAAAAGTACGCCGTGCGCTGCGGCGGCGGGGTCAATCACCGGTTCGGCCTGGATGACGCCATCCTGATCAAGGATAACCACATCGCCGCCTGCGGCGGGGTGGCCGAGGCCGTCCGTCGAGCGCGAGCCTTCGCTGGCCATCTGATGAAGGTGGAGGTGGAGGTCGACGGGCTGGACCAGCTGGAGGACGCCCTGCGGCACGGCCCGGACGTGGTGATGCTGGACAATTTCAGCCTGGCCGACCTGCGGACCGCGGTCGCCGCCGCCAAGGGGCGAGTGACCCTGGAGGCCTCCGGCGGGGTCAATCTGGACACCGTCCGGGCCATCGCCGACACCGGCGTGGATGTCATCAGCGTCGGCGCCCTGACCCACTCCGCCGCGGCTCTGGACATCGGCCTCGACGCCGTCTGATAACAACCCGCCGCCCGGAGCGCGGCGGGAATCAGGCATGTCGGGCGAACTGGCGATCCACCATCTGGGCGGCGGACTGGGACTAGGTCCCAACCCCTTCGGCCGCGACGTGGCCAACCTCGCCCTCTATCGCGCGCTTGCCCGCTATGGCGGCTTTGATCGTCTGCATATGCTGACGGCCCTGGAAACCTCCGCCGCCGATATCGCCGCCACCCTTCAGGGCGCCGATCCCCTGACCACCCGGATCGAGACCGCCTCCCTGCTGGAGCTCGGTCGGGCGCGCCAGGCGGGCACGCTGTTTCGGGGCAAGGCCGACTTGGCCGAGATGGCCTGGGCCAGACGCGGCGCCGGCCTGGACAACAGCTACAGCCTGGTCGGGCTCATCCATACCATCGCCCCGCCGACCACGCGGGAAGAGATCGCCCAGGCGAGTCTTGCGCCGACCCATCCCTGGGATGCGATCATCTGCACCTCGCCGGCGGTGCATGACTCCATCAGCGCGATGTTCGAGGGCTGGACGGACTATCTCGGCGAGCGGTTCGGGGGGGCCAGGCGGCCGATGCCGCAACTGCCCATCCTGCCGCTGGGGGTTGAGCTGGACGAGATCGCCGCCCAGGCCGATCGCCCCGACGTGCGCCAGGCGACGCGGGCCCGGCTGGGCCTGGCGGACGACGACGTGCTGGCGCTCTGGGTCGGGCGGCTGTCCTTCTACGAGAAGGCCTCGCCTCAGCCCATGTTCCGGGCGGTGGAGGAGGCCGGCCAGATCGTCGGGCGGCCGCTGCATTTCGCCCTGGCCGGCTGGTTTCCGCAGGAAAGCCACCGGGGCTATTTCGAGGAGGCGGGGCGGGCCTATGCGCCGACCTCGACCCTGCACTGGATCGACGGCAATGATCCCGTCCTGCTGAGCGAGATGTGGGCCGCGGCCGACATCTTCCTGTCCCTGGTGGACAACATCCAGGAGACCTTCGGCCTGGCGCCGGTAGAGGCCATGGCCGCGGGGCTGCCGGTGGTGGCCAGCGACTGGGACGGCTATCGGTTCACGATCCGACATGGGCAGGAGGGGTTCCTGGCTCCGACGATGGTCCCCTCACCCGGCCCGCCCAGCATTGCGCTCCTGCAACGGCACCTGCAGCGCATCGACACCTATCAGGCCTATGCCGGACAACTGGCCCAGCATACGGCGGTGGATGTCGGGGCGGCCGCCCGGGGCCTGGCCGAGCTGGCCGCGTCCCCGGAGCTGCGTCGGCGGATGGGCGCAGCCGGCCGGGCGCGAGTGCGCGAGACCTTCGACTGGAAGCAGGTGGTGACCGGCTATCGCGACCTGTTCGACAGCCTCGCCGAACACCGCCGCCAGGCGCCGGCCGCCACGGCCGGACCGCGGCTGAACCCGGTCCACGGCGACCCGTTCAGGGATCACGGGAGCTTCGCCACCGTTCATCTGACCGCCGACACCGAGATCGCCCTGCGACCGGGGGTCGATCCCGCCACCGATCCGGCCCTGACCTCGGGCATCATGCTCGACACCTATGGGGAGGCGTGGCGGTTGAGCGCGCCTGACCTTCGGCCCCTGGTGGACGGACTCCAGGGGGCCGGCTGGCGGCGGGTAGGGGACATGCTGGCCGCCATCCCGCCGCCCGCCCGGGCCCGCACCACCTATGGCCTCGTCTGGCTGTGCAAGATGGGCGTGCTCGACTGGCGGTGAGGCGTCAGCCGATGCGGGCCTTGAGCCGGCGAGCCGCCTCCAGGGCGCCGGCGCGGCGATCGGCCAGGGCGGCGTCCATCATCTTCTGCACCTGATCGCGGATGTGCGGCGGCGCCAGCTCCGGCCGGCCGCCTTCGAAGGGCGGCTCCGGCGCATATTCCAGGCCCAGCTGCACCCGGCGGGCGGCGTCCTCGCCGAAAATCTCGGCGGCGGCCACCAGGGCGAAGTCGAGGCCGGCGGTCACCCCGCCGCCGGTGATTACGTTTCCATCCCGGCAGACCCGGCCCTCATCCACCTCCACATCGAACAGGGGCAGGAGGTCGCGCCAGGCCCAGTGGCAGGCGGCGCGCCGTCCCTTCAGCAGCCCCGCCGCCGCCAGGATCAGGGAGCCTGTGCAGACCGAGGTGACATAGCGGGCGCTGGCGCCAAGCCGGCGGACGGCCTCCATATAGGCCTCATCCAGCATGGCCGCGGTGGTCCCGAAACCGCCGGGCACGCAGAGGACGTCGCAGGACTCGATCTGGGTCAGATCCTCCAGGCGGGCGAAGACCAGGCCGTCGCCTTCGATGTCGGCGCCGCCCACCGAGGCGACGATGGTCTGGGCGCCCGGCAGGCGGTTGAACACCTGATGCGGCGCGGTGAAGTCCAGCTGGGTTACTCCGGGATAGAGCGGGAAGACGATACGGCAGGTCTGGGTCATGGACAGGCTCCGGGGTTGACAGGGGCAGCATCGACCGTTCCTGTTCTGGCTGAAATGACGTTTTTCCCACGGAATCTGCCATGACGCCCCGGCGCATCGACGTCCTGATCTTCCCGGACTTTCAGTTGCTGGACGCCGCCGGCCCCGTCGCCGCCTTCGAGATCGCCGGCCGCCTGGCGCCCGGCGTCTATGATCTGCGGGTCGTCGCGGCGGCGCCTGGCGAGGTGAGAAGCTCGTCCGGCGTGAGCCTGATGGCCAAGGCCCTTGATGAGTCTCCCATCGACACCCTGCTGGTGTCCGGCGGGGACGGGACGCGGCCTGAGCGGCTGGACCCCGCCGTGATCACCGCCGTCGCGGCCGCCGCCGGTCGGGCGCGGCGGATCGTCAGCGTCTGCTCCGGCGCCTTCATCCTGGCGCAGGCGGGGCTGCTGGAGGGGCGCCGCGCCACGACTCACTGGAGCCGCACTGCCGACTTCCGCCGCCGGTTTCCCAGGACGCGGCTGGAGCCCGACCGGATCTATGTGCGGGACGATCCGGTCTGGACCTCGGCGGGGATCACCGCGGGGATCGACCTCTCCCTGGCCCTGATCGCCGAGGATCTGGGCGAGGCGGTCGCCCGGGCGACCGCGCAGCAGCTGGTGGCGCCGCGGCAGCGGGCCGGCGGGCAGTCCCAGTTCTCAGGCCTGGTGGAGATGGGCGGGGCGAGCGGCCGGTTCGCCGACCTGCTGGGCTGGGCCCGTCAGCGACTGGCCGCCCGGCTGAGCGTCGAGGATCTGGCGGAGGCCTGCGCCATGAGCCCGCGCAACTTCGCCCGGGCCTTCGTACGCGAGGTGGGCATGACGCCGGCCAAGGCCGTGGAGCACCTGCGGGTCGAGGCCGCCCGCGCCGAACTTGAACAGGGCGCCGGCGTAGACCAGGCCGCCCAGAACTCGGGCTTCGGCGATCCTGAACGGCTCCGACGGGCCATGCTGCGGACCTATGGCCAGACACCGCAGGCGCTCAGGCGCAACGCCCGGGCGAGCGCCTGAGCGCCTTGGCTCAGGTCGCCTTGCGTTCGCCGGTCGCCGACTTGGCCTCGGCGGACTTCTCGTCCTGCGGCGGCGCCTTGGCCGAAGACGCCGCAGGCCGGACGGCCGGTTTGGCGGCGCCCGTCTTGACGATCTCGCCCTCGGGACGCTCGGGGGTCTTCGGCGCTGAGGCCGGCTCCTGCCCGGGCTCGGCGGGTCCGCCCATGGCGAGACTGGCTGACGGCACGGGAACCAGGGTGGCCGAGGTCAGGCGGATGTCGTTGTCGCCCTCGATCCGGTCACGGGGGTCAGACGACTCGCCGACCCGGGCATAGACCGGGGCCTGGGTCTGTTCCGGCGTGACCTCATGGGCGCTGGCCAGCATGCGGCTGGGCGCCGGATCGCGGCCGAAGCGATAGAAGACATGCACGCCCACCTGGGTGACCCGGGTGAGGCGTGGGCCCCAGGCGGGCGCCACGGCGGTGGTGTGGAAGTGGGTTGCGCGGCCGACCTCGGCCATCACTTCGCCAGACAGGGCCTTGTGGGCGACCCGCTCGGCGCGACGCCAGGCGGCCGGCTCGACCCGGGCGCGCATGGCGCCATTGCAGGCGAAGCTGAACTGGCAGACTCGGCTGTTGGCGCCCTGGAAGACGACGCCGCAGACCGTCTTGGGGAAGGCCGGATGCCGCACGCGGTTGAGCACCACCTGAGCCACGGCCGCCTGGCCAGACGGCGTCTCGCCGCGGGCCTCGTAATAGACGGCCTGGGTCAGGCACTCCATGTCGCGGGAGGCCTCCAGCGCCCCGCCGAGGCGGAACGGCGCGGCCGGAATGGGCGTGGGATTGAGGCTGGCCCGCAGAAGCGGCGGCTGCCCGGACGACCCTGCCCCGCGCTCCAGGCGAGCGACCAGGATCGCGCTCTGACGGTCACGCTCGGCGGCGCCGGCCACGGTGAAGGGGTCGTGGCGGCGCGCGATGCGCAACACGCCAGGGTCCATCCGCGCCGCAGCATCCTGCAGCGCCTGTTCGGAATATCCATCGGCCGCGCCCGCCGCCAGACGGGCGGCCCTTGCGTGATCCGAAGCTGCGCCGGCCATGCCGCCGGCCATATAGGCGCCACCCAGCGCCAGTCCGACCGTGGAGCCGAGAACGGCGGCAGCGGTCAGGGCACGCCAATCGGCGCGCACCCATTTATCATTTTGCAAAACGTCCTGTCCTGTGCGGCGAGGGCGCATCGCCCCCCGACATCATCGCTCAGAGAAGTCCCGCCTCACTGCGGGTGAAATCTCGAAAACGAAGCCCGTCCGCACTGCTTCAATGGACGGGTCTTACGACAAAGTGGCCCGCCTTATGACGGGTCCATGAAGGATTCGCAAGGCGATATTGCGCCGCACCGTAGCTCCACCTTGAGACCACCGACGGCGACTCTGGGAACCTTGGCCGTTGCCGGCCGTTTGCAGCGAACAACTCTCGGAGATTCTAACATGGCTAAGGTCCTTGGCGTCTGTGCGATTTCGGCGGCGCTTCTACTGGCCGCCTGTGGCCACAATGTGGAGCAAAGGGCGGCGACCGGCGCCGTGGCCGGGGCCGTGGTCGGCGGTCCCGTGGGTGCGGCCGCAGGCGCGGCCGTGGGCACGGTGGTGAGCAAGAGCGTCGATAAATAGGCTGCCCCAGGCGCGGCTAGTCCGTCTGGATCATGCCGCGCCCCTGAGCTGGGCCTATCCCCCCTCGATCACCGGGGGAGATGGGACCATGCGCCACCTGATTCTGGCTCTCGGCGTCCTGGCGATGGTCTATGCCGTCGTTCACAGCGCCGGAGGGCTGTTCTGATCGCATCGCACCCTGCTGACACCATGATGTCAGCAGGGCCGCTGGCGCCCGGCCCTCGGCGCGCCTACCTTCTGTCCCATGCCGCGTTCCAAGACTGCCCCTCCCCCGTCGCCGCAGGGCGTCGCCGACATGTCGGCGTCCTTCGACTATGACGAATCGACCATGCCGATGCTGTGGAAGCCCCACCGCCCGGCCCGGCCGCCCAAGTCGGAGGGGGGCAAGCGCTTCAAGCTCGTGTCGGACTATCAGCCGGCCGGCGACCAGCCGCAGGCGATCAAGGAACTGGTGGCCGGCCTGGAAGGCCGCGAGCACGACCAGGTGCTGCTCGGCGTCACCGGCTCGGGCAAGACCTATACGATGGCCCAGGTCATCGCCGAGACCCAGCGCCCGGCCCTGATCCTGGCGCCCAACAAGACGCTGGCCGCCCAGCTCTATTCCGAGTTCAAGGCGTTCTTCCCGGAGAATGCGGTCGAGTTCTTCGTCTCCTACTACGACTACTACCAGCCGGAGGCCTACGTCCCGCGGACGGACACCTACATCGAGAAGGACTCCTCGATTAACGAGCAGATCGACCGGATGCGGCATTCGGCGACCCGGGCGATCCTGGAGCGGGACGACGTCATCGTCGTGGCCTCGGTCTCCTGCATCTATGGCATCGGGTCGGTGGAGACCTATACGGCCATGACCTTCACCCTAGCCCCGGGTGAGCGGATCGATGAGAAGCAGCTGATGGCTGACCTCGTGGCCCTGCAGTACAAGCGCAACGATCAGGCCTTCGAGCGCGGGACCTTCCGCCGCCGAGGCGACACCATCGAGATCTTCCCCGCCCACTACGAGGATCGCGCCTGGCGGGTCAGCCTGTTCGGCGACGAGGTGGAGACCATCGTCGAGTTCGACCCCCTCACCGGCAAGAAGACCGCCGACCTGGAGGGGATCAAGATCTACGCCAACAGCCACCATGTGACGCCGCGCCCGACGCTCAACCAGGCGGTCCTGCAGATCAAGGCCGAGCTCAAGGAGCGGCTGGAGTGGATGGTGGCCAATGGCAAGCTGCTGGAAGCCCAGCGGCTGGAGCAGCGCACCACCTTCGACATCGAGATGATCCAGGCCACCGGCTCCTGCGCCGGGATCGAGAATTACAGCCGCTATCTGTCGGGCCGCCGGCCGGGGGAGCCGCCGCCGACCTTCTTCGAATACATCCCCGAGAACGCCCTGCTGTTCGTCGATGAGAGCCACCAGGCCGTGCCGCAGATCGGCGGCATGTATCGCGGGGACTACCGGCGCAAGTTCACCCTGGCCGAATACGGCTTCCGCCTGCCTTCCTGCCTGGATAACCGCCCGCTCAAGTTCGAGGAGTGGGACGCCATGCGCCCGGACACGGTGCATGTGTCGGCCACGCCCGGCTCCTGGGAGATGGAGCGGACCGGTGGCGTCTTCGTCGAACAGGTGATCCGCCCCACTGGCCTGATCGATCCGCCGGTGGAGGTCCGCCCGGTCTCCAAGGACGGCTTCTCCCAGGTGGACGACGTCATCGACGAGGTCCGCCAGACCATCGCCCAGGGCTATCGCGGCCTGATCACGGTGCTCACCAAGAAGATGGCCGAGGACCTGACGGAGTACATGCACGAGCAGGGCCTGAAGGTCCGCTACATGCACTCCGACATCGACACCATCGAGCGCATCGAGATCATCCGTGACCTGCGCTTAGGCGTCTTCGACGTGCTGGTGGGCATCAACCTGCTGCGCGAGGGCCTGGACATCCCCGAGGTCGGGCTGGTGGCCATCCTGGACGCCGACAAGGAAGGCTTCCTGCGCTCAGAGACCTCCCTGATCCAGACCATCGGCCGGGCGGCGCGGAACATCGACGGCCGGGTGATCCTCTATGCCGACCGCATCACCGGCTCCATGGAGCGCGCCATGGCCGAGACCCAGCGTCGCCGGGAACGGCAGGAGGAATACAACACCGCCCACGGCATCACGCCCGAGAGCGTGAAGAGCCAGATCAAGGAAATCCTCGCCAGCGCCTATGAGAAGGACCGCCCCCTGGTCCGCACGGAGCTGGCCGAGGAGGCCAAGCCCT
>Ga0208242_100864_pt1 | contig 11090 bp, 6 predicted proteins | sample SubbioAug_CSW13A_FD_184825 | JGI IMG/M metagenome (GOLD analysis project Ga0208242, IMG submission 184825) | Serpentinite rock and fluid subsurface biosphere microbial communities from McLaughlin Reserve, California, USA - CR12Aug_CSW13A (SPAdes) | ecosystem: Environmental > Terrestrial > Deep... | reverse complement strand
CCTCCCCTGAAGGCTTCCGGACGCCGGCCCGCAGCCGGACCCATCAGCATGCGCTGGGGCCGGCATCCGAAACCCTCAACAGGAGCAGAACTTTGGATTGGTCCGGAAAGCGGACATTCTTGAGGATGGCGGAACGCGCAAGCCTTGCTCAGTTCCACCCGCCGAGTTGCACCGTCCCCTGGTCCGCCCGGCTCAGCAGATCAAGAAACTGACGCACTAACACGTCGGCAAGTTCGCAGCCGGAGAGGCGTTCTTTTGGGTGTGCCGTCGCCATCCAACGCAGTTCACGTGAGAGGGAGAGTTTCGGCACGTAGATGACGCGTCGGATCTCGTCGGGCATGCCGATCGTCATGAGGTTTTCGGATGGCATGAAAAGCGGGCCATTCCATTCGGCCGCGATCAGACCAGCCTCTTCGAGCACGGAGTTAAAGATCGACTGCTTCCAACCGATGTTGAGTGTGAAACCGCGCCGGTCGCGCAGCACGCATCGTCGGTCTTCAGCGAGCGCGACGATTTCCATGCCGAGCTCGTCGCTGACCTTATTTGCGAGAGCCGCAGTCGCGGCCACGATGGTCTGCACCTGCGGATGAATGTTGGAGATGATCCAACTCGCGTCCCTAAAACACTTGGTCTCGTCAGCGATCAAATCAGCGTCCCGCTTAACCACGCGAGCACGTGCGAGCGCGTCCATCGGCGCGATCTTGCCGCCGAGTTCTTGCACTCGGGCTTTGACGGCGCCGGCAAGTTGCTCAATGCCGTATTGCTCAAGCGCGAAACGAACGTGGGTTTCAGGAAGCCAGGTCGGAAGGCTGCTGGTCCCGTCGAGTTGCACGAAGAGCAAGCCCTTCCAGCCCTGATTGAGACAACGATCGGTGATCGCGGTCTGCTCGACACGCGTCCACTTGGTTTCACCCCAAGGGGAGCGGAAAAGCGTCACCACGAGGCGCGCACCAAGGAACGGCGCCCGCATGGATTCGAGACCGTCGGTGCCGGCCAAGTCTTCCTGTTGGCGCGGGAAGAAAAAGACATTCAGGCCAGCCAAGCGGTCGTGCAGTTCGCGGGCGACGGCCTCGTCTCGCGCGAGGAACGAGACAGCGACGTCGTAAGACGTCGTCGCAGCGGGATCGTCTATCGGTTCTTCCATGGCGCTAGTCCCCCTTACCAACGCCTAGCATGTTGGGTGAGCAATGGCCCCACCCGGTTCGGGTCTCGATGGTCAAGGTTTCGCGCGTTCGGACTCCAACCTTCAAAAGGCAAGCGGACCACCTGAGCGTAGAATGCGAGTGATGCACGTTCCAAGCGCGAGTTCTCGGATGCGCCACTTCTGGAAGTTGGCATCTCGCCCGAAATCCGATTTCCGCTGTCTCACACAGATCGCCTCACAACCAAGGTTCTGCACCAAGCCGCAGCTTCTCTCCCGCTGGTGTTGGCCTGACCTCTGCTGAGCACTATCTCGTAGCGACGCGGCGCGAGGGGGCGCGACATTGCCAGGCCATAACTTCAAGGTGCCGGGACTGATCCGCGCGGGGTTCCAGTACCAGGACCTTGTGGCGATCGAGACCCTGATCGACTTTTATCGGGACCCACAGCGCTATGACTGGGTCAAACTGGACGCCGAGGACCGCGCCTATCGTTCGATCGACGACGTCGTGGCCTGCCGGGCCGACGGCCTCTACGAGCTCACCCAGGTCAAGTTCGCCGCAGATCCTGCAGCCGCAACCAGCCGGCTAAGCTGGGAGTGGCTTCTTGAGCATCGGCCGAAGGGCCGCTCCCTCCTCCAGAAGTGGGCTGCAACCACCGCCGAACACCGTGCCGCCGGGACCCTCGCTCGGGCCGTCCTCAAGACGGACCGCGCGCCGGATGCTGAATTCGGGCAATGCCTGACCGGTGTGCGCATCGATTGGGGAAATGTCCCGCCCGCGGTCCAGCGTCAGGTCTCCGATCAGCTCGGATCGCTCGAGGCGGCGAAGGCGTTCTTCGCCGATTTCGAATTCCTCCACTCGCTGCCGCATCTGGATGATCTCGAGGAACAGCTGTGGTCGCGCATTGCGTCTGATACTGACCGAGGTGGCTGGTCGCTATTCCGCGACCAGGTCGAACGATGGTCAACACGCAAAAACCAGCCCCATCCCGACGGCAGGATCCGGTACATCCACCTCCGCCAGGCTTTCGCGGCTGAGCGGCCGCGGCCAATCCCTCAGGACTTTCTCGTCCCGGCTGGCTACCAGCCGCCCGATGAGGCCTTCGACAAGAAATTTCGGGCCGAGGCTTTCGGGGCCGATGGGCTAGAGGTGCTCTGGGGACCGCCCGGGCGGGGGAAAAGCACCTACCTGAGCCACTGCGTCGCCAAGGCGAGCCGTAGGAAGACCGTCTGCATCCGCCACCATTACTTCCTCAGCCTGGATGATCGCTCCGAGGGCCGCTTCCACTTCCACGCCATCAGCCAATCGCTGCAGCATCAGCTCCGTGACGCCATTCCAGGGTTTCCAACCGACTCCGGCGAGCTCGGCGACCGCCTGGCCTTAGCCGCGGACATGCTTGCCCAGGAGAACCGTCGGCTTGTCGTCGTCGTCGACGGGCTCGACCACGTTTGGCGCGAACACCGAGACCGGCACGATATGGAGGAACTCTTCGCCGTCCTCCTCCCACTTCCTCCCAACGTCTCCCTGGTGGTTGGCACGCAGCGGATCGATCCCAGGGAGCTCCCAACCCAACTGCTGAAGGTCACGCCGGTCGAAGATTGGCGCGAGCTCCCGCTGATGTCGCCAGACGCCGTGCGCGACTGGCTGACCAATCAGGACGAAGCCGGTCGCCTGAACCTCAGCGGCTTCAACGGTGATCACCGGGCACGCATGTTCCGCGAGGTCGCTGTCGCCCTGCACGAGGTCTCCCAAGGCCTACCTCTGCACCTGATCTATTCCTTTGAAAGCCTCTTGCGGACGGGAGACCCAATCGACGCCGGCGACGTCCGAGCCCTTCCCGCCTGTCCGAGCGGCGACATCAGGGACTACTACCGGGCGTTCTGGGAACGCGGGAGCGCCAAGACCCGCGCGATCCTGCATGTCCTGGCCGGCCTCGCTTTCGGGCCGCCCCCCTCGGCCCTGCACGATTGCTTCGGCCGATCGGACGAGGCGATGGCCGCATTCGCCGAGGTCAGCCATTTGCTCGAACTTCGCGAGACCGGCGTGCGCCCCTTCCACGGCAGCCTGTTTGCGTTTGCGCGCGACCTGCCCGATCACGACCATCTCTTCCGGACGCACGCGCCCGACGTACTCAGCTGGCTCCGGGGGCCGAACGCCGGGTACTGGCAATGGGCTTGGAGATGGATCACTGAGCGTCAGCTCGGCGACGCGAAGAGCCTTATCGAAAAGACCACCCGTTCTTGGGCGATCGAAGGGCTCACCGCAGGCTACCCGCTGGATCAGGTCACCACGATTCTGCACCACGCTGAGCGCGCTGCTTTCGACGTCCTCGATCTCGAACGTCTCCTGGCCATCCGCTCATTGCGGATCCGGGCGCTGAACGCCCCCGAATTTCAAATGCAGGAATGGCACCTCATCCCCGAGGCGGCGATCTCCCTGGCGGTCGAACCTACCCCGCACGCCCTGATGCGGACGGATCTGGTGAACACGCCCACGGCGCTGATGCCATTCGTGGCGCGCACCTCCGTGGCGTCAATCCGGGAGCGCGTCGTCAGCTCAGCAATCAACGAGCTCAATCGGCGGATCAGCCTCAGCCGAGGCGACGAAACGCTCCGCAACGACCATTATTCGCGCCTGGCCCAGAGCATCGTGAGCGTGGTCGCCTGTCGCGGCCCGGAGGAGGTCCCCCGGGTCTTGGCCTTTTCGCGCAGGAACGATTCCTTCGGCGTCCTGTCTGCCTATGCCCGGGCTTCACGGCTGGCCGGCCAGACGGCAAACGTCTTCGAGCTGGCGCGGCATGTCAGCTCGGAGCACTTGAGCGGCGAAGTGTTGGCGTCCCTATGTTCCGAGGGGCTGGGACCAAGTAGCATTGTGGGCCTTCAGGGAAAGGGGCATCCCGTCCTCGTGTGCCTGGAGCTGGTCAAGGGCGCCACGGCTCCCCGCGTGCGGACCCATCGGGACGTCAGCCGCCTTTTCCCTCGCCTAACCGGGCATCCGGAACGGGTTTACGAAGGCACCACCGGCCTATTGCACGAAGGCTTCTTTGCGGCCCTTGCCGCGGGACTGGCGGGCCGTGCCGCAAAGGGTTGGATGAAGACTCCACCAAAGGCAGAGGGCCTATGGCTGACGGAGGCCGTCCGCGCATTTGAAGCGCTGGCCGACGAAGTGGGTCGTGTGTGGCGAGCAGAGCAGCGATGGATGGACCTCGGCGAAATCTACGCCGCCTTCCCGCTTGCAGTGCCGGATAGACGGTCCTTCGATGATAACCGCCGCTTCATCGCCGTGCGCCTTGCCCTCCGAGACATCGCATTCGATCTCAGCACGATTGGCCTGGCCGTAGACGCCAAAGGTCAGATCAAGGTCGACGCCATGGCTCGCGCTCGGAGCCATCCGTTTTGGCATGACGAAATCTGGATCGCGACGGCCGTTGAGCGGCGCATCTCGATCCATTCGCCCGATGCGGCGTCCATCCTCATCGAGGCAGTCAGCAAGAAGACTGGAGGCGTCGTTTCAGAATTCATGGAGCGCACCGACCTCTACGCGCAGCTGGCGATGTTCGCGGTGGACAACGATCTGGAGGCGCTAGCGCGCCGGACTTTGCAGACCGCGGTCGACTGCATGCTGGGCTACGGATGGCGGAAGGATTTGTTCGCCATGGAGGTCCTCGACAGCCTGTCGCTGCTGGCCAGCCGAGGGCGGGCAGAGGCGGCGCAGCGGATTCTGGAGCTGTCTGGTCCGTTCACCCAGATAACCGAATACACCGACGGTGACGAAACGAATCATGTGCGCACCGACTTCTACGAGGCCCTGGCGATCCACTTCCCGGATCGCGTACCTGCCTGCTACGCATCGCTCCTCGCGGAAGCGGAATGGCGCTACGCGGAAGGCCTGACGATAGCGTTCGCTGGCCGCGCCGACCTTGAGACGGCACCAGGGCAGGCGCTCCTCGAGACGTATTTGCCGATGAATGAAACGGCCCGCCTCGAAAGCTTCGACCCAGAAGTCCGCCCAATGGCGCACGCAGCGCTTGCCACAGTCGAGCGCCGGACGGGCCGTGTTCGCCCGGCGGCCGGCCGTGAACGCCATCCCAATTCCTCCACCGGCATCGAGGAAGGCGACCCGGCCGACTTGCCGGACCCTGCACAGTACCCTCCGGAGCTTCTCGCGGATTTCGTGAAGTCGCTCCGCGCGGTCAAAGGGTTCGACATCAAGCAGGGGCAGGTGGCCTGCTGGTTGCAACACTGGGAGGCGGCCGGCCAAGGCGAGGCCGCGCTCGCGTCCTTCGAGACCGTCATCACTCAGCGGCATCTCGGATACGAGCTTCAGGAAGCTCTGGATATCGCGTTCGACATCGCCTTGCGGGTTCGCGGCCGGACCAAGGCCTTGCCCTTGCTCGTGCAAGCCCACATCCGTCGCTACGGTTGGCAGCGCTGGTACACGAGCAGCGAAGAGGCGGAGGGCCGTCTCCGGAAGTTCGCCCAGAACTATCCCGGCCAGTGGCGGGACTACATTCGGGCGACCGCCGTCGGCGAAACCGGACCTGGGGGTCCGGGCGCGGCGGTCGTGATCGGCCAGTCGCGCCTGGTCACGTTCCTCGTGGAAGTCGGCGAACTAGATGAAGCTTGGCTCTGCGCGAAGGCGATGGCGCGGATCTTCGAAGAGGAATTAAGCGCCCAGCCGATTGTCACCCCAGCGTGGGCCGAATGAGCGATCCCGCGGTTGGCCTCCTTCTCGAGCGCTTAATGAGCCCGCCGCCCCGGGTCCGCTGGGAGGTCGCCCGAAGCATCGCTAAACTCATCCGGGCCGGCGATCGTTCGGTCTCCCAAGCCCTCCTAGTCTGGATCGGCAAGCGCTCTCTCGAAAGCGAGGTGGCGCTCGGCCTCGGCATCATCCAAGCTTTCGACCTAGGGGCTTATTTCGATGTGCAGGCTGTGGAGGCGGCCGTGCGCGCGCAGTCATTCCTGTCCGACTGGCTGATCAAGAGTGCATTTCCTGGGCATGCGATGGCGCCTGGGGGGGCGCTTCGTTTTGCGCCCCAGGCCAGACCCGTCCTGCCTCACGAGCAGAAGACGTGGTTCGACCGCTACCGCACGCAAGCAATTGCCCCAATTCTGTCGCGAGAGTTCGCGCGGCTCGACGCGACGACGGGCCTCCCCCTCATGGAGCGGTGGAAACACGAGTGGGGCTGGCTTCAGGCCCAACAACCGGCCCCAGCGGCGGAATACCCATCGTTCTATTCACAAAGGTCTAGGGAGCAGCACGGCCAATTCGATCTAGGTCAGCGAGAGCTCTATGCCACGGCCTTCCTTCGGACGCTCAACTACGCCGTGGCGCATTGGAAGATGCCGGCCCACATCGCGGAGAGCTACAGCCGCCTCTTGCTGACCTTCAATCGCGGCCTGGCCGATCTGGAGCCGATAGCGCGGCCGACATGGAGCCATGGGCTAACCCAAACAGTCGTCGACGAATTCGCGGACACTGCCAGATCCATCCTGGAGGCGGCAAAGGAGCTGGCCGAGCCGGAGGAGCGCATCATCGCGATCCGGGTCGTGGACATCAGTGACGAGGCCACGTTCGAAATGGACCTTCGGCTCGTCCTGGCCTCGGACCCAATATCCGCCAAACCGGATGACGTGGCCGAACTCATCAACCTGACGCCGACACATCGGCCCGGGGAGTTTGCCGGGCTGCTTGTCCCGGGCGCCGACGGGCATCAGTTCGACTTTGATGAGCCATACGTCCTGGCACAGCAACTGTGGCCCAGCGAATGCGGCAGGGCGCACTCCGAAATCATTCCCGAAATTAGGGTCGCATCGCCCGTCATAATGGGCCGGGAAGTCGAACTTGTCGGCACACCTGAGGATGTCCGGCTGGTGACCGCGGAGGGCCCCCTGACGCGATGGATCCATTGGTATTCCGAATGGGACGCGACCCAACCGGTCGCAATCGATTCCTGCGTCGGGAGTGTCACGACCGTCCGGTCAGATGCGCTTAAGCAGCTTGTATTTTCCCGCGGCCTGGAGAAGGCCTGGGCCATCTCGGCGACGTTTGGAGCGCGCGAAAACACCTACAAGGAATTTGAAACACAAAGCCGCTCTGCGTGGCTCTCAGAGTCCGATTGAACCTCGACCTAGATGATCCTCCGCGCAGCCTCCAGGAAAACGCGGCGTAAGCAAGCCGGCTAACCGATAAGACGCGAGGATGATCTGCTTGCGCACCGCTAGGTTCGCTGCACCGGCGTAGTACTGGCCAGTCGAGATCCCCACCGCTTGGTGCGGACCGTCCCAACGTCGCCTACGAGCCCAACGCGGTCATGGCGGATTGTGCCCGAGGCGAAGTCCAGCTTCGACTGCCCCGCGGCGCACTGACGGGATAGGCACCGCTAACGAGACGCCGATCTCATCGCCAACCTGACATAGCAGACATGCCCATCCTCGACGTCCAGGAGGACGCGGAGAGTAACACGCGGTCGAAGGCATACCCATCAACATGCGAATCCGCGCTGCGCCCTAGAAGGAGTCTCTCTCGCGATCTTCGAGAAGAACCGGGAAATCCTCATGCGTTTGAGGTGTGCGACAACGACAACGCTGAAGGATTTCAGGGGCGTGGATTCTCAAAGTCTAAGAGGACCCACACCGCTTAGGGACTGGCGCTCACCTACGCGCGCCTTGCGCGGCCGATGTCCGCCAGGCGACAGCTGGGTCGCCGTAGCCCAGGATCGAGAGCTTGCTGAAGGCGCCGTCACGAGCATCCTCGAACTTCAAAGCGATCTCCGGATCTCCTTCCAGATAGAAGGTCTCCTCCGAGACCGGGAGGAATCGACTGCGGGGTGCGGGCCAATCGCCTTCCAGCCCTGCCTCGCAAGGGGCGAGGCGCAGGGGGCCAAGGCCGAACCGGAAGACCCCCGCGCAAGCCTGCAAGTTCTCCGCGCTGAGTACAGTCGGAGTGCGAGAGGTGTCGGACAGGCCCAACGCCCGGCGAGCTAAGCCATAGGTCACCTGCTCAACGGCGAACGACGAAACGTTCGAAAGCACCGCCACTGTGAGGTCGTCATCAGGCCAGTAGGTGAGGCCGCTCTGGAAGCCATTGATGCCGCCGTTATGACCGATGTGGCGCTTGCCGCGATAGCTGCCCAGGATCAAGCCAAAGCCATATGGAGTTGGTTGCCCGTTCCTCAACTTTCCCGGCGTGATCATGGCCGCGTAGTCTTCGGGCGAGACCACTTCGCCGCCGTGCAGCGCCTGGTTCCACCGGAGCAAGTCCTCCACAGTGGATCCCAAGGCGCCGGCCGCGTGTGGAACGCTCATCGATATAGGTGACGCGTGCGCCAATGATGGAACGGTGTCGTAGCCCGCCGCACGTCGAGGCGTGATGGACCAATCGTGAAGATAAGTCGTGCTGGTCAGGCCGAGAGGCCCGAAGAACGTCTCCTGAAGATACGCCCCGTAATCCGTCCCCGAGGCGGCTTCGATGATGGCGCCCAGCAGCAGGTAACCCGAGTTGTTATAGAGCGAGAGCTCTCCGGGAGTAAAATCAAGAGGCAAGTTCTGGAACAGGGCGATCAGATCGTTCAGAGGTCGATCGACGGTGACAAGCTCTGTAGCGAAGTTGTCCAAACTCGTGAGGCTCTTGATGCCTGATGTGTGGTTGAGCAGGTGCCGGATGGTGATCCGGCTACCCCCGATCGGGTAATCTGGAAGATGCGTTTCGATAGGGTCATCAATCTGGAGTTTGCCAGCCTCACGGAGTCTAAGGATCGCCGCCGCGGTGAACTGCTTGGTGACTGATCCAATCCGGAAGACCGTGTCGAGCCCGATGGGGACGTTCCATTCAACGTTGGCGAGCCCGTAGCCCCCGGCGTGTACGAGTTGGCCGGCCTGACGGACCGCGACCGCTACGCCAGGTCCATTCGGGGCGACAAGTTTCGTCACGATGCGTTCGAAGTCGCGTTCCGTGGTCATGCCATCCTCAGCGCTGTGGTTCTGGACGAGCGGCCGCCACCCCCATCCAGCCCTCCTGGCCTGCCGGCCCACCCGCTGACTCTTGCGGAAGCGGAGGCGCAAAAATCAAACCGCCACGGGCCGGACGCAGCCGCGGGAACGTGCTCACCCCCCCGGTGACCTCTTACACCTGCGCGGCCTCGAACTACAATAATGTACCGGGGCGGCGCGCGCGATGACATCTGCTCACGGTTGACGGGCGCTCATCTCCGCCGGAAGATACATTAGACGATGTAACGGAATTGGGTGAGCCCGTGAGCAGTATCGCTGCCGATTCAATCGCGTCCCGAGCCCGGGACCTCGGATGGCCTGACGGACTTGCAGACCGTGTGACGGCCGCGAACATTCCAGCTCGGCAGCTTGAGCGTTGGTTGCAGAATGCGGCCACCCCACCCTTCATCGAGCAGGTCGAGCGGACAGTCGCGATGTTGGAACGGTTGTCACAAGGACCCTACCGAGCGCGAGAGCTCACGGTCTGGGACGAAGACGTCTTCAAAGGTCTGTGGGCGGACGCCCCTGAGAAGGCTGACGATTGGGAGGTATTCATTGAGCGATCGCCCAATGCATTCGCTCAATTTGAGCTGCAGCCAGCCGCCAGCATCACCGCCGTTGAGGCGGATGGGGATCTGGTGGCGTGTACGGTCTGGTCACCTGCAAACTGCATGGTCGGCGGCAAGCGCGTCAGCATCCATTATGCGCAAGGGCTGCGCGTTCGGGCCGAACACCGAAGGGATGGTCTGGGCGACCTCGTCCGCAGATTTCCCACTCGGGCGCTACAGAGGCCGACCTTGGGTCAGGTCATGTATCGCCGTATCGGCAATGCGAACATGGAGCGATTTCTGGATGCCGTGAAGTTTCACGAGGGCCAAGATCGACTGCAGAAGATCGTCGGCGCTGCATATCTGGCCGCGCGAGGACCTGACGTCCAAACCGAGGGCCTTCGGCCCATCGAGCTGCGGGATCTGGAGCGCTGCGCCCACCTGATAAATCGCACCCATGAAGGCTTGGACCTGTTCCGCCCCTATGGTGCGGAAAGCCTGCGCGACATGCTCGACGGAGGGGTTTGGGGGGAACGGCCGCCTTGGCGCCCCTCCCCTTTCGGTTGGGATGACTTCCATGTGATCGAACGGGATGGCCATGTGGTCGCTTGTGGGGGTCTTTGGGACCGTGGTCGGGACATCCGCGAGATCTGGCGTTCGGCCCAAGGCGATGAGAAGCGCGTCGAAGTCGCGATGGGGCTCGATCTGGGTGTGGAAGCAGGCCACGAAAGTGCATTAGCTGATTTGCTAAGAGTTTTCGCGGCGCGGTCTGGCCTATTGGGTCGCCAGTCCCTCGTGGCAGACTTGGCCCATCTGCCCGCGGTCGTGGAAGAGCTGGACGATCTCGAACCTCGCATGGAGAGCCGGATCATTGAATGGAGCCCCTTCCAGCCAAGTTTGCCGAAGCAGCTTGGGGAGTGCTACCTCGACCTGCGGTTCTGGTGAGCTAAGAAAGCCGCAGCCGTCGTTCGCACTGTAGGGAGCCCAGCCATCGGATGCTCGGGCATCGGGGCCGGCAGGCCGATGAGGTCCAGGAAACGCCGCCTTAGCCTCTCAGGCGGGCACCCGCTCCGCGCCAGCCGCTTTCTAGCTCCGTGAACGCCGCGTGCACTTCGACTTCTATGGTTGTGATTAAGTCTAGCGCCGTCTTGTGATCTTCGTAGGCAACCGGGCAATCGGGATAGGCGGCTAGCAGGTCATCTACACTGATGACATTCAACAGCCGGGTGACTTTCAGCAGGCGATCCATTGCGGACTGGATTTGTCCTAAGCCCCCATCAAACGGCACGACGTTCCCACTCATAGGCGGTACGTACCCCTCCGGTGAAGGCCGCCTTGTAGGCGAGGGACGGATTGCGATGCTGAGCTCTTAAGTCTGGTCATATGACCGGTCGTGTGAGCGGGCGTAA
>Ga0208242_100863_pt1 | contig 11098 bp, 10 predicted proteins | sample SubbioAug_CSW13A_FD_184825 | JGI IMG/M metagenome (GOLD analysis project Ga0208242, IMG submission 184825) | Serpentinite rock and fluid subsurface biosphere microbial communities from McLaughlin Reserve, California, USA - CR12Aug_CSW13A (SPAdes) | ecosystem: Environmental > Terrestrial > Deep... | reverse complement strand
AGCAGCACGATGCGTGCACGCTGCACCAGTCTCACGCTGGTGAGCTTGGAGCGAGCCAGCCGGGTCAACTCGGCTCGCTCTTCGTCGGTCAACACAATCTCGGGGGCAACTCGCACTGGCTCTCTCCATTTGCTCGTAGTAGAGCATTGGAAATGCACTCGTAATATAAGTTCTATCAAGAATCAAACACTATACTAGCCATCGACCGCCAGGAGTACGCGGTCAACTGGATGCACCGCAAGGACAGGCGCAACGTGGTCATCCGCGCACTGGGCACTGCGGACCTGGAGACCGGCTTCGTCTATGGCATGGACATCAACTTCGACGGCAGCCTCGATGCCGACGCTGTTGAAGCGGATGCGGCAAGCTGCGGCGACTACACGGCTGCCGCACCTTTCCGTCGGTATGCCAGACTATGGCTCAGGCCGGACTACACGCAGGCAGTGGCCGATTCCGCCGCCCGGGTTGCGAAGCGGATACGCAGCGGGCTGACCCTCGAAGAAGACATTCTCAAGACCTGTCAAGAGGCCGAGATTCGCGGCGACGTGGAATCGCCCGAGATGCTCGGAGCGCACCAGCGCTTCCCGGCGACGGGCATGCAGGTGCACGCGGAGTACACCATGTACGCGCACTTCTATTACCTGCACGGGCTACAGCGCCTGCCAGCCGGAGAACATCGGCAAGCTGCTGAGCGTCTTCCGGGCCTACCACAACTACTGTCTGGCTGGTCGCGACGGCATGACGCCCGCCATGCGCCTGGGCCTGACCAGTGCGCCAATCAGCCCGTCCGAACTCCTCGGCCAATGGAAAAGGCCCCATCCGATGGATGGGGCCCTTGGAAAGGCCGTTTCCGGCCCCCTCGCTTCAACAAGTTAAGCGAGCGGCTTGACCCTGGCGCGCCTTTCTATTTGGGACTTCAGCCGGTCACCCGCCTTTGCCGCCTTTGTCACCCATTTCGCCTTCAAGGCGCAACATGCTCGCCCCTTCACCCAGCGACAGCAAACCGCTCTTGGCATAAATGCCGAGCTTGGCCCGCGTGTCCACGATGTCGAGGTTGCGCATGGTCAGCTGGCCGATGCGGTCGAGCGGGGTGAACGGCGCGTCTTCCACCTTTTCCATGCTCAGGCGCTCGGGCGCGTAGGTCAGGTTGGCGCTCTCGGTGTTCATGATCGAGTAGTCGTTGCCACGGCGCAGTTCGATGGTGACCTCGCCCGTGATGGCGCGCGCCACCCAGCGCTGGGCGGTTTCGCGCAGCATGATGGACTGCGGGTCGAACCAGCGGCCCTGGTAGAGCAGGCGGCCGAGCTTCAGGCCGTTGATGCGGTACTGCTCGATGGTGTCTTCGTTGTGGATGCCGGTCACCAGGCGCTCGTAGGCGATGTGCAGCAGCGCCAGGCCGGGGGCTTCGTAAATGCCGCGGCTCTTGGCTTCGATGATGCGGTTTTCGATCTGGTCGCTCATGCCCAGGCCGTGGCGCCCGCCGATGCGGTTGGCTTCCAGAATCAGGTCCACCAGGCTGTCAAAGGGCTGGCCGTTCAGGGCAACCGGCTGGCCTTCTTCAAAACGCACCGTCACGGTTTCGCGCTTGACTTCAACCTCGTCTTTCCAGAACGCCACGCCCATGATGGGGTTGACGATGGAGATGCCGCTGTTCAGGTGCTCCAGGTCTTTCGCTTCATGCGTGGCGCCCAGCATGTTGCTGTCGGTGCTGTAGGCCTTTTCGGCGCTCATCTTGTAGCCAAAGCCGTTGGCCGTCATGAAAGCGCTCATCTCGGCGCGGCCACCCAGTTCGTCGATGAACAGCTGGTCGAGCCAGGGCTTGTAGATTTTCAGGCTGGGGTTGGTCAGCAGGCCATAGCGGTAAAACCGCTCAATGTCGTTGCCCTTGTAGGTGCTGCCGTCGCCCCAGATGTGGACGTCGTCTTCCTTCATCGCCGCCACCAGCATGGTGCCGGTCACGGCGCGGCCCAGCGGCGTGGTGTTGAAGTAGGTCACACCCGCGGTACTGATGTGAAACGCGCCGCACTGCAGCGCGGCAATGCCTTCGTGCGCCAGTTGGGTGCGGCAGTCGATCAGGCGCGCCTGCTCGGCGCCGTACTGCATGGCTTTGCGTGGAATCTCGTCGTAGTCCGGCTCGTCGGGCTGGCCCAGGTTGGCGGTGTAGGCATAAGGGATCGCGCCTTTTTGCTTCATCCACAACAGGGCGGCGGAGGTGTCCAGGCCGCCGGAAAATGCAATGCCGACTTTCTGCTGTGTGGGCAGATTTTGAAGAATGGTGGCCATGTTCTGTGTCCGATCAGCCGAAATGGCAGATGTAGTGGTAAGGCTCGGTCACCCGAATGTCGAAGCTGCTGTTGCCGGGGATGCTGAACGTGTCGCCCGGGCCGGATTTGAGCCAGGTGCCGGAGCCGGCCAGTTTGTATTCGCAGCCGCCGGCCACACACTCCATGATTTCCGGCGCGCCGGTGTTGAAGGTGAGCGCGGCGGGCAGCACCACGCCGACCGATTTCTTCGTGCCGTCGGGGTAAGTGATGCCGTGACTGACGCACTTGCCGTCAAAGTACACGCTGGCCTGGGTGGTGACGGTCACGCCGTCGATGTGGGTGGTGGTCATGGGCGGAACAAGTGAAAAGGCAAAAAGGTCGATTTTAGGTTGGGCTCGCTATCAACAGCGGCTGCCAGGCTTCGGCGTCAAAGCCCACGCTCACGCCGTCGGCCCATTGCACCACCGGGCGCTTGATCACGCTGGGCTGCGCCAGCATGAGCGCCCGCGCGCTGGCGGCATCCGCCACGGCGTCGCGCGTGGTCTCGTCCAGCTTGCGCCAGGTGGTGCCCTTGCGGTTCACCAGGGGCTCCCAGCCCAGCGCGGCCAGCCACTGGTCCAGCGCTGCTTCGGGTACGCCGTGTTTTTTGAAATCGTGGAACTGGTGTTCCACACCATGGTCCGTCAGCCAGGCGCGGGCTTTTTTGACGGTGTCGCAGTTGGGAATGCCGTAAAGCGTGGTCATGGCGCTGATTGTCCCAGATGACCGGGTGCCCGGAAAAGCCTGGCACGCTGAGTGCAGACGAGCGCAATGGGACAATCAGCACATGCTCAACATCGATCTGCCTCCCCACCCCCAAACCCTGCCCGAGTGGCTTGCCCACTGCGAGCGTCTGCACCCCGTCACCATCGATATGGGGCTGGAGCGCGTGCAGCGCGTGGCACAGCGCATGGGCCTGGCCATGGGCTGCCCGGTCATCACCGTGGCCGGCACCAACGGCAAGGGCTCCACCTGCGCCATGCTGGAGGCGATTTACACCCAGTCGGGCTACCGCACCGGGCTGTACACCTCGCCGCACCTGGTGAACTTTGAAGAGCGTTGCCGCATTGCCGGCGAGCCGGTGGCCACCCAAGACCTGTTGCCCGCCTTTGCCGAGGTGGAAGCGGCCCGCAAGGGGCAGGGCGCTGACCAGGAAGAGGTCAGTCTGAGTTACTTTGAGTTCACGACCTTGGCCATTTTGCGCACCTTGTCGCGCAGCGGGCTGGATGTGGCCATTTTGGAGGTGGGGCTGGGCGGCCGGCTGGACGCGGTGAACATCATCGACACCGATTGTGCGGTGATCACCTGCATTGCGATGGACCACATGGCCTTGTTAGGCAACACCCGCGAGGCGATTGGCTATGAGAAGGCCGGCATCATGCGCACCGGGCGCCCGGTGGTGGTGAGCGACCCGGTGCCACCGCAAAGCGTGCTGGACCGTGCGCTTGAAGTGGGTGCTGACTTGTGGCGGTTAGGCAAAGACTTCCATTTCGCCGGCGACCAGCAGCAGTGGGGCTGGGCCATGCACCCATCGCACGGCGGGCGGCGTTATGCGGGCTTGGCCTACCCCGCGCTGCGCGGCGCCAACCAGCTGGTGAATGCCTCGGGCGTGCTGGGGGCCGTGGAGGCGCTGCGCTCGCGCCTGCCCGTGACGGCGCAGGCGGTGCGCAATGGGCTGTCGCTGGTGGAGCTGCCGGGGCGCTTCCAGATCGTGCCGGGAACGCCCACCCTGGTGCTGGACGTGGCCCATAACCCGCATTCGGTGGCCGCGCTCGCCGAAAATCTGGATGCCATGGGCTACTACCCCACCACCCACGCCGTGTTCGGCGCCATGGCCGACAAAGACCTGCCCGCCATGCTGGAACGCATTGCGCCGCTGATCGACCACTGGCACCTGACCGACCTGCCGCTGGAACGCGCCATCAAGGCCGACGCGCTCGCGCAGGTGCTGGACGGCCATCCGGCCACAGCGCCCGGCGGCAAAACCCGGGTGGCCGGCTGCCATGCCAGTCCGATGGCTGCGTTGCGCGCGGCCGTCGCGCAGGCAGACCCGGCTGATAGAATCGTGGTCTTCGGTTCGTTCTTCACCGTGGGCGGCGTTTTGCAGGACGGCGTACCTCGAATGTCCGCCAAACACCTTGTTTCCTGAGGCCGTTATCGCCTGGCGTTGATGGTGTCAGGGTCTCTACCGCGAATGTTCAAATCCCGTTCAGGCTCTCAGGGCAACCCGGCGACACCCCCGCCCCAAAGCATTGAGGCCGTGCGCCGTCGCGCCCGCCACCGCCTCATTGGGGCTGCGGTGCTGGTGTTGTTGGGCGTGCTGGGCTTCCCCTTGCTGTTTGACACCCAGCCGCGCCCTATTTCGGTGGACATTCCCATCGAGATTCCAGCCAAGAACCCGGTCGTGCCCCTCACAGCTGCCAAAACGGCGCCGCCCACTATCCAGGCGGCTCCAGTACAGCCTGGGCAGCCCGAGGCTGGTGCAAACACCAATGTGACCACCAACGACAGCTTGAGTGCCCGCGAAGAGGTGGTTGAAACGGTGCGCCCCGCCGCCCCCCCGGCCAAACAAGCTCCGGTGCCCGAAGTCCAGCCCGAGGCCGCCAAACCCGCCGCGCAGGCGCCTGCTGCGGCCAAAACCAGCGCCGCAGAAGCCGCCCGGGCCAAAGCGCTGCTGGAAGGCAAGCCCGCTGAGTCGGCCGAGCGCATCGTGGTGCAAGTGGGCGCTTTCGCTGACGCCACCCGCGCTCGCGAAGTGCGCCTGACGCTGGAACGCGCTGGCCTCAAGACCTATACCCATGTGGCCGAAACCCCGGAAGGCAAGCGCATCCGTGTGCGGGTGGGGCCATTTGCTTCCAAAGCCGAGGCCGACAAAGCGGCCGCGCGCGTGAAGGCGCTGGGCTTGCCTGCGGCCATTCTCACGCTGTGATGCCTTGCGCAGCGGCCCGGGCCTGATGACGCCCATGGTGTGGATCGACTGGGCCTTGCTGGCCGTGCTGCTGTTGTCGGCTCTGCTGGGTTTGTGGCGCGGGCTGGTGTACGAGGTGATTTCGGTGGCGGGCTGGGTGGCCGCGTTTGTGCTGGCCCAGGCTTACGCCAGCGAGGTGGCTGCCTGGCTGCCGATGGACGGTTTTTCAGCGCCGCTGCAGCTGGCGGCTGGTTTTGCGGTGGTGTTCATGGCGGCGGCCTTTGCGGGCGGCCTGGTGGCCTGGGTGGTTAAAAAAATGGTGGAGTCAGTGGGGTTGCGTCCGGTCGATCGGGTGTTGGGCGGTGCATTTGGGCTGTTGCGCGGCGTGGTGATTCTGCTTGGCGTGGCGGTGGTGGTGAGCATGACGCCCTTGCAGCAAGGCGCATGGCAGGCGTCTCGCGGGGCCGGTGTGCTCTCAGACACGCTGCACGCGGTCAAGCCTTTGCTGCCCGATGCCGTGGCCCGCTACCTGCCCTGATCAGCGCTTCAGAGCGCTGTGGTTTAGTCTGAATTTTTCGTTTCTCGTCAAGGATCAAACATGTGTGGAATCGTGGGCGTGGTCAGCCAGGCGCCGGTTAATCAACTGATTTACGACGCGTTGCTGCTGTTGCAGCACCGCGGCCAGGATGCTGCCGGTATCGTGACCCAGCAGGGCCGAAAATTTTTCATGCACAAGGCCAAAGGCATGGTGCGCGATGTGTTCCGCACCCGCAACATGCGGGCACTGCCCGGCAACTGCGGCCTGGGCCAGGTGCGCTACCCCACCGCGGGCAACGCCTACAGCGAAGAAGAGGCGCAGCCTTTTTACGTGAACGCACCGTTTGGCCTGGTGCTGGTGCACAACGGCAACCTGACCAACGCCCAGGCGCTGAAAAAGGAGCTGTTCCAGACCGACCACCGCCACATCAACACCGACAGCGATTCCGAGGTGTTGCTCAACGTGCTGGCGCACGAGCTGGAAAAAGTCACCCGTGGCATCACCCTGAAGCCGGCCGACGTGTTTGCCGCCGTGCGCGGCGTGCACCAGCGCGTGCGCGGGTCTTACGCGGTCGTTGCCCTGATTGCCGGGCACGGCCTGGTGGCGTTTCGCGATCCCTTCGGCATCCGACCCCTGTGCGTGGGCCGCAGCCCGGCCGGCGTGATGGTGGCCAGCGAATCGGTCACCCTGGAGGGCAACGGCTTTGATCTGGACCGCGATGTGCTGCCCGGCGAAGCGCTGTTTGTGGATCTGGACGGCAACATGCAGTTTGAGCAGTGCGCTGAAAAAACCAGCCACAACCCCTGCGTGTTTGAGTATGTGTACCTGGCCCGGCCCGATTCGGTGCTGGACGGCATTTCTGTCTACCAGGCCCGTCTGAATATGGGCGAAACGCTGGCCAAACGCGTGGTGTCCACCGTGCCGCCGAACGAAATCGACGTGGTCATTCCGATTCCCGAGTCCTCGCGCCCCAGCGCCATGGAACTCGCCCAGCTGCTGGGCTTGCCGTACCGCGAGGGTTTTGTGAAAAACCGCTATGTGGGCCGCACCTTCATCATGCCGGGGCAGGGCGTGCGCAAAAAGTCGGTGCGCCAGAAGCTCAATGTGATAGCCAGCGAATTCAAGGGCCGCAATGTGCTGCTGGTGGACGACTCGATCGTGCGCGGCACCACCAGCCGCGAGATCGTGCAAATGGCGCGTGACGCGGGAGCGCGCAAGGTGTATCTGGCCAGCGCCGCGCCTCCGGTGCGCTACCCCAACGTCTATGGCATCGACATGCCGACGCCTGACGAACTGGTGGCCCACAACCGCACGGTCGATGAAATCCGCATCAGCATCGGCTGTGATGCGCTGATTTACCAGGACGTGGATGCGATGAAGCAGGCCATCGCCTCGCTCAACCCCGGGCTGGCCGGTTTTGACGCCTCGTGTTTTGACGGTGTGTATGTCACTGGTGACATCACGCTGGAAGATATTGCACGAATGAACGCGGGCCGTGGCCAGAGCGAAGAGACCGAAGAAGATACCTCGCGCCTGGCCTTGCCCAATGCCCAGACCGCCTGATGCGTGCGCGCTTTTTCTGAATACGGCTTGAACATGAACACAGAGAAACCGGTTCCTGATGATGCGTTGGCAGACTTGCACCGCGACACGCTGGCCGTGCGTGCGGCTGTAGAGCGCAGCCAGTACGGCGAAAACTCCGAAGCGCTGTACCTGACCAGCGGCTACGTGCAGCCCAGTGCCGAGGCCGCCGCCCGGCGCTTTGCCGGCGACGAAGAGGGCTTCACCTACGGCCGTTACGGCAACCCCACCGTGGCCAGTCTGGAGCAGCGTCTTGCCGCGCTCGAAGGCGCCGAGGCCTGCATGTCCACCGCCTCGGGCATGTCGGCGATCTTGCTGATGTGCATGGGCCTGCTCAAGGCGGGCGACCATGTGATCTGCTCGCACTCCATGTTTGGTTCCACCATCAAGCTCATCGGTACCGATCTGGCCAAGTTCGGTGTCGAGTCCAGCTTCGTGTCGCAGACCGATGTGAATGCCTGGAAATCAGCCATCAAGCCCAGCACCAGACTGCTGTTTGCCGAAACCCCCACCAACCCGCTCACCGATGTGTGCGACATCCGCGCGTTGGCCGACGTGGCCCACAACGCCGGGGCCTTGCTGTGCGTCGACAACTGTTTTGCCACGCCGGCGTTGCAGCGTCCGATCGCGCTGGGTTCCGATATCGTCATGCACTCCGGCACCAAATACCTGGACGGCCAGGGTCGCGTCATGGCCGGTGCCCTGTGCGCCAGCCAGGCATTGGTGACCAAAAGTTTTCTGCCGATCATGAAAAGCGCCGGCATGACGCTGGCGCCCTTCAACGCCTGGGTTGTGCTCAAAGGGCTGGAGACGCTGGACATTCGCATGCAGGCGCAGTCGGCCCGCGCAATGGCGCTGGCGCAGTGGCTTCAGGCGCACCCGGCGGTTGCGCGGGTGCACTACCCCGGCCTCACCAGCCACCCGCAGCACGAACTGGCCATGGCCCAGCAGTCCGGCTGCGGCGGCGCCGTGTTGTCCTTCGAGGTGAAGGCCGCTGATGCCGACCAGGGGCGCCAGCGCGCCTTCCATGTGCTCGACGCGATGCAGATGTTGTCGCTGTCGACCAACCTGGGCGACACCAAAACACTGGTGGCCCACCCTGCCAGCACCTCGCATGGCCGCCTGACCGAAGTGCAGCGCCAATTGGCCGGCGTGAGCCAGGGCCTCATCCGCGTGGCGGTGGGTTTGGAGCACATCACCGACATCCAGACCGATCTGGATCGTGGCCTTTCCAGTATTTGACACAGCGCCCTTGCCCGCCGGGCCGCTGCCACCGAACCGACCCATGACCACGCCCATCCGCACCCGTTTCGCCCCGTCGCCCACCGGCTTTATTCACCTGGGCAACATCCGCTCGGCCCTGTACCCCTGGGCTTTTGCCCGTGCCAACGGCGGCACGTTTATCTTGCGCATCGAAGACACCGACCTGGAGCGCTCGTCGCAGGCTGCCGTGGACGTGATCATTGAAGGCATGAAGTGGCTGGGCCTGGACCACGACGAGGGCCCGTTCTACCAAATGCAGCGCATGGACCGCTACAAGGCGGTGCTGGCCGACATGGTGGCCGCCGGCCATGTGTACCCATGCTATATGAGCATGGAAGAGCTCGATGCCCTGCGTGCCCGCCAGATGGAAAACAAGGAAAAGCCCCGCTACGACGGCACCTGGCGGCCAGAGCCCGGCAAGCTACTGCCGCCGGTGCCAGATGGGGTGAAGCCCGTGCTGCGTTTCAAGAATCCGCAGGGCGGGGTGGTGGCGTGGGACGACAAGGTCAAAGGTCTGATCGAAATCCGCAACGACGAACTCGACGACCTGGTGATCGCGCGTCCCGATGGCACGCCCACCTACAACTTTTGCGTCGTGGTGGACGACATTGACATGGCCATCACCCATGTGATCCGCGGTGACGACCATGTGAACAACACGCCACGCCAGATCAACATCTTCAAGGCGCTCGGCCATGAGCCGCCGGTGTACGCCCACCTGCCCACCGTGCTCAATGAGCTGGGTGAAAAGATGAGCAAGCGCAACGGCGCCAAACCCGTGACGCAGTACCGTGACGAAGGCTACCTGCCCGACGCCATGGTGAACTACCTGGCCCGCCTGGGCTGGAGCCACGGGGATGACGAGATCTTCAGCCGCGTCCAGTTCCTCGAATGGTTCAATCTGGACCATTTAGGTCGCAGCGCCGCCCAGTTTGACGAGGCCAAGCTGCGCTGGGTGAACGCGCAACACCTGAAGGCCATGGCCGATGAAGCCTTGGCCCCTCTGGTGGCTGAGCAACTGGAGAAGCGCAGCATCGCCGCGGACGACCGCCTGCCCCGCATCTGTGCGCTGTTCAAGGACCGTTGCGACACCACGGTGGCGCTGGCCAACTGGGCTGCGGCTTTCTATACTGACATCACGCCCAACCCCGATGAGCGCGCCCAGCATGTCACCGATGCCGTGCGCCCCGCCTTGCGGGCGCTGGCTGACAAGCTGGCCACATGCGCTTGGGAACGGGCTGCGATTTCGGCAGCCATCAAAGAGGTGCTGGTTGAGCACGGGCTGAAGATGCCGCAACTGGCCATGCCCGTCCGCGTGCTGGTCATGGGCACAGCCCAGACGCCGTCTTTGGACGCAGTGCTCGAATTGCAAAAACAACAAACAATTTTGGACAGATTGCAAAACGTTTGAAATTTGTCCTATAATTTGAGGCTTGGCGGGATGCACTGAACAGCGAAAACTGAGAAGCGCAAAACGACAAACCCTGTGGGGGTATAGCTCAGCTGGGAGAGCGCTTGCATGGCATGCAAGAGGTCAGCGGTTCGATCCCGCTTACCTCCACCAAAATTTAGTTTCGTAATGTAGAGCTGATTTTTATCAGTGTTACAATGCAAAACTCGGTTAGTTCCAAGGTTTTGACCCTATCGTCTAGAGGCCTAGGACATCACCCTTTCACGGTGAGTACCGGGGTTCGAATCCCCGTAGGGTCGCCAAGTTTGTGGCACTTGGCTTGAAGCTGTAAAGCTCCAGGCAAAAGCTGCACCACTGCGGAGTGGTAGTTCAGTTGGTTAGAATACCGGCCTGTCACGCCGGGGGTCGCGGGTTCGAGTCCCGTCCACTCCGCCAAATGCAAAAAAGCTGTTGATTTTCAACGGCTTTTTTCATTTCTGGCACGCAAGAGGTGGCCCATTGAGGTGTCCCATTTCCTTGGGAAAACGGCAATGAAACTGCCCTCACACTTGGTCAAATCGCGCCACGGTGTTTTTTACTTCCGTCTGACCATTCGCCGTGGCATCAAGACCCAAGAAAAACGCTGCTCCCTCCATACCCGTGACCCTGCAGAAGCCAAGGCAAAGTCCTTGTATATTTCAGCAGCAATAAACGGAGCAAAAATGAGTTCAGCGTATGACCCGGCGAAGTTCAGTCTTGACGACATACGAACCTGGCCGTCAGACGAACAATTGCGGGTTGCTTCGGCTAAAAATGACGCAATTGCAAAGGCTCTGCTGGACTTCAAAAGGCAAGGCCCAAAATTTAGGCAAGGTCAGTAAAACACCTGGGTCAGTTTTCAGTCGGCACAGTGCCCTCTCGTGTAGCGTTTCATTCTTGATGGAACTTATATTACGAGTGCATTTCCAATGCTCTACTACGAGCAAATGGAGAGAGCCAGTGCGAGTTGCCCCCGAGATTGTGTTGACCGACGAAGAGCGAGCCGAGTTGACCCGGCTGGCTCGCTCCAAGCTCACCAGCGTGAGACTGGTGCAGCGTGCACGCATCGTGCTGCT
>Ga0208242_100862_pt1 | contig 11103 bp, 7 predicted proteins | sample SubbioAug_CSW13A_FD_184825 | JGI IMG/M metagenome (GOLD analysis project Ga0208242, IMG submission 184825) | Serpentinite rock and fluid subsurface biosphere microbial communities from McLaughlin Reserve, California, USA - CR12Aug_CSW13A (SPAdes) | ecosystem: Environmental > Terrestrial > Deep... | reverse complement strand
GGGTCAGGGCGCGCCCCACCGTGGACAGGCCAAGGCGAGCCGCGCGGACGGGCTCCCATCGACGCATGCCCAAGCGGTCCAGCTCCTGGTGGATCGACATGTCCGACGTTGATCAAGGAATCCCCGACGGCGCAAGCGCCCCCTTGAAAGTGACGACGCGCCTCCGGGGTCGCCGGAGGCGCGTCATCGATGGGCGTGTCAGCCATCGGGTCGCGGCCGCTTCGAGGGACGGGAGAGTGCGGCCTCAACCTGGGCTCAAATTATGAGCGGCCCGCTGAACGGCGCCTGAACGGGAATTCCGCAAACCGTTCAGGAAGTTACGCGCTCTCCATCACGGCGCCGGCGCGACGCAGGGCGGCGATCTCATCGCCTGAAAAGCCCCAGTCGGCGAGCGCTTCCTCATCATGCGCCCCGATGGCCGGCGGCGGCCCCTGGATCGCACCCGGGGTGGCCGAAAACCGCGGCGCAGGCGCCGGCTGCATCACACCGGACACTTCCACGAAGGTCTGGCGCGCCTGATTGTGGGGGTGAGCCGGCGCCTCATCCATGTCGAGAACGGGGGCGAAGCAGACATCGGTGCCGCCCATGATCGCTGTCCACTCATCGCGGGTCTTGCCGGCGATCACCTCGGCGAGCTTGACCCGAAGGCCCTCCCACTCCCCCCGATCCATCTGTTTCTGGAAGGCAGGGTCGGCGATGCCGGTCTTTTCCAGCAGCAGGGCGTAGAACTGCGGCTCGATGGAGCCGATCGACACCCACTTGCCGTCCTTGCACTGGTAGGTGTCATAGAAGTGCGCCCCGCCGTCGAGCAGGTTGTTGCGCCGGCCCGAGTTCCACATCCCCGAGGCCTTGAAGCCATAGAACATGGCCATCAGAGAGGCCGCGCCATCGCTCATGGCGCAGTCGATCACCTGGCCCTGGCCGCTCTCCCGGGCATGGATCACGCCTGCCAGCAGGCCGAACGCGAGGTACAGCGCGCCGCCACCGAAATCCCCCACCAGGTTCAGCGGCGGAACAGGCTTGTCGGTCGTCCCGATGGCGTCGAGCGCGCCGGTGATGGCGATATAGTTCATGTCATGGCCGGCGGCATGGGCGTAAGGCCCAGTCTGGCCCCAACCGGTCATCCGGCCATAAACGAGCTTGGGATTACGCTTCAGGGCCACGTCGGGGCCCAACCCCAATCTCTCCATGACGCCGGGCCGGAAGCCCTCGAAGACCGCATCGGCGCCTTCCATCAGCTTCAGGCAGGCCTCGATGGCGTCGGGGGACTTCAGGTCCATGCCGATGGAGCGGCGGCCCCGGCTCGTCACATCGGCGGGTGAGGCGCGGCCCTTCCCTTTCCGGTCGATCCGGACCACGTCGGCGCCGAGGTCGGACAGCAGCATTCCACAGAATGGTCCGGGTCCGATGCCGGCGAATTCCACGACCTTCAGTCCGCTCAAGGGTCCCTGGCGCATGGCGCGATCCTCCAATGTCTTGTCTTGCTGGGCTCCACCTAGGCGCCGTGACGCGCCGTCAGCCAAGGCTGTCAGGGCAGCGACTGCCCATCATCGACGGTCACCAGGGTTCCTGTGATCGCCGAGGCTGCAGGCCCGGCCAGCATCAGCAGGGCGGCGTCAAGGTCTGTGGCCTCCATCAGACGGCGGCGCGGAAAGCCTCGCACCTGCTTCTGGCCACCCTCGGTCTCGAACCAGTCCCGGTTGATGTCGGTCTCCACATAGCCCGGGCACAGGGCGTTGACCGCGATGTGATGGCGCGCCCATTCGCGAGCCAGGGCCTTGGTCAGCATGCCGACGGCGGCCTTCGAGGCGTTGTAGGCCGAGAGGCCCGGCAGGACGGTGTGAGCGGCGATCGAGGCGATGTTGACGATGCGGCCGCCCCCATGGGCGGCCATATCGGCGGCGATCATCTGACGCGCGGCGGCCTGGGCGCAGAAGAAGACTCCGCGCACATTGACATCGAAGGCCTGGTCCCAGGCCTGCGGCGTCAGATCCAGGGCGCGCCCCTCCCCGCCTACCCCGGCGTTGTTGATCAGGATGCCCACCGGCCCGACGGCGGCGGCGACCTCTTCAAACAGCGGGCCGATCTGCGCGACGTCCGCCACGTCCAGCGCCCTGGCATGGGCCAGGCCGCCATGTGCGGTAATCTCAGCTGCGCCCGCCTCAACCAGCTCCACCCGCCTCGCCGCAAGCACCACCTCGGCGCCGGCCGCCGCCAGAACGCGAGCGAAGTGGGCGCCCAGCCCCCCAGAGGCGCCTGTCACGAGGGCGACCTTGCCCTCCAGCGGTCTTTCAGCGAACATTCGTTATCCCCTATGCCAACCCTGCGACGCGCTCATCCCTCGCCCGCGCCGTCTGGGCGAGATATCTTCGCGGACGCCCGATTCTGGCGCCCCGAGCGCAAGCCGGGGAATGTGTATTGCGTCAAAGGTGCAGAGAATGTCCGCAGGCGTCCAGGCGCGGGTTCTGATTGTCGCGCGAGACGACGGGCTGGCGGGTCCCCTGGCCGAGGGGCTTGATCGCCTCGGCTGGCGTACGATCACGGCGCGCGGACCCTATGCAGGCATCGCCGCCCTGGCTGACCTGCAGATTGAGGCCGCCATTGTCGACCTGCGCAGCGGCGGGCCAGAGGCGCTGACGCTTGCCCGGCGGCTCAAGGCCGCCTGCGCGCCGCGCCGCCTGCCGGTTGTCGCCATTGGTGAGCCGGACGACGGCGCCCAGGATTTTGACCTGATCCTCGCCCCGCCGCTCCACCCGGCCCAGGCGGTTCTGCGGCTGGAGAATCTGGTGCGGATGGCGGTCGCTGAGGAGGAGTACGAGCTCCGTCAGCAGACCTTCGCCGAGAAGAACCGAACCCTCGATCCGGCCGATCCTGATCCCGCGCCGTTCCGAATCTTGGCCATCGGCGAGCCCGCGCCGCAGTTCCTGGCCCTGTCCAACGCCCTGTCGCGCAGCGGCGCGGAGGTGGTGGGCGCCTTCACCGCCTATACGGCCTTCGATTACCTGCATGAGCGCCCGTTCGACACGGTCGTCCTGTGGGCGGGCGACAATCCCAACGAGGCGCTATCTATCGCCGCAGGCATGCGGCGGAACACCCGCCTCTATCATGTGCCAGCCCTGCTCTACATGCGTGAGGAATCCTATCTCACCATGTCCGAAGCCTATCACCGAGGGGTCTCGGACGTGGCCTCCCCGGGCTCGGCCGAGGCCGAGACCGCTGGCCGGGTGATCGAACTGGCGCGCGCCTATCGCAAGCAGACCGCCACTCGAAGGGCGCTGGAGCGAGCCCGCGCCTCGGGCCTGATGGATCCGGCCACCGGCCTGTTCACCCGGGACCTGTTCGCCACCCATCTGGGCCGCCTGGCCCAGGCCGCCCGAATCCGCAACCGTCCCTTGAGCGTATGCGTCCTCAAGGTCTCCGAACGGCAGGAGGTCGTCGAAGCGCGCTCTCAGGGCTGGCTCGACCGGGCGATTCCGCAGATCGGGGCCATGATCGGCAGGCTGGTGCGAGTGGAGGACACCGCCGCGCGTCTGAGCCACGAGGTCTTCGCCCTGGCGCTACCGGCGACGCCGGCCGCCGCGGCCAGAGCGGCAGGCGAGCGGATCGCCGCGGTGATTGGCTGCACGGCCTTCGAGGCGGGCGACAACCGCCCGCCCTTCGTGGTCGAGTTCGATATCGGCGTGGCCGAAGTCACCCCCGCCCACGGCGCCGGCCGGGCCCTTGAGGAAGCCGCCCGCCGCGCCATGGCCACCTAACCAGGCCTCTAGGCGGCGAGCGCCAACCGCGAGAGCTCGGTGAGGATCCGCTCGGCCGCGTTGAGGCGCTGCTCGGGGCTCTCCCACTCGCCCTTGACCACGGCCTTGTTGTCCGGCCGCAGACGCCAGCCCATCTGGTTGCGATGGACGAACTCGATTAGGCCGCCCGGGTTCGGGAAGGCGTCGTTGCGGAAGGTGACGACCGCGCCCTTGGGGCCCACATCGATCTTCGCCACATTGGCCTGACGGCACATGCCCTTGATGGCCACCACCTTGAGCAGCTGGTCGGTCTCCGGCGGCAGCGGGCCGAACCGGTCGATGAGCTCGGCTGCCAGCGCTTCGCGGTCGGCGGCCTGCTCGGCCTCAGACAGGCGGCGATAAAGCGAGAGCCGGACATTGAGGTCAGGCACATAGGCCTCCGGGATCAGCACCGCGGCGCCGGTGTTGATCTGCGGCGACCAGCCGCGATCCTGCACGCCCTCGGCGCCCACCAGTTCCTTCAGCTCGTTGACCGCGTCCTCCAGCATCTGCTGGTAGAGCTCGACCCCGATCTCACGGATGTGGCCCGACTGCTCCTCGCCCAGCAGATTGCCGCCGCCCCGGATGTCCAGGTCATGGCTGGCCAGTTGGAAGCCCGCGCCCAGGCTGTCGAGGGACTGCAGGACGCGCAGCCGCTTCTCCGCCGACAGGGTGATGGCCTTGTCCTCGGGCGTGGTCATGTAGGCATAGGCGCGCGCCTTGGCCCGGCCGACCCGGCCGCGGATCTGATAGAGCTGCGAGAGCCCGAACATATCGGCCCGGTGGATGATCAGGGTGTTGGCCGTGGGCACGTCCAGGCCCGACTCCACGATGGTGGTGGAGAGCAGCACGTCATACTGGCCGTCATAGAAGGCCGACATGACCTCTTCGAGCTGCGTCGGCGGCATCTGGCCGTGGCCGACCACGAAGCGCACCTCCGGCACCTGCTCGCGCAGGAACCGCTCCAGATTTGGCAGGTCGGAGATGCGAGGCGTGACGAAATAGGCCTGACCGCCGCGGTACTTCTCCCGCAGAAGGGCCTCGCGCACGGTCACCGGGTCCCATGGCGTCACATAGGTGCGGACCGCCAGACGGTCGACCGGCGGCGTGGCGATGATCGACATCTCGCGGATGCCCGACAGAGACATCTGCAGGGTGCGGGGGATGGGCGTGGCGGTCAGGGTCAACATGTGCACGTCGGCGCGAAGCTCCTTGAGCTTCTCCTTGTGCTTGACCCCGAAGTGCTGCTCCTCGTCCACAATCACTAGGCCGAGATCCTTGAAGCCGACCTGCTTGGACAGCACCGCATGGGTGCCGACCACGATCTCGATCTCACCATTTTTCAGGCCCTCGCGGGTCTCGGCGGCTTCCTTGGCGGGCACCAGTCGTGACAGGCGCCGCACCTTGACCGGCCATCCCTGGAACCGCGCCTCGAAGGTCTTGAAGTGCTGCCGCGCCAGCAGGGTCGTCGGGCAGACCACGGCCACCTGCTGGCCGCTCATGGCCGCGACAAAGGCGGCCCGCAGGGCGACCTCGGTCTTGCCGAAGCCGACGTCGCCGCAGATCAGCCGGTCCATGGGCCGGCCGGAGCCCAGATCGGTGAGCACATCGCCGATGGCGTTCAGCTGGTCCTCGGTCTCCTCATAGGGGAACCGGGCGCAGAACTCGTCGAACACCCCGTGCGGCGGATCGATGCCGGGGGTCGACTTCATGGCCCGTTCGGCGGCGATGCGGATCAGGCCGCCGGCCATCTCTCGCAGCCGTTCCTTGGCCTTGGCCTTGCGCGCCTGCCAGGCCGCGCCGCCCAGGCGGTCGAGGGTGACGCCATCAGACTCCGCGCCGTAGCGGGTCAGCAGGTCAATATTTTCCACCGGAAGGTAGAGCTTGGCCTCGCCGCCGTATTGCAGCTCCAGGCAGTCGTGGGGTGCGCCCTGGACGTCGAGAGTCTTCAGACCCTCATAGCGGCCGATGCCGTGCTCAATGTGAACGACAAGATCGCCGGGCGTGAGCGCGGAGGCCTCAGCTAGGAAGTTGGCCGCGCGCCGCCGTTTGCGCGGCCGCGCCAGCCGGTCGCCGAGAATGTCCGTCTCGGAGATGACCACCAGCTTGTCGGTCTCGAAGCCCGCCTCCAGGGGCAGAACCACCCGCTGCGGCGTCTTCGGGTCCGCCGCCTTGGCCGCCTGCCAGTAGGGGGCGAGGGAGATCTTCGACAGGCCGTGATCGGCCAGCATGCCCGCCAGACGCTCAGACGCGCCCTCGGTCCAGGAGGCGAACAGAACACGCTTGCCCGCCGCGGTCTGGGCCTTGGCGTGGTCGACCGTGGCCTCGAACAGATTGACGCTGTCGCGCTGGCGTTCGGGGGCGAAACTGCGCCCGGCCCGGGCGCCCAGGTCGATCACCTGTTCGCCCTCAACGGCGTTGAAGGCCGAGAAGCGTCGGTTGGGCCGGGTGGCGAGCGCGCCCTCCCACTCCTCGGCGGTCAGATAGAGCTGTTCCGGCGACAATGGGCGATAGTTGGACTTTCGGCCGGCCTCAGCCCGGGCCTCATAGGCGTCCCGCACCATGCTCAGCCGCTCATCCCTGGCCTCAGGCGCCAGATGGTCGACGGCGATCAGGGTGTCGTTGGGCAGATAGTCGAAGACCGTCTCGAGGCTCGGATAATAAAGGGGCAGCCAATGCTCCATCCCTGCCCGGCGGCCGCCTTCGCTGACCGTAGCGTAGAGCGGATCGTCGCCGGCGGCGCCGAAGGCCGCCACATACCCCTTGCGGAAGCGGGACACGGCCTCGGCGTCCAGCAGGGCCTCGCTCACGGCCAGCAGGCTGATCTCCGTCAGCTGCCGTGTGGAGCGCTGGGTTTCGGGATCGAAGGCCCGGATCGATTCCAGGATGTCGCCGAACAGGTCCAGCCGGACAGGTTCATCCGATGCAGGGGGAAAGACGTCGATCACCCCGCCGCGAATGGCGAATTCGCCACGTTCTGAGACGGTTGAGGCCCGCTGATAGCCGTTGACGGCGAAGTAGCGTTCCAGGTCGGCGATCTTCACCGGCCGGCCCACATGGGCGCTGTAGGAGGCGCCCTCCACAGCCGCCCTCGGCGGGACCCGCTGAATCATGGCCGGGATGGCGGCCACCAGCACGGCGGGCTTCTTGGGCGAGAACCCACCGGTCGCCAGGCGCGCAAGGGTCGTCATCCGCTGGGCGGCGACTCCTGGGGACGGGCCGATGCGGTCGTACGGGAGGCAGTCCCATGAGGGCAGCCGCATCACCTCGACGTCCGGCGCGAAGAACCCGAACGCATCAGCAAACGCGCTCATCCGGGCGGTGTCGCGGGCGATGAACACGGTCAGTCCGCCCCGGGCGCGGACGATGTCCGACATCACCAGGGCGTCATAGCCCTCCGGCGCGCCGACGAGATCGATGCGTTCGGGATCGGTATTGATGCGCTTCAGCTGTGTGGCGCTGGGAGCAGCAGCTCCGTCAGCCGCCATGGGCGCCGCCGATAGTCTTGTGAGCTTCGTCGCGGAAAACCTTGATCATGCTCATGATCTCGGTGTCGAACTCCGCCGGCGTCGGCGTCCGTTCGACAATCCAGGCATAGATGTCCTGATCCGGCTGATCGAGCAGATGCTCCAGAACGTCCAGCTGGGCCGGGCTGAGATCACGCGCGTGCCGATCCACGAAACCGCCCAGGATCAGGTCGGCCTCCACGAACCCCCGGTGCCAGGAGCGGAACTTGAGACGCTTGAGTCGGATGTCGTGTGTGTCGGCCATGGCGAGCGCGGATATAGAGGCCCCGCCGCCCGAGCGCCAGGGTCAAGGACTGGCTGAACGCGCCAGGGGCTGATCAGTCGCCGCCGAACCAGGTGAAAGACAAATTCCGAAAGGCCTCCGGTCCGACCTGTGCGGAGGTTTTGAGCAGGGCCGCCGCCTCAGCCTGGGAGCGGCCGCCCGTGTCACGTTCGGCCTTCAGTTGGGCGAGATCGATCATGCCATCGATCCGGACGTCCCCAATGTCAGGATGACGCCCGACGAACCGAAAGTCTCCCTCCCCCAGCCTGTAGGCGGTGGGCAGCACCCGCAGGCTTCGTTCGTGATATTGCTGGCCCAGTTCATTGGTGGAGATCGGGCTGGTGATGTCCGAGAACTCAAGCATCACGGGCGCGTAGGTCTCCATCCGCTCCCCCCCTTCCCAGGCGGCGAACTCCATTTCCCCGCCGATATGGATGTGGTCGAGGCGCCAGTCGCCAATCTGAACGGGCTGGGTCGGGAAGTAGTAGCCGAACAGATCCTCGCCCGCCGCATGGGTGAAGCCTTCCAGATCTGCCGCCGAAGAGATCGCTTCGGTGTCAGCGGCCGGGGTGGCAGCGGGCGTCGCTTCGGCCGCCGGGGCGGTGGGCTCGGCCTGGCTACAGGCGCTCAGGAGACCCGCTGTCGTGGCGACCAGCATCCATCGGCGCATCTCACCCTCCAAAACTCTGCATCGGCCCGCACATCATCATGGCCCACGCGCCCAGTCCACCGCGCGCGGCGGTCCCGGCCACGCTATGATCGCCGCCATGCGTCCGGAGATTCTGTACCCCCTGTTCGCCCCGATCGACACGCTGAAGGGCGTGGGACCGCGGGTTGCGCCGCTTCTGACCAAGCTGGCCGGTCCGGTGGTGCGGGACGTGGCCTTTCTGGCGCCCCACAGCCTCATCCACCGCCATCCGGCGCGGGTCGACGGCGCGCTCGAGGGCGACGTGCAGACCTTCGTGGTGACCATCGAGGCCTACCAGCCGCCGCGCAATCCGTCCCAGCCGTGGCGGGTGCGGGCCTTTGATGGCACGGGCTTTCTCACCCTGGTCTATTTCGGGGGCCTTGGCGGACGTATCGAGGCCCAGCATCCGGTCGGCGCACGGCGGCTGGTCAGCGGCAAGGTCGAGCGGTTCGGCTCGGAAATCCAGATCGCCCACCCGGACTATCTGGTCCCGGTGGAAAAGGCCGACCAGATTCCCGAGGTGGAGGCGGTCTACCCGGCCACCGCCGGCCTGCCGGCCCGCACCGTGCGGCGCCTGGCCCTGGACGCCCTGACCCGCTGCCCCGACCTGACCGAGTGGCAGGACCCCGCCTGGCTCGCCCGTCAGGGCTGGGGAAGCTGGCGAGAGAGCCTCGCCCGCCTTCATGCGCCCGAAACGGAAGCCGACCTCACCGCCCAGGCGCCCCATCGCCAGCGCCTGGCGTTCGACGAGCTGCTGGCCCACCAACTGGCCATGGGTCAGAAAAAGGCCGAGCGTCGGGCCGAACCGGCTCCGCCGATCGCCGCAGGCCAACGGGCTGAAGCCCTGGCCGACGCTCTTCCCTTCCGGCTCACCGGCGCCCAGACCCGCGCCCTGGCCGATATCCGAGCCGATCTCGCCAGCGGCGATCGCATGTCGCGCCTGCTCCAAGGGGATGTGGGGTCGGGTAAGACAGTGGTGGCCATGCTGGCCATGGCCGATGTCGCTGAGGCGCGGGGCCAGAGCGCCCTGATGGCGCCCACGGAGATCCTGGCGCGCCAGCATTTCGAAACCCTGGCCGCCCCGCTGGAGGCTCAAGGGATCGCCGCCGTTCTGCTGACCGGCCGGGACAAGGGCGCAGCCCGCGCCGAGAAGCTGCGCGCCTTGGCGAGCGGCGCGGTTCAGGTCGCCGTCGGCACCCACGCCCTCTTTCAGAACGACGTCGTCTTTCACGACCTGCGCCTGACCGTAATCGACGAGCAGCACAGATTCGGGGTGGCCGAGCGCCAGCGCCTGCAGGCCAAGGGCGCGGCCACTCACCTGCTGGCCATGTCGGCGACGCCCATTCCCCGCACCCTTGAGCTGACGGTGTTCGGCGACCTGGATGTCTCGCGGATCGACGAGAAGCCCCCTGGCCGGACCCCCGTAGCGACCCGGGCCATTCCCATGGGCCGCATGGCAGAGGTGGAGGCGCGTCTCAAATCCGTGGTCGCCGCCGGCGCCCAGGCTTTCTGGATCTGCCCGCTGGTGTCAGAGTCGGAAAAGACCGACCTGGCGGCGGCTGAGCGTCGCGCAGGCGAACTTCGCGAACGCATCGGGCCCAGCGTCGGGCTCGTTCATGGGAAGATGCCCGGTCCCGAAAAGGACGCCGTGATGGCCCGGTTCGCCCAGGGCGAGCTGTCGGTCCTGGTGGCCACCACGGTGGTCGAGGTGGGGGTGAACGTGCCCAACGCCACCATCATGGTGATCGAGCAGGCCGAACGGTTCGGCCTGGCCCAACTGCATCAGCTCCGCGGACGGGTGGGTCGGGGACGCGCGGAAAGCGCCTGCGTCCTGCTCTATGATCCGCCCCTGTCTGAAACCGGCCAGAAGCGTCTCGACATCCTGCGTCGGACCGATGACGGCTTCCTGATCGCCGAGCGGGATCTGGAGCTTCGCGGCGGCGGCGATCCGCTTGGCCTGCGCCAGAGCGGCTTTCCCGCCTATGTGTTCGCTGATCCCATCGCCCACCGGGATCTGATCGCCGCGGCAGGCGACGACGCACGGCTGATCCTCGCCCGCGACCCTGGCCTCACCTCAGCCCGCGGCCAGGCTCTTAGGGTTCTGCAGGCCCTGTTTGACTGGCAGGCTCACTCCACCTTGCAGGACGCCGGCTAGAGCATTTTCCGATAAGTGTGACGCGGTTATCGGATCAAAAATGCTCTAACTTCGTGATTAGAGCCCTTTTTATCCGATCTAATAAGCAATCAGATCGGAAAGGGCTCTAGGCGCTCAGTCGATGCGGTGGAGGGGCGACGGCTCCACCTCGACCCCCTGCGGAATGGGCCGCGCCGCGCGTGGAAAGGTCGGATCGGCCAGCAGTGTGGCGAGCCTCAGCTCATAGCTTGCTTCAAGATCGCCGTAGAAGAGATTGTATCCGGGCATCTTCCGCTGATTTGCCCACGACCCCGTGGGACGGAAGGCGGCGGAGCGAGGCCGCGACACCCGCAGGATCCCGCCTTCGCACCGCGCGCTCACCTGACGCGTCTGCAGCGCCGGTCTTGCGCCCCATTCCAGGCTGGTGGCGTTGGTGGCGCCCTTGGCCAGTCTGGCCGGCGCCTCGGCCTCGCTCACCGCGCCGAGCAGCGGGTTGTAGCAGGCCGCAGGGCCCGAGAGATTGACCAGCTGACCCCCATCCCAGACCAGGGACCGGTCCCGGAGCATCTGGGCGCGTTCCCGGTCACCGTCATAGGCTGACATCCAGGGGGCGAGGCAGCCTGTTTCCTCAGGCGTTCGGCACAAGGGCAACGGCGCCGCGCCGGCCGGCACGGCGGTTTCGATCAGATAGGCGGCGACCAGGCGTCGACGGCGGTCCG
>Ga0208242_100861_pt1 | contig 11130 bp, 7 predicted proteins | sample SubbioAug_CSW13A_FD_184825 | JGI IMG/M metagenome (GOLD analysis project Ga0208242, IMG submission 184825) | Serpentinite rock and fluid subsurface biosphere microbial communities from McLaughlin Reserve, California, USA - CR12Aug_CSW13A (SPAdes) | ecosystem: Environmental > Terrestrial > Deep... | reverse complement strand
AAGCCTGCGTCGCGGTAGCGCTGGCCCAGCAGCTCGATCAGCGCGCCGCCACCGGCCAGCGGGTCGGCATCGCCTGACGCAATCAGCACGGGCAGGTCGCTGCGGATGCCGGCCAGCAGTGCGGGGTTGCCCACCCGGGGCGCGGGCGCGAACAAGGCGGGGATCACATCGGCCGGCACGTCCCAGCCGCACCAGGGGTTCGCCACATAGGCATCCACCTCGGCGGGGTCGCGGGACAGCCATTCGTAGCCGGTGCGGTGCTCAAAACCCGCATTGAAGGCTTCGAGCCCGGCCGGCGCATCCGCGGGCGCGTTGGCCATGGCCGCGGCAAACGCATCCAGCGCCGTCGAGCCGGACAGCACCACGCCCGACCAGGTGGACGAGTGGTCGAGCATGGCCACCTGCGCGGCAAACGACCCCATGGAATGGGCGACCAGAAACACCGGCAAGCCTTCGTGCTGCGCCCGCAACGCGGCACCGAACTGGGCCACGTCGGCGATCAGACCGTCAAAGCCGGCCGCGCCGAAGTCGCCCAGGTGCCCGTTGGCGGTGCGACCGTGCCCGCGGTGGTCAACCGCGTGGACCATAAAGCCGGCCGCATTCAGCGCCCTGGCAAACCGGTCATAGCGTTCACCGTGCTCGGCCAGCCCGTGCGCGATCTGCACCACACCGGTGGGCGGGCCGGACACCTCGGACCAGGTGTAGGTGACGACCCGGGTGCCGTCTGCGTTGGAGAGAAAGGAGGAGGTTGAGGTACTCATCGCTCCATTCTCACCCCGCAGACCCTGCGCCCGACCTAGTGAAAACGGCAGGGCGTTCCGATGTGCTCAGGCGTCGATCTGCATCGCCGGCCGCGCCTGCACCTTCTGCAGCCAGGCCATCGTGGTCGGGTGCTGGTCCACCGGTGCGCCGAGGTAAACGCTGTAGCCGATGACCGAAGCCACGATGAGGTCGGCCAGGGTGTAGGCATCGCCCAGCAGCCAGGGCTGCTGGTTCAGACACCCGTCGAGCACGGTGAGCAGTTCGTCCAGCGCCTTGTGCGCCGCGGTGCCGTGGGCGTCGTCGGGCGTGCCCATGTCTTTTGCGGCCTGCAGCCGCACCAGCTGCGCGCCGTAGGTCACGTAGGACCAGGTGCTCCAGGCCATGGCCTGCAGGCGTTGGGGTGTGCCTTCGGCGGGCCACAGACCGCTCTGCACGCCGTAGGTCTGCCCCAGCCACAGCTCGATGGCCAGCGCCTCGAACATCGGCGCGCCGTCCACCGTGAGGGTGGGCACCTTGCCGTTGGGGTTGAGGGCCAGGAAGTCGGGCCGGCGCTGCTCGCCGGTGGTGATGTCGACCTTGACGCGCTCGTGCGGTACGCCGAGTTCGGCGAGGGCGCAGGCGACCGGGGTGGCGCTGGACATGGGGTGCCAGTAAAGAACGATTTGGGACATGGTGGGCTCCTGGTTGGTGTGGGTGGCGGGCTTGGCACCGCGCCGAACCCGTGGCTGCAATGTCGCAGCCATTGCGGACAATTTCGGTCCTCAATAAACCGCTAGCATGTGACCATGCTGTCATCGTCGTCGCGCCTGCTGCGCGTCCTCTCGCTGCTGCAGACCCGCAGCCACTGGGCCGGCCCCGAGCTGGCCGAGCGGCTGGCGGTGCACCCGCGCACGCTGCGGCGCGACATCGACCGGCTGCGCCAGCTTGGCTACCCCATTCACGCCAGCAGCGGCGTGGCGGGCGGCTATGCGTTTCGCGCGGGGCAGACGCTGCCGCCGCTGCTGCTGGACGACGAAGAGGCGCTGGCCGTGGCCATTGCCCTGCAGATCGCCGCGGCCGGCACCGTGAGCGGTGTGGAAGAAAGCTCGCTGCGCGCGCTGGTGAAGCTGGAACAGGTGATGCCCACCCGCCTGCGCCGCCGCACGCACGCGCTGCGCTCGGCCATCGTGCCGGTGCAACGCATGGGGCCCACCATCGACGCCAGCGTGCTGGCCACCCTGGCCACCGCCTGCCGCGACCAGCTGCAGGTGGGGTTCAGCTACCGCGACCTGCGCGGCCAGGCCAGCGTGCGCCAGGTGCAGCCGCACGGGCTGGTGCACACCGGCCACCACTGGTACCTGGTGGCCTGGGACCCGGCGCGCGACGACTGGCGCACCTTCCGCATCGACCGCGTGCAGGGCACACCCCGCACCGGCGCGCACTTCGCGCCGCGCCCGCCGCCCGCGGGCGACCTGCGCGCCTACGTCACCGGGGTCATGGCCGGCGTGCACCAGCAGGGCGAGCAGGCGCGCGTGGTGCTGCACCGGCCGCGCGAGGTGATGGCGAAGACCATTCCGCCATCGGCCGCCACGCTGGAAGCGATCGACGACACGCACTGCCTCATGCTCTGCGGCACCGGCCAGCTGGACTCGCTGGTCTACTGGCTCATGGCGCTGGACGTGGAGTTTGATGTGCTGGAACCGCCCGTGCTGAAGGAGCGGCTGCGCCGGGCGAGTGAGCGGGTGGGAAGGAGCCTGGCGCGGGGAGGGGGGTGAATCTCACCGACCATAGCGAGAAGATAGGGTCAACTTCAGGACCGCTATAGGCTGGCCTGAGTCGCATCGACACCGGCCGCTGTATGCCTGAAGAAATCGATGAACTGATATTCGGCTAACTTGCTCTTGCGCATGTCTGCAGTTCTCGCGATTGGCGGACTTCTGCCACTTCAGTTTGGTGCAGCTAGTGGGGGTAGGCCAACGGCTCGAGCGTGGCGCTATATTTGAACTTGATACAAGTTGTGAGGCATGTAGCGCGAAAAGCGCAACACCTCGAATACAGGGGGAGTGTTGTGCAGCCATCAATTCCGACGATGAAGCCGCGAACGTTCGCGACTGCGTTTGCCTTAAGGCCAAACCTTGTGAGTTGGTTCCTAGGGGCTGGCGCTTCCGCTGCGTCAGGCATCCCGACTGGCTACGCCATGATCCGGGACTTCAAGGCAAAGATTTTCTGTAGTCACAACGACATTTCTCCGCGCGAAATTGACGCTGGCGACCAGGTGTGGATCGACCGGATGGAAGCCTTCTTCAGGCGTACCTCAGTTCTCCCACCCGATGGTGATCCGAATGAGTACGCAGCTGCTTTCGAGATGGTGTACCCGCAGGAGCGCCATCGTCGCCAGTACATCGAGGACGCCGTTCGGAAGGGGACTTCCTGCTACGGACACAAGGTACTCGGCGCCCTAATGGCTGCTCGGAAGGTGGACTGCGTTTTCACGACCAACTTCGATCCACTCATCGAGGAAACGGCGCTCGCGGCCAACGCACTGCTTCAGGCCGTCGACCAGACGCGACCGACGGTTGCCGCCATCGACTCCAGCGAGCGAGCCATGCGTTGCCTGAAGGAGTCGAGCTGGCCGTTGGTGGCCAAGCTCCATGGCGACTATCAGTCTGTCAGGATCAAAAACACCGGGTCCGAGCTGGAGAGACAGGACGAGACCATGCGGCATGTCCTAGTTGAGGCGAGTCAGCGCTTTGGGATGGTGTTCGTCGGCTACAGCGGTCGCGACGAATCCGTCATGGAGGCACTGACCTCGGTACTGAAAGAGAAGACGCCGTTTCCGAACGGACTCTACTGGGTTGCCAGCTCGGCTACCAAGCTTCTGCCCGCAGTCACCGAGTTTCTGACCATCGCCCACCATGCTGGCGTAGATGTCGCCGTGGTCGAGTGTTCGACCTTCGACGAACTGGCGGCAGACCTCATCAAGGAAGTAGACCTTCCATCGCCGCTCTTGAACATGGTCACCCAGGGGCGGCCCACGCCTCGACTGGTGCCGGTCAAGCTTCCGTCGAACGCAACCCGGCAGTACCCGACGCTTCGCCTCTCTGCTCTGCTCATAGAGTCAATGCCGCAGGTTGCGCGCAGGGTCACTTTGGCTCAGCCACTGACCACGCCAGCGGCTCGCGGGCTTCTCAGGGAGCAGAACTGCAAGGCGGTTGTCGCGGCCTATGGGCGCGACCTGGCCGTGTTCGGCAAGGACGAAGAGATTGCCGCGGCGCTCGCCTCGGTCGGTGGACAGCTCGCAGGCACGGTGGACCTGAACCCGACGCAAGACAGCTGGGCGCTGGGTCTGCTGTACGACGCATTGACGAAGGCGCTGTCGCGGCATAGGCCGCTGATACCGCGCTACAAGCGCTCAGGTCACTCGCTTCTAGTCGCCGGCCATAGGGAGGGCGAGGACCAGGAGTGGGCTCGCAAACGTGCCTTGGACCTCGCGCGGCTCCGCGCCGCATACGAGGCCAACCTGACCGGCCAGGTTCCCAAGCTCGCCTTCCCGTTCCACGAGGGAGTCTTCCTGAAGCTGGAGCAGATCGAGGACCGCTGGTGGTGCGGCTTCGAGCCGTACACCTTCGTGGACGTACCGCGAGAGCAGATGAACCAGACGCCTCATAGTGAGGCGGCGAGCGTTCAAGAAGCGCTGGGGGTGCAGTACGGGCGCCGCGGGGGTGATCCAGCAGGTGACTGGCGCCGCGAGCACTGGGCAACCAAGTACAACAAGCACTGGGCCAACATCATTGATGCCTGGGCCGCGATGCTGACCACAACCAAAGACGGCACAGTGCGCGCATTTGGAATTGATCAACAGGCCGGTGTCGACGCTTTGTTCTCCATTTCCACGCAGACTGGGTGGAGTCGGCCTGGTCACTACCACCCTTACTTCGAAAGGACCAAGTGATGGCTTCGTCAAAGCTGCCCCCTTTCGAACTTCTCGATGAGCCGCTGTTGGCGTTTTCGCCCTCTGATCCTGAACAGACGTCAGTGCATCCCCTCCGCGGGTTGTTGCTTCACGGCCCCTTTTCAAAGGGATCGTTCGGTGGCTACACATCCGCGATTCGCATCGCAACGGTGGGCCCAGTCGGTACTTTCAAGCGCCGCGGAGCACTAATGGCATCGCTGCGGGACCAGCACAGGCCACACGACAAGTCCGAGTACGTTCCGGTGTATCCAGGCTTCGAAGCCCTCTACCACGTGAAGCTCGAATCGGCGATTGCTGCGGCCCATGTACGGTGGCCTGACCGTGTAGATGACCTTCCTGGAGATGGCAACATACATCAGCGCCTCTTCCACGCGATGGAAGCGGCCCTGCGACGCCTGGACGGTATGCGTGACGAGTTCGACGTCGTGCTGGTGCATTTCCCAGACTCTTGGGAGCCTGCGACTCGCTCCAAGGAGTTCGACGCCCACGATGCGTTGAAGGCGCTTGGGGCGAAGTACAACATCCCGACGCAGGTGTTGAATGACCGCGTGTTCACCTTTGGCCACACAGCGTCGCTGGCGTGGCGACTTTCTACGGCGCTCTACGTGAAAGCTGCTGGGACGCCATGGAAGCTTGCTCCGCTGAAGGGTGTGCCTGATGGCACGGCGTACATCGGTCTTGCGTACGCGCTACGTGGTGATGCCCGCGACGCTCACTATGTGACGTGCTGTTCTCAGGTGTTCGACATGGATGGTGGCGGCATGCAGTTCGTGGCATTCGAGGCGCGTGATCCAGTCGAGGATGTGGCGGAAGCGAAGCACAACCCGTTCCTCAGCCGCGATGACATGCGTGCGGTCCTAGCTCGAAGCCTGGAGCTCTATCAAAGTCGCAATGGGGGCGTCCTACCAAAGCGGCTCGTGATCCACAAGACCACGGCGTTCAAAGAAGAGGAAATCGACGGTGCATTCGACGCGCTGAGCGGCGTAGCGGAGATTGAGTGCATCGAGGTGGGTGCGGCGTCCTGCTGGCGAGGTGTCTGGCTCATTGAGTCCGGGCGCGAGAACCCTCCTTACAAGCCTGCGATGTATCCAGTGCCGCGCGGAACCACCGTTATCCGATCGGGCAATTCAGTCCTTGTGTGGGTGGCGGGCAATGCGCCGGAGGCCTCAACGAAGGGCGACTATTACCAAGGCGGCAAGAGCATCCCCAAGCCGCTGCAACTCATCCGGCACGCTGGCGCAGGTTCACTAGAGCTCATCGCGCATGAAGCTCTGGCGCTGACAAAGATGGACTGGAACAACGACGCCCTGTACGACCCAGTTCCCGTCAGCATCAGGTACTCGCAGCGGCTCGCCCGCACCATCGCGAACGTGCAGGACCTGCCGAGAAGCGTCTATCCATACCGGCTCTTCATGTAGCGACCCTTCTTTCAGATCTACCCAGTCCCAAGATGTTCACAGTCATCGACTCTGTCTCAAGCATCCCTGCCGGAACACGTGCTCACATCTATTTGATCGTGGACCACTGGGACGACTGGTTCAAGTTTCGGACGATGTACACGATGCTGCTCTACGACGAAAACGGGGCTCAACACCGCGTTGGGTCCGTGAAGATTGGCCAGGCCGGACTGCTGCCGGCGCAAGCCGCTCCAGGGCTCCCGCCTGGTACGCGCGTTCCGCAGTTGCCAACTACTTTCACTGCGCTCGACCCCGCGGTCTTCTTCTCGCTTGGGCAAGACGAGGACTACTACTCGACGCTGCGTAGCCTGCCTGCGCAAATCTGCGACTCCGTCCTCATCAACTTGTGCGACTGTGCGTTCAACCTAGCCATCTTCGACCGGCATCTCAATCAATTGGTCATGCAGGAATCCCTGCTTCGCTCTGTACGAGATGGCAACGTGAGAAACCGCTTGCACAGGCTTGCGCATGGAAACGCTGAGCTCACGCGGTTCCAATTCCGCTACACGCTGCCGGCGCCACCACTCGAGCCGGGCATGCTGGTGCCACCGGCGCCGCCTCCAACCCTTACGTTTCACGTCGAACCCAACTCGCATCCGCCGACGAACGTTCATGTCCTGGTGGGCCGGAACGGTGCAGGAAAAACAAGGTGTATTCAGACATTAGTCAACGCTGTACTGGGGCGACCCAGCGAGTCGTCGCCGCCCGGCTTTCTCGAGCGCATGGGCGAAAATCAGAATGATTGGGACTTCGCTGGCCTCGTATCGGTGTCGTTCAGTGCCTTCGACGAGTTCGAGGCACCCCCGAATGTTGCCCAACTAAAGCTCCGTGCAGGCTTCGTTGGCCTGCGAGGAAGTGAGATGGTGGATGGTCAGTTAAGGGATACGCTCAAGACAAAGGACGATCTAGCGAAGGACTTCGTCAATAGCTTTACCGTGTGCCGTGCAGAGCCTCGCAGAACTAGATGGCTGAAGGCCGTCCGAACTCTGGCAACTGATGCGCGAGACCCGAACTCTTGGAAGACGGCGCTCTATGAAGGATTGTGCGCCTCTGATTGGTTCTGCAATCAAGGCCACCTCTTAGTGAATTGAGCAGATGGCAGATTCGTTAGATAAAGCCTAAAGGCGGCTACCACCGCTGAAGGCAACAACTGCTGGATTTCGGTCCCTCTCGCCTGGAGCAGGGGCCAATCCTTAGCCCTTCTGCGCCAACCAAGCCCGCCAACTCCCCAGTGCGGTGATGTCCGTCCCGCCCTCGACCCCAACCGCCTCGCACACAAACCCGCTAACCCGCGTCCCATCGGCCAGCTTCACCTTGCCGATGCCCAGCGGGGTGGGGATGCCGTCGACGAAGCTGCCGAAGTGTTCGGCAGGCAGTTCCCAGACTTCCATGTCGATGGCGGCGCCGCCTTCGTTGACGCGCACCATGCCCGGCCGCTGGACCGGGCCGCCGGCGAGGGCGTAGAACTTGTATTCGGGTGCGGACTGCACCGCGCCGAGCAGGCGCGCGCCGCGTTGGGTGAGTTGCCAGTTGAGCGGCAGGCCGCTGAGGTGGGCGCCGCAGACCGCAACCTTGACGGTACCGGCGGTGTTGCTGCCTTTGGGCAGCTCGGTGGTGGTGATGGCGGGGGTGTCGGCCAGCGTTGCGGCAGTGGCGCCGAGTGACAGCGCGGCCTGTGCGCGGTGGAAGCGGTCGGCCAGGCGCAGCAGGGGCACGTCCTTGAACGCGGGCGCGGCCAGGGTCACGCCCCAGGGCAGGCCTTGCGCGTCGCCGCTGGCCTGGAAGCCGGCGGGCACCGCGACGGCGGCGTAGTCCAGCAGGTTCATGAAGTTGGTGTAGTAGCCCAGGTTGCTGTTCAGGCGGATCGGGTCGGCCTGCATGTCGGCGATGCGGTAGATCGTCCCCGCCGTCGGTGTGAGCAGGCAGTCCACGTCTTGCCACACCGCGTCGCACACGCGCTTGAGGGCCTTGAGCTTGTAGCTGGCGGCGAAGGCGTCGGCGGCGGTCTTGGCCTTACCGCCTTCGATGATGGTGCGCACGGGCGGGAACACGGCCTCGGGCTGCGCGTCGATGAAGTCTTTGATGGCGACGTAACGCTCGGCCACCCAGGGGCCTTCGTAAAGCAGGCGCGCGGCTTCGAGGAAGGGGGTGAGGTCCACCTCGACGGCGGTGCCGCCGAGGGCGTGCAGGCGTTCGATGCTTTGCGCGAACAGCTCGACGGCCGCTTCGTTGCCGAAGAAGGTGAGGTCTTGCGGGCGCGGCACGCCGAAGCGGAATGGGCCGGCCGAGAAGTCCACGCCGAAGGGCTTGGAGGCGCGGCTGAAGGCGTCGGCTTCGTCGGGTACCGCGACCACGGCCAGCACGGCCTGGGCGTCGGCGGCGGTGAGGGCGAAGATGGACACGGTGTCCACCGACCGGCAGGCCGGCACCACGCCGGTGGCTGAGAGCAGGCCGATGGTGGGCTTGAGACCGATGAGGTTGTTGAAGCTGGCGGGCACGCGGCCCGAACCGGCCGTGTCGGTGCCCAGCGAGAAGCTGACCCAGCCCTTGGCCACGCTCACGGCCGAGCCGCTGCTGGAGCCACCCGAAACGAAGTCGGGGTTGAAGGCGTTGCGGCAGGCGCCGTAGGGTGAGCGGGTGCCGTTGAGGCCGGTGGCGAACTGGTCGAGGTTGGCCTTGCCCAGCGGCACGGCGCCGGCCGCGATGAGCTGCTGCACGAGGAAGGCGCTCTGCGTGGGCGTGTAGGCGTATTCGGGACAGCCGGCGGTGGTGGGGATGTGCGCGAGGTCGATGTTGTCCTTGATCGCGAAGGGCACGCCGTACAGCGGCAGGCTGGCCGGGTCCACGCCGTCGAGGTGGGCCACGTAGGGCTCGATCTCGGCGTCGGTCAGGCGGTGGATGAAGGCGTGGTGGGCGTCGCTCGCGCAGCGGCGCATGGCTTCGGCGATGACGGCGCGCACGGGGGTGCCGGCGGCGTAGGCAGCGCGCAGGCTGGCGAGGTCGAAGGACAGGTCTTGCAGGTTTGTGGTCATGGTGGGATTCCCTGATTCGGTGGGTTCAGAGGCTGGGCGTTCTTTGGGCGTGCCCGAGCAACGCGCCACAACGTGCCCAATCAAGGCGCAAAGCACAGCCGTAGCTCGGGCTACGGCGCGCATTTGCAACGCCGAGTGGGTGCGTTTTGGCGTGGTGAGCGGGCATGAACAAGGGACGGTCAGCCTCTTAGTCTTCGGTAACGAGCACCAGCACGTCCTGGCCGGCGGCCACGGGCGCGCCTTCGCGGCACATGAGGCGGTGCACGGTGGCGTCCTGTGGCGAGAGCACGTTGAATTCCATCTTCATGGACTCGACCACCAGCAGCACGTCGCCCGCGGCCACGCGCTGACCTTCGCTGACCAGCACCTTCCACACGCTGCCGGGCACGCTGCTGGCCAGCGGGCGGCCGCCGGGCGGCAGGTCCAGCTCGACGCTGGCGTCGGCCGCGGCCACGTCGGCGTCGCCCGCGTAGCTGAGCTGGCCACTCGCGGCCCAGCGCTCGCGCTCGGCGTCGAACGCGGCCTGCTGCTGCGCCTTGAAGGCGCCGATGCTGGGCGCGTTGTCGGCCAGGAAGCGGCGGTAGTCGCGCAGGCTGAAGGTCGTCTCTTCGACCTGCAGCGCGTAGCCGCCGTGCGGGAAGGCGGCGCGGATGCGCAGCAGCTCGTCCTGGTCCACCGGCACGAAGCGGATCTGGTCGAAGAAGCGCAGCAGCCAGGGCTGTTCGAACACCGTGCCCGGCTCGCCATGGCGCCAGCGGTTCCACATCTGCAGCGTGCGGCCGACGAACTGGTACCCGCCGGGGCCTTCCATGCCGTAGACGCAGAGGTAGGCGCCGCCGATGCCCACGGCATTCTCGGGCGTCCAGGTGCGTGCGGGGTTGTACTTGGTGGTCACCAGGCGGTGGCGCGGGTCCACCGGCGTGGCCACGGGCGCGCCCAGGTACACGTCGCCCAGGCCGAGCACCAGGTAGTTGGCGTCGAACACCACCTTGAACACGTCGTCGATGCTGTCGAGCCCGTTGATGCGGCGGATGAATTCGATGTTGCTCGGGCACCAGGGCGCGTCGGGCCGCACCGACTGCATGTACTTCTCGATGGCCAGCTTGGTCTGCGGGTCGTCCCAGCTCAGCGGCAGGTGCACGATGCGGCTGGGCACTTCCATGTCATCCACCGCGGGCAGCGCGGCCTCGGCCTCGACCAGCACCTTCAGCAACTCGGCGCGCGAGACCTTGGCGGGGTCGAAGTGCAGCTGCAGCGAGCGGATGCCGGGCGTCATGTCCACGATGCCGGGCAGCGTGCCGGCGTTGATGCGCGCTTGCAATGCCTGCATGAGCACGTGCACGCGCAGGCGCAGTTCGATGTCGAGCACCAGCGGGCCGAACTCGACCAGCAGGTAACGGTCGCCGGCCTGGCGCACCACCATGGCGGGCACGGCCTCGTCTTCGCGCGCCGGGTCTTCGTGGACCACGGGCGTGGGGTGGGCGGTGGGGTCGTCGCTCGGCCTGGCGGGCAGGGGTTGCGTGAGCGTCGCCAGCGCGGCCTCGACGGTGGCGCTGCGGGCCAGTGCTTCATCGAGCGAGAGGCGGTGGAAGCGCACCGTGTCGCCAGGGCGCAGCTGGCCTAGCTTCCAAAGTTCGGCGTCCACCACGACGGCGGGGCAGACGAAGCCGCCGAGGCTGGGGCCGTCGGGGCCGAGGATGACCGGCATGTCGCCGGTGAAGTCGATGGCGCCGATGGCGTAGGCGTTGTCGTGGATGTTGGATGGGTGCAGGCCGGCCTCGCCACCGTCGGCCCGCGCCCACTGCGGCTTGGGGCCGATGAGGCGCACGCCGGTGCGGCTGGAGTTGTAGTGCACCTCCCAGTCGGTGGCGAAGAAGGTGGCCACGTCGTCGGGTGTGAAGAAGTCCGGCGCGCCGTGCGGGCCGTA
>Ga0208242_100859_pt1 | contig 11173 bp, 14 predicted proteins | sample SubbioAug_CSW13A_FD_184825 | JGI IMG/M metagenome (GOLD analysis project Ga0208242, IMG submission 184825) | Serpentinite rock and fluid subsurface biosphere microbial communities from McLaughlin Reserve, California, USA - CR12Aug_CSW13A (SPAdes) | ecosystem: Environmental > Terrestrial > Deep... | reverse complement strand
CAGCGCCCTGACCGACCGCGACCTGCACGACCTCGGCCTCTCGCGTGAGCAGGTCCTGCAATTCCTCGAGATGCCCGACGACATCTCGGACCGCGTCACCGCCATGGGCGCGATCTTCGGCGTGCCGCTGGCCGACCTGAAGCGTGACCACGCCCAATGGATCGACCTCCTCACCACCTGCGGTCATTGCGCAGACCGCGCGGCCTGTTCCCAGGTCCTGGGCAGCGCCCATCCCCAGCCCGCCGACTGCGGCTTCTGCGGCAACCGTCACAGCTTCGCCGACCTCGCGCTGCAGCCGCACTGACAGCCCCTTGCGGTCCCCCAGCCGCCCCGCCTTAATGGCGGGGTCGGGCGCACTTGCCCGCGACAGGGAGAGACCATGACCGTCCATATCGGTGCCAAGCCCGGCGAGATCGCCGAAACCGTCCTCATGCCCGGCGACCCCTACCGCGCCCGCTGGGCCGCCCAGACCTTCCTCAAGGATGCCGTGCTGGTGAACGAGGTCCGGGGAATGCTCGGCTATACCGGCACCTGGAACGGCAACCGCGTGACCATCCACGGGTCCGGCATGGGGATGCCCTCGCTCTCGATCTACGCCAATGAACTGATCCGGGATTATGGCGCCAAGACCCTGATCCGCGTCGGTTCGGCCGGGGCGCTGCCCGAAAGCGTCAAGGTCCGCGACGTGATCCTCGCGCAGACCTGCTCCACCGTCGGCTCGCCCTCGCGCACCATCTTCAAAGAGCTGAACTTCGCCCCCTGCGCCGATTTCGGGCTTCTGTCAGCGGCTTACGCCGCCGCCAAGGCCAAGGGCACCGCGGTCCATGTCGGAGGCATCTATTCATCCGACACCTTCTATGACGAACGCCCCGACCTGTCCGATCAGCTTCTCCGCCACGGCTGCCTTGGGGTGGAGATGGAGGCGGCCGAGCTTTACATGGTCGCCGCCCGCCACGGCGCGCGGGCGCTTGCCGTGCTGACCGTCTCGGACCATATCACGACGGGCGAGGCGCTGCCCTCCGACCAGCGCGAACGCAGCTTTGGCGACATGATCGAGATCGCGCTTCAGGCCGCCTTCGCCTGACGCAGCCCGCCCGCGAGACGAAATCGTGGACGAGCGACCCGGTCAGACCGTCTCCAGAAACGCCGCCACCCGCGCCACGGCCCCGCCCCGCTCCATCGGGCGGGCCGCCCACAGCCGGAACCCCGCCGAAAGGGCCACCCGCTGCGGAAAGGGCGCGACCAGCGTCCCCCGCGCCAGATGCGCCGCCACCAGCGGCCCGTGGCCCATCAGCACCCCCGCCCCGTTCACCGCCTCCTCGACCGCCAGCGCATAAAGCGAAAAGACCGGTCCCCGCACCGCCACCTGCGCACCCACCGCCTGCAACCAGACCTCCCAGTCCCGGTCCCAGACGCTGTCCGACAGGCAGGGCACCGATCCCAGATCCTCCACCCGCGTCAGCCGCGCCGCCAACGCCGGAGAGCAGACCGGAAACAACTCATCCCGCGCCACCAGCCGTCCCCCGCTTTCGGCCGGAAACAGGCTCAGGTCATGCAGGCTGCGCTTCAGGTTCGGCGGCGCCTCCAGCGCGGTGATCGAGACGGAGATCTCCGGCGCCGCCTCCCGTAACGCCGGGAGACGGGGCGAGAGCCACAGTTGCGCAATGGCCGGCAGCGTCGCGATATGCACCTCGCGCGGCAGGGCCAGCGCCCTCAAACGGGCCTCCGCGCCGGCCAGCGCGTCGAAGGCCCCGGTCAGCTCCTCCGCCGCCGCCAGCCCCAACGCCGTCAGCCGCACCCCGCGCGCCTGCCGCTCGAACAGGGCCGCCCCCAGCCGCGCTTCCAGCGCCTTCACATGCGCCGTCACTGCACCGGGCGTCACCCCCAACTCCGCCGCCGCCAGCGTGAAAGCCCCCGTCCGCGCTGCCGCCTCGAAGGCACGCAGTGCGTTCAGCGGCAGGCGGGTCAGGGGTGGCGGGGCAACCGGCATGGCTTAACTTTCCTGACCCTAGTTTTCTGCAGAACTGATTTGTCCGCAAGCCCCGCGCCAAATAGCGTCCTGTGAAAGGAGTCCGCCATGCCCCATCTCGCCCCCCGCCCCTGGGTCCCCGCCGCCTGCGAGACCCATATCCAACGCCTTGCCACCGATGCGGGCCAGCCCTCGTCCAAGGTCGCCTCGCGCCTCGACCAGCTCATCGCGATGAACCGGCAGATCCACGATCAGGACTGCTTCAACCTCAACCCCGCGACCAATGTGATGAACCCGCGCGCCGAAGCCGCCCTCGCCTCGGGCATCGGTTCGCGTCCCTCGCTCGGCTATCCCGGCGACAAATACGAGATGGGGCTGGAAGCGATCGAGGAGATCGAGGTCATCGCCGCCGAACTGGCCGCCGAGATCTTCGGTGCGAAATACGCCGAAATCCGCGTCGCGTCCGGCGCGCTGGCCAATCTATACGGCTTCATGGCGCTGGCCAGACCCGGCGACAGCATCATCGCGCCCCCCGCCACCATCGGCGGCCACGTCACCCACCACGCCGCCGGATGCGCCGGCCTTTACGGTCTCACCACCCACGCCGCGCCCATCGACGCCGACGGCTATACCCTTGACCTGAAAGCCCTGCACGACCTTGCCCATGCCGTCCGCCCGAAGACCATCACCGTCGGCGGTAGCCTCAACCTCTTCCCGCATCCGGTGGCCGAGGTGCGCAAGATCGCCGATCAGGTCGGCGCCAAGGTCCTGTTCGACGCCGCCCACCAATGCGGCATCATCGCCGGGGGCGTCTGGGCCAACCCGCTGACCGAAGGCGCGCATCTGATGACGATGTCGACCTACAAATCCCTCGGCGGTCCCGCCGGCGGGTTGATCGTCACCAACGACGCCGAGGTCGCGAAAACCCTGGACGCCATCGCTTTCCCCGGTCTCACCGCGAACTTCGACGCTGCCAAATCCGCCGCGCTGGCCTATACCCTGCTTGACTGGCGCGACCATGGGCGGGCCTATGCGCAGGCCATGGTCGATCTCGCCCGCGCACTGGCGAGCGAGCTTTCCAACCTCGGCCTTCCCGTCTTCGCCGCCGACAAGGGCGCCACCACATCGCACCAGTTCGCGATCGAGGCTGCCCCCTTCGGCGGGGGACAGGCGGCGTCCAAGACCCTGCGCAAGGCCGGCTTCCTCGCCTGCGGCATCGGCCTGCCGATCCCCGAAGTCGACGGAGATCTCAACGGCCTTCGCATCGGCACGCCCGAGCTGGTCCGCCGGGGCGTCACCCCCGCCGATGCCCCGGCCCTGGCCGCGCTGATCGCCGAGGGCCTGCGGTCCAACGCCCCGGAAACCGTCGCCCCGCGCACCAAGGCCCTGCGCGCCCGCTTCCAGGGCCTGCACTACATGACCGCTTGACCATCCCCGCCCCGTCCCGTCTTCTGCCGCCGAAACGGCAGGAGACGGCGATGCAACAGCGGCAACTCGGCGCACACGGCCCCCAGGTCTCGGCCCTTGGCCTTGGCTGCCTGTCCTTTGGTGGCATCTTCGGCCCCACGACCGAGGCGGACTCCCTGCGAACCCTCGATGCCGCCTGGGAGGCCGGGATCACCTTCCTCGACACCGCCAACGGATATGGCAAGGGCCTGTCGGAAACTGTCATCGGGACCTGGCTGAAGCGCAGCGGCCACCGCCCTCATATCGCCACCAAGGCCGCTTTCACCGATGATCCGGCCCGCCGCATCGACAACCGGCCGGAACATATGCGGACCGAGTTGGAAGGCTCGCTCAAGCGGCTTGGGGTGGACCACGTGACGCTGTTCTACGCGCACCGGCACGATCCGCAGATCCCGGCCGAGGATCTGGCCGGGACCATGCAACGACTTCAGGAAGAAGGCAAAATCCTCGGCTACGGCCTGTCCGAGATCGGCCCCTACACCCTGGAACGCTGTCATGCGGTCCACCCCGTGATGGCCGTGCAAAGCGAATATTCGCTCTGGACCCGCCAGCCCGAACTGGGCCTGATCCAGCGCTGCGCCGAATTGGGCGTGGCCTTCGTCCCCTTCTCGCCGCTCGCCCGGGGCGCCTTCGGAACGCCAATGGCCGACCCCACCACCTTCGCCCAAGGCGAATTCCGGACCCGGATCCCGCGCTTCTACCCCGAGAACTGGCCGCACAACCGGACGAGGCTTGCAGCCTTCCATGCCTATGCCCAGTCGATCGGCCATACCCCTGCCGCGCTGGCGCTGGCCTGGCTCCTGGACCGCGCACCGCATCTGATCCCGATCCCCGGTACCCGCACGGCCGACCATCTGCTGGCCTGGATCAGCGCGCCCGAGATCACCCTGACCGACGAACAGCGCCAGGAGATCGACCGCCTGCTCCCCGTCGGCTGGGCCTGGGGCGACCGCTACGACGATCTGCAGGCCGCGACGGTCGAACGCTACTCCTGAGCCGTCCCGTCACCTGCCATCCGCTGCAGGCCACGGACCTCGCGTTCCAGGAAATAGTTGAGCGCAGTCCGGATCGTCGCCGTGGCGGCGAGCTTGCCAATCTCGTCCCAGCCGGGGGCAATCGCGGTCGACAGGATATCTGCGGCCAGCTGGAATTCGAGCGCCAGGCTCAGGTAACGCGCCAGGGTAATCCGCAGCCGGATATTACTGTTGTCATCGCGGTGCAGCAGGAAGCCGACCAGAGCCACCACCACGCCGATCGCGATCACCCCGGCGCCCGCGGCCTCGACCAACAGGCGCAGCCACTGGACCGCCTCGTTCAGCCATGCTTCGCCGGTGCTTCGCATCCGCCCCTCCCGCAGTTGGACGATGGGCGGATGACGCTACCCTCAGACCACCCGTTCGACCATCATCTTCTTGATCTCGGCAATCGCCTTGGCCGGGTTCAGCCCCTTGGGGCAGGTCTTGGCGCAGTTCATGATCGTATGGCAGCGATACAGCTTGAACGGATCTTCCAGCTGATCCAGCCGCTCACCCGTCGCTTCGTCGCGGCTGTCGATGATCCAGCGATAGGCATGAAGCAGCGCGGCCGGGCCAAGGTAGCGGTCCGAATTCCACCAGTAGGACGGGCAGGAGGTGCTGCACGAGGCGCACATCACGCATTCATAAAGCCCGTCCAGCTTCTTCCGATCCTCGATCGACTGCCGCCATTCCTTGGCCGGGCGGTTGGTCTTGGTCTCCAGCCAGGGCATGATGCTGGCATGCTGGGCATAGAAATGCGTCAGGTCCGGGATCAGGTCCTTGATCACTTCCATATGCGGCAGGGGATAGATGCGGACGTCGCCCTTGATCTCGTCCAGCCCGTAGATGCAGGCCAGCGTGTTGATCCCGTCAATATTCATCGCGCAAGATCCGCAGATCCCCTCGCGGCACGAGCGACGGAAGGTCAGCGTCGGGTCGATCTCGTTCTTGATCTTGATCAGCGCGTCCAGGACCATCGGGCCGCAGGTATCCATATCGACGAAATAGGTGTCGACGCGCGGGTTTTCCCCGTCATCGGGGTTCCAGCGATAGATCTGGAACTTGCGGACATTCTTGCCCTCCGGCTTCGGCCAGGTCTTGCCGGTGCGGATCTTCGAGTTCTTGGGCAGGGTGAGCTGGACCATGGGAAATCAGCCTTTCCAGTCGGGTCTTGCATAAAGCGGACGGCTTGGCGGTTCGCCCGCCTTGGACATCACGCAGGTCTCGTAGACGGCCGCGGGGTCGCGGCCCATGATATAATCAGAGCTGACGTTCAGCTCGAACCCGGCCGCCGTGCGCCCACCCGAGCCGACGCCCACGGCGATCTCGCCCCGGGGCTGCTGCGCCAGCCGGGCGCGTTCGAAACACTGGCGCTCGGCCTCGGCCAGGGTCATCGGACCGCAGGCGGTCAGCAGAAGCAGGGCAAGGGGGGCAAGCCGTTTCATCTGCTCATCCGATCGGCGGAAGGTTCTTCGCCGCGAAACAGGCCCGCGCCGCAGGGCGCAGCGCGATGTCGCGGATCGTCGCCTTGGTCGAGCTCCCAGCCTCCACCCCGACATCCCGCGCCAGAAGCTGCAGCTCATCGGGGCTGGCGGCGTCGAGGATGCAATAGGTCGCCTGCCGCGCCGGATCGGCCGGCATGTCGATGTTCACCACCGGGAATACGACCGATTCCGCCGTCCGCCGCACTGCCTTGTCGGCGACCTCGGCCGGATCACATGCGGCCAACAGGAACAGGACAGGCAGGGCGGCAAGGACGCGCATCAGAACTTCCTTTCGGCGGGGGCGATCTTCTTCAGCGGGATGCCGCCCTCGGCCTCGGGGGTCAGCGGGTCGGCATGCACCGGACGGTAGTCCAGCACCACCTTCGCGCCATCGACCCAGGCCAGCGAGTGCTTGCGCCAGTTCGCATCGTCGCGATGCGGGTGATCCTCATGCGCATGGGCGCCACGGCTTTCGGTCCGGGCATGGGCGCCATAGATCGTGGCCAGCGCGTTCGGCATCAGGTTGGTCAGCTCCAGCGTCTCCATCAGGTCGCTGTTCCAGACGAGGCTCCGGTCGGTGACCTTCAGGTCGTCCATCTTCCCCGCAATCGCCGTCATCTTCTTCTCGCCCGCGGCCAGGGTCTCTTCGGCCCGGAACACGGCGGCATCGGATTGCATGGTCTTCTGCATCTCCAGCCGCAGCTCGGCCGTGGCGATGTTGCCCTTGGCGTGGCGCAGCGCGTCGAACCGGCCCAGAGCCTTGTCGACCTCGCCCTTGTTCACCGCCGGCACGCTGGACGCACGATCCACCACCTGCCCCGCGCGGATCGCCGCCGCGCGGCCGAAGACCACGAGGTCGATCAGAGAGTTCGACCCCAGACGGTTCGCGCCATGCACGCTGGCACAGCCCGCCTCACCCACCGCCATCAGGCCAGGGAAGACCGCGTCCGGATTGTCCTTGGTCGGGTTCAGCACCTCGCCCCAATAATTCGTCGGGATGCCGCCCATGTTGTAATGCACGGTCGGCAGCACGGGGATCGGCTCCTTGTGCAGGTCCACGCCCGCGAAGATCCGGGCGCTTTCCGTGATCCCCGGCAGCCGCGCTTCCAGCGTCTCCCGCGGGAGGTGGTTGAGGTGCAGGTGGATATGGTCGCCGTTCGCGCCGACGCCCCGGCCCTCACGGATTTCCAGCGTCATGCAGCGGCTGACATAGTCGCGCGGTGCAAGATCCTTGTAATGCGGCGCATAGCGTTCCATGAACCGCTCGCCGTTCGAGTTCGTCAGATACCCGCCCTCGCCCCGCGCGCCTTCGGTGATCAGACAGCCCGAGCCGTAGATGCCGGTCGGGTGGAACTGCACGAACTCCATGTCCTGCAGCGGCAGGCCCGCACGGGCAACCATCCCGCCGCCGTCGCCGGTGCAGGTATGGGCCGAGGTCGCGGAGAAATAGGCCCGGCCGTAACCGCCCGTCGCCAGCACCACCATCTTCGCGTTGAAGACATGGATCGTGCCGTCATCCAGCTTCCAGGCCACCACGCCGGTGCAGGCGCCATCGGTGATGATCAGATCCAGCGCGAAATATTCGATGTAGAATTCCGCGTTGTTCTTCAGGCTTTGTCCATAAAGCGTATGCAGGATCGCATGGCCCGTCCGGTCAGCGGCGGCACAGGTGCGCTGCACCGGCGGTCCCTCGCCGAATTCGGTCGTATGACCACCGAATGGGCGCTGGTAGATCTTGCCCTCTTCAGTGCGGCTGAAGGGAACCCCGTAATGCTCCAGCTCGTAAACCGCCTTCGGGGCCTCGCGCGCCAGATATTCCATCGCGTCAGTGTCGCCCAGCCAGTCCGAGCCCTTCACCGTGTCGTACATGTGCCACTGCCAGCTGTCCGGGCCCATGTTGCCAAGCGAGGCCGCGATGCCGCCCTGCGCGGCGACAGTATGGCTGCGCGTCGGGAAAACCTTGGTCACGCAGGCCGTGCGCAGCCCCTGCTCGGCCATGCCCAGCGTCGCGCGCAGGCCGGCGCCGCCAGCCCCCACCACGACCACGTCATAGTCATGCACTTCATAAGGATAGGCAGTCATCATCATTCCCTTCAAAGCGCGATGCGGACCAGGGCGTAAAGGCCCGTCGCGGCGATCGCCCAGGACAGCGCGACCACGCCGATGATCAGCATCTTGCGCGTCGTGCCACGGGCGTAATCCTCGATCATCGTGGTCGCACCCATCGCGAAATGCCGCATGCCCACGACCAGCAGAAGAGCGGTCACGATCGCCGGGAATGGCCGGGCAAAGGTGGCCAGCACCTCCTCGCGCGTTCCACCCAGGGCCGAGCCGAAGACATAAAGCCAGGCCGGAACCAGAAGGGCCAGGCCCACGGCCGAAACCGTCATCGACCAGTGATGCTCGGTCCCGTGATGCGCCGAACCCCGGAACTCGGCGCGCTTGCGTGCGGTCAGATAGCGCATGTCGACCCTCACTGAACCAAAAGGATGGTGATGACGGTCAGCACGACCGAACCGATGATGCAGGCCCAGCCCAGCTTTTCCGCCGTCGGGATGTCCAGCCCCTTGCCCGCATCGAAATACAGATGCCGCAGCCCCGCCAGGTAGTGATACCACACCGCCCACAGCGAAAGCGTGAAGACCAGATCGCCGAACCAGCTGGTCACGACCGCATTGGCCACCGCGAAATAGTCGTCCGAGGTCGCCGCGGCCAGCAGCCACCAGACCGCCAGCAGCGCCGCGACCACCAGCCCGTTGCCGGTGATCCGCGTCAGGATCGAGGAGATCGAGGTCATCTGCGGCCGGTAATAGGGCCCGATCATGAACGGGGAGAGGGGCCGTTCGACCCGCTTCGGTGCAGCCATTGCGGTTCCCTTCGTCGCTGTCCCAACGCCCGCTTGACCGGGGCTTGGTGGCTTCGATTATTGCCTCTTTCAATAGCGCGGATTTCGCCCATGTCACGCTCCGGAATGCCGCGACTGCACGATGTTTCCGCTATCTGGGCAAGTTTTTCCGATTTGTGATCACGGTTTTCAAAGCCGTGATCACACGGCCCGCGACTCAGCGCGGCACCAGCGTCCAGTAGTCGAGGTCCAGCAGGACCTCCGGCAGATACTTGCCATCCGCGCCCCGCAAGGCGCCCGCCTGCCCCCGCGTCGCCACGAGCCGCAGCCGCAACGCGCCGACGGAGGGCACCGATGTCTCGGCCTTGTCCAGCACTTCCGACCAGGCCCGGACCGTATCCCCGGCAAAACAGGGGTTCGCATGGGCGCCGGCGTTGAGGGCCACGATCATCTGCGCATTGGCCAGCCCGTTGAACGACAGCGCGCGCGCAAGGCTGATCACATGCCCGCCATAGATCAGCCGCTTGCCATCCTCGCGCTGGGTCACGTCGAAATGAACCTTGGCCGTGTTCTGCCACAGCCGGGTGGCAAGCATGTGCTCAGCCTCCTCGACCGTCACCGCATCGACATGGTCGATCACCTCGCCCACCGCATAATCACCCCAGCGATGCGGCTCCCCCGCCAGCGCGAAGTCATAGTTGCGGAAATCCAGCCCCTCCGGCACCACCAGCGCGCCCGGATCGACCACCGGGGCCAGCTCCGGCACCGACACCGGCACCTCGACCTCGCGCCGCCGTTTCCGCACCATCACCCAGCGGACATATTCCAGCACCACATCCCCATGCTGGTTCAATCCCCGCGTCCGAACCCAGACTACCCCCGTCGCGCCCGAGGAGGTCTCCTTCAGACCGATCACCTCGGACTCGGACCGCAGCGTGTCCCCCGGCCAGACCGGCCGCAGCCAGCGCCCCTCGGCATAGCCAAGGTTCGCCACCGCGTTCAGGCTGATATCCGGGACCGTCTTGCCGAAGACGGTATGAAACGCCACCAGGTCATCCAGCGGCGATGCCGCAAGCCCCACCGACCGGGCGAATTCGTCCGAGGAATACAAGGCCCCCCGCGCCGGATAAAGCGCGTGATACAGCGCCCGCTCCCCCGCCCCGATGGTGCGGGGCACCGCATGACGGATCACCTCGCCCAAGGTGTAATCCTCGAAGAACCGCCCCGGATTCGTCTTCATAGCTCCCCCAGCTTCAGCTCGGCGTGGTAGTCCCCCGCCACTTCCTTCACCACCGCCTGCCCGCAGCGCATCACGCCGTTGGCCGCATCGAAGGCATAGGTGGGCGAGCCATGAAGCTCCCACCCCTTGTTCAAGGCCGCCGTCACCTTGTGACAGAAGGCCGAGGTGTCATCCGCGCTCAGAAACCGGTAAAGCCTCATCTTCCCCAAACCTCAGACAATTTGCCTCAACTTGTCTTTCATCTTTGCCCAAATATCCCACGGGGGTTTGGGGGGTGTGAAACCCCCCAATCGACCTCAGCCCCAGGGCGGCACCCCCAGCCAGTTGTGCACCAGCATGATGAGAACCAGCACGACTACCGCCCCGACGACCGCCCCGATCTCCTTGCCCAGGGGGGCAGGCGCCGGCGGCGCCGGCCGCGGCTCGGCCTTGTTGATCAGGATCACCTCGACCACGGCCCAGGCCAGGATGCCACCGAACAGCACGACCGAGGCCAGATCCCCGTTGACCAGAAGATGCCCCAGCGCCCAGGTCTTCACCGCCGTCAGCTGCGGATGCCGGATCACCGCCGTGATCCGCGTCTTCATCCCGCTCGCCGCATAAAGATAGACCGCGAACAGCATCAGCAGGTTGTTCACATGGGTCAGGAAGGCCGGCGGATACCACAGGTCGACATGCTCGGCCCCCGCGATGCCCAGCCACTCGCTGCCGCGATAGCCCCAGACCATCAGCACGATACCCGCGATGATCAGGACCGCCATCAGACCCTTGCCCGCATCCCCCATCGCGGCCCTTGGCCCCGGGGCCAGCCGCTTGAACAGATGCGCGCCCCACCACAGCGCCAATCCCAGAATGATCAGGGTCATCGATAGCCTCCCGCCTGTTTACCGGAGCGCACCCTGAACCTATTCCGCCAAAGCCGCAATCGCCTCGGCCTTTTCGATCAATGCCTTCGCGGTGACGACATGCAGGTTCTCGACGATCCTGCCGTCCACGACCGCCACGCCCTCGCCCCGCGCCAGAGCCTCGGCATGGGCCGCGATCTGCCGCCTTGCCAGCGCGACCTCGTCCTCGGATGGGGCAAAGACCGCGTTCGCCACCTCCAGCTGCGCCGGATGGATCAGCGTCTTGCCGTCAAAGCCCATGTCGCGG
>Ga0208242_100856_pt1 | contig 11227 bp, 13 predicted proteins | sample SubbioAug_CSW13A_FD_184825 | JGI IMG/M metagenome (GOLD analysis project Ga0208242, IMG submission 184825) | Serpentinite rock and fluid subsurface biosphere microbial communities from McLaughlin Reserve, California, USA - CR12Aug_CSW13A (SPAdes) | ecosystem: Environmental > Terrestrial > Deep... | reverse complement strand
TTACAAAACCCATTGTATGAAGAAATCAAGTTTAATTACTCAAGCATCTACAGTGCTGTTGAACAACACTCTCATCTTTTCAATGAAGTGTATCACATTCATATTCCACCCAATGAGATTGCTTATCTGGTGTTGCATTTTGCGGCAGCGAAGGAGCGCAATGTGACCATGATTCGAACTTTGGTGATGTGTGCGAGTGGTTTAGGCACTTCCCAGCTGATTGTTTCAAAACTGAAGCGTACCTTCAATAACTTGCAGATTGTGGATGTGATTGCCTCATTTGATGTTTCTTATTATAAAGAGAAAGACATTGATTTGATTATCTCAACCATTCCACTTGAATCATCCATTAAGACCATTGTGATCAGTCCTCTCTTAAGTGATTATGATATCTCTATGATTAAGCATTCCTTAGTGGACGTGAAGAAACAACCTCTACCTGGCATGCGCTTCTTACCCCATCATGTTTGGATTGATGTGGACGTGAGCAGTAAAGAAGAAATCCTTCAACTGATGGCAGAACAACTGCTTCAAGAAGGCTATGTGAATGAAGACTATCTTCAATCCATCCTTGATCGTGAGCAGTTGGGTCCAACATTGATTAGTTCAACCTTAGCCATCCCTCATGGGGAAGCCAAGCATGTGAATCAAAGTGTCACCCTTTGGGTGAGACTAGCTCAACCCATGATTTGGGCAATGAATGAATCCATCCAACAACTCATGCTTATCGCATCAACTCAAGAAGATGAAGCGATTCATATTCAATTGATGCATAATCTGATGAATCATCTGGAAGATGAATCATGGGAGCATCATAACCTGATGATTACTGATAGCTTATCTTTGGCACAGAAGCTCAATGATGACTTGTGCCATCTTCAAACCAATAAGGAGTAAATTATGTCAACACTACTGCATGAATCGTTAATTCTCTTAGATCTTACCCCTCAACACAGTGAGGATGTACTTAAAACCATGGCGGATGCTTTGTATAAGCAAGGTTATGTGAAAGAAACATTCTTTGAAGCCTTGGTTGAGCGAGAGAAAAACTTCGCTACTGGACTACCAGGAGAAGGAGTCAATGTGGCTATTCCTCATGCGGATTCACACCATGTGAATGAGAATGCGATTGCGGTGGGTGTTTGTAAGAAAGCAGTGGAGTTTAAGATGATGGGGAATCATGATGAAACCCTGGATGTCGAAATACTCTTTATGTTAGCTTTGAAGGATGGGTATGCTCATGTGAATGTCTTGAGTCAACTCATGGGTGTCATTCAAGATGAAGCCTTACTTCAGAAGCTAAAATCAATTCGGTCCCAATCAGAACTGTTAACAGTTTTGAATGAACATATCCATTAGATAGGAGGTGATGGTATTAAGAAGCGGATACTCGTTGCGTGCGGCACAGGGGTGGCAACCTCAGTGGCTGTAGCCAAGAAGTTAGAAACGATTTTTAAGGATAGAGGGTACGGGGATAAGGTTGAATTATCAACTTGTACCGTGGCTGAGATGGAATCAAAAGCCAAGAATTATGATTTGATTATCACCACAGCGCAGGTGAATAAGGTGATGCCAGTCAAAGTCATTATGGGCATTGCATTCCTCATTGGTCGTGGTACTGAACCAGTGATTAAAGACATCTTTGAATCACTTGGATTTGACTCATAAAAGGAGAAGAACTCTATGGACATTATTAATTACATCGTCGGATTAGGCGCATCAGTCATGATGCCAATCATTATTACCCTTATTGGTTTAATTATGGGAGCGTCCTTTGGTAAAGCATTACGTGCTGGTTTAACAGTCGGTGTTGGTTTCATTGGACTCAATCTAGTTATTGGTATGTTAGGTGGAAGCTTAGGACCTGCAGTTCAACAAATGGTTTCCAACTACGGTTTAAGTTTAACTGTCATCGACGTGGGTTGGCCTGCAGCTGCAGCCATTGCATTTGCATCCCGTGTTGGAGCAGTGATTATTCCTATAGCGTTAGCCGTTAACGTTGTTATGATCTTAACTAAGACCACACAAACCATCAACATTGACGTATGGAACTTCTGGCACTATGCCTTTACTGGTGCTTTGGTTACTTTCGCAACTGACAGTTTTGTCTTTGGTGTTGTGGCAGCCGTTATTCAAGCCGTTATGACACTTGTGTTAGCTGATTGGACTGCTAAAGGTGTTGAAGAACAATTAGGACTTCAAGGGGTTTCCATTCCTCATGGATTATCTGTTGCCTTTGTGCCTATCGCTTTAGTTATCAATAAGATTCTTGATTACATCCCTGGTATCAATAAAGTAAACATTGATGCGGAAATGGTTCAAAAACGTTTTGGTTTATTTGGTGAACCTATTCTTGTGGGAACCGTATTAGGGGCTATCATTGGTTTTGCGGCTGGATATGATTTAGGTGGAGCATTAAACTTAGCCATCACCATGGGTGCAGCATTAGTGTTAATCCCTCGTATGGCTGGACTTTTAATGGAAGGCTTACTTCCTATTTCTGATGCGGCAAGTGAATTTGTCGATAAACGTCTCAAAACAAACACCAAGATTTACATTGGACTTGATGCGGCTGTTGGTATTGGACATCCAACCACTTTGGCTGTATCACTTATCTTAGTTCCTCTTTCAGTGCTTATTGCGGTCGTTTTACCTGGAAACAACTTCCTACCATTCGCTGACTTAGCGGTATTACCATTCTTGTTTGTGCTCGTGGTTCCTATCACTAAAGGTGATCTGTTCAGAACACTCATCGTTGGTTTATTCATCGTTGTGTCTGGATTATGGATTGCTTCTGATATTGCGCCACTGCTTACCCAAGCAGCCATTGATGCACAATTCACCATGCCTGTCGGTGCAAGCCTTATTTCATCCATTGCGGATGGTGCTTCACCATTAAGTTGGGCATTTGTGAAGCTCTTTGAACTTCGTTATGTAGGTATCGCAGTCTTAGCTGTCATCGCAGCTGGTATGGCTTACCTTAACCGCGTTCGCATTCTTAAGGGAGAAAAATAACCTGCATGAAGCATCAGTTTCATGTGAAAAAGGGACATGCTTATTTAGCCATCATCGCTCCGATGGGGGTGTATACCATCACCTCACTTTATGGACTCTTTGGATTGATTTCAGGTGATCAAGTTTCTTGGTATGGATCATTGTTTATCTTAGGTAGTGTACTGCTCTTTGATCATGGGGTTGCTCTTTCACACCCGACTTCCGTGACCATATCAGACACCAGTATTCAATTTCATGCCTTCAAACGAACCCATGAGTATCAGTTTAAGGACATCACTCGCATTAATGTAAGGAAGTTATCACGAGGACGACGTCTTTATGTCCGAATCAATGAAGCTTCGTTATTAAAGGGACGGTATTGGTGTCACCTTGATCATATGAATGATGCGACACAGCTGACCACTTTCTTAGAATCACTCATGGAAGAGCGACATCCTAAGATGAAACACATGGATCGTCATTCGTTCAAAAAAGTTAAATAAACAAGCAAACCGAATCAAATGATTCGGTTTTGTTTAGTTTGAAAGTGATTCAATGGCTTGGAGTAAAGCTTTTTCTATCTTAATCGCAAACTCACTTAATTGATCATGATCTAAGAGTGTAATGAAGGAGGTAGGTTTTATCATGGTGACACTCACTTCACCTTTAACCTCTTTGATTAAGACTTTACACGGTAGGAAATATGCAATGTCGGGATCGATGGTGAGAGCACTTAAAGCTTCAAAAGGATTGCAGACTTCTAAGATGGTGATTTTGTCATCATAATGAAGGCCCTTTGCTTCAAAACGCTCATTAAGGGAAATGCTACAAAGAGTACCAAAACCCATGGACATGAAGGCAGTCTTCAATGCATCAGTTGTTTCTTCAAAAAAGTGAGGGGACATCATCGTAACCGTTTCTAACATAACTGTTCCTTCTTTCTATAATCACAGTATACCAAAGCTCATTAAAAAAACTAAGTGAATCACTCACTTAGTTAAAAAGGTTTCAAAGGCTTCTTTCAGTTTAAGTTCCCAGAAATCCCAATTGTGTCCATAACCTTCAATTTCCTCATAGCGTAGGGGATAATCCAATGACTCAAACTTTTCTTTCGCATAACGACAACGCTCAAGCAAATAATCCAAGCTTCCTATGGTCATAAAGAACTCTGGAAGTAGTTGATTGTTCTCTTTGTTTTGCTTCATCATATAATAAGCGTCTTCAAGTGTATCTTTGTAGCGAAGTTCATTACCCATGATACGACCACCATACGCATGAGCATGAGGTCCAAACCATTTGACTGAATGGGATTGTCCACTGACTTCCATGGCACATCCTGACATCAGTAACACTTTACTGAAGTAGTGAGGATAAGCTAACGAAATCTTCATAGCTCCAAGTGCTCCCATGGATAAGCCTCCAATGAAATTGTCTTCTCTTTGATCGCTTAGGGGAAACAGAAAACGAGCCACTTCTAACATTTCTTTAGTGATAAAACTAAAATGTTTAGAGCCATCAGGGTCATCACTGTAGCCTTGATTACAAGCCGGTGGCATGATGACAGCGATTTGATGCTTCTGTGCATACAAGGCAACGTTGGTGTAATAAAGATAATCATGTTCATCTCCTGAGAAACCATGAAGCAACCACAAGGTTTTAAACTTTTTAGGTGCATAAACGTCTTCTTTTTGTTTGAAAGCATCTTCTACCGAATACGTAGGAATAATTGCGGTGAACGTGACTTGTCTTCCTAACGCTTGAGACAAGAAATTAGTATGTAGTATGGCCATAAATCCTCCAGAATGTGTCTTTTCTATTCTATCATAAAGCATTCCATGGTCTGTATCTTTTGTTTGATATTCGATACTATTCATTCAATAAAATCAATGGATTTGTCAATTATTATATTCGTTCTACTTTTTTAGTTATATTTCTTTTCTTTATTTTTAGTTCATGTATAATGTTTCTCAAACACTCAAGACATACATCCCTATTTATGTTGTGTGTTCAAGGAAACTTATGCTACTTAGACTACTTGATGTTTTATCCAACTTTGTGTTCTTTTATCCCCTAGTCATGTCATTAGTTTGGATCAGTGGGGCTCTTTTGTTTCGTTCTCGATTAGAAAAGAATCAAGAAGAAACGTTTAAAACGACACAGTGGCCAAAAGTGAGTGTTTTGATTCCTTGTTACAACGAAGCGGATACCATCGAAGAAACCATCACCATGATGGATCGTTTGCCTTATCCTGATTTTGAAATCATTGCGGTTAATGATGGAAGTAAGGATAATACGGGAGAACTTTTACATTCACTAGTTCAACGTTTCGAGCGTCTACGTATCATTGATATCAAACAAAACAGAGGAAAGGCTAATGCGTTAAAAGTGGCTGCTCATGCTTCAAAAGCTGAGTATTTGGTGTGTGTGGATTCTGATGCAGTGTTGGATGATTATGCTATTCATCATTTAATTGATAATTTCATGTTTCATGGAGAACGATTAGGAGCGGTTACAGGGAATCCTCGTATACGCAATCGTGATACACTCTTAGCAAAACTTCAAATTCTAGAGTATGCCTCTATCATTGGAGCCATTAAGCGAGCACAACGGATTTTAGGTAAAATCATGACAGTTTCTGGAGTAGTTGTAGCCTTTCGAAAGAAGGCACTCTTAAGTGTCAACCTATGGGACAGTGACATGATTACTGAAGATATTTCGGTATCATGGAAACTTCAAGAGAAGTTTTGGGATATTCGCTATGAACCTAAAGCCTTATGCTGGATGCTTGTGCCTGAAACCATCAAAGGCATATGGAAACAACGCATTCGTTGGGCTCAAGGGGGACAAGAAGTATTGATGCGTCATTATAAGATTATGTTCAGTTATAAACATCGTCGTTTATGGCCAATCTTCATTGAACAATTCTTAAGTGTTTTCTGGTCTTTCTCTTGGATTTTTGTCACTGTTTTTTACCTCGTCTTTGCCTCAACATGGTTTGATCGACTTATTTGGTTGACCTTTGCCTCTTTCTTTTTGGTCCTATTGTCCATGATTCAGTTGTTAGTTTCAATTGATATTGATTCTCAGTACGATGATATTCGTTCCTTGTTTTTCTTTGGAGCATGGTATCCATTCATTTATTGGTTACTCAATGCCCTCATTGTCCTTTTTGCCTTTCCTAAGGCCATCAAGAGTCGATTGAAAGGAGGAGATGCCTTATGGAGCAGTCCAGACCGCGGCTTTCGCAAAAACAGCGGAATCAACAATTCATAGTTCAATCCAAACGACATTTCTTTAGAGATTTATCAGTGATCCTTTTCTCATCACTGGTTTGGATGTATGTTCTTGGAGTCATTTACTTCTTTGTGGATGTTGTGATTGGGTTAAATCATCCAATTCCCAATCTCATGAAATCGTGGTTTAGAATGAGCAACAACGATGTTCGCTTTTTTCTGTTCTCAGTCTTGATAGGTTTTGTGATCATTTATAGTTTGCTTTGGTTGTGGTCAAAGTATAATAAGCGAAAATATGGTTCTTTACGACGACGAACCTATCCTAAAGATACTCAAAGTGAAGACATCCTTAAATTAGGACTAATGGATTATGATACCTATCACATGCTTCAAAACGCAAAATCAATCACACTAGAGAAAAATCCTATGAAGTAAAAAAGCAGTTCACACTGCTTTTTGATTCACGGCTATGATATGCTTATTCATAATTGGAGGAAGTTATGGCTAAATTTGAACAAACCCTTTTGGGTCATCATCCCTATTTGGTAGCTGAATTAGAAAGTGATATTCTAAACAGTGGAGTCTCAATGCGAGTGGTTGAGAAAAGTGTTTATGTGGCATCTCCATTGAAAGTAACAACCAAGGTCTATGATAAATATTTCATGAGGAACAGTTCACGAGCAAGCTTAACCTTGAGTGTCATTGAAGATGGTCGTAACACTCATGTGATTGCGATTGGAGCAGGGGGAAGTCAAGGGGCTGTGTTTAACTTCTCATGGGGAGCTGAACAAGAACTGGTGGATGTGGTGAAGAAGACAATCAGGAATAAAGAATACTAATCAAGATCATAGATATGATCTTTTTTATTGTAAAGAAAAACACGACATGCCGTGTTATTTCTTTAAATTGGCGTAATCAACCGCAATCTGAGCTGCTAAGTGAGCGTTATTGTATACAAGTTGAATGTTGGAAGCTAAGCTGTCTCCACCCGTGAGTTCTTTGACTTTGGATAAAAGGAATGGTGTACTTTCTTTTCCTTTAATGCCTGCTTCTTCTTGCAGTTTTACGGCTGTGGTAATGGCATTGTTGATGACATCGGCATCCATTTCATAGGCCTTTGGAATCGGATTAGCGATGATGACACCCCCTTGAAGTCCTAAATCCCATTTAGTTTTTAATGCTAAGGCAATATCATGGGAACTATCAAGTTGATAATCCACATTAAATCCACTCTTGGATGTATAGAAAGCAGGCAGTTCTTTGGTTTGGTATCCAACCACAGGAACACCATGGGTTTCTAAGTATTCAAGGGTTAAACCAATATCAAGGATGGATTTAGCTCCAGCACAGATGACCGCAACATTGGTTTGAGATAATTCAATCAAATCAGCAGAAATATCAAAACTGGTTTCTGCACCACGATGAACACCACCAATACCTCCGGTCGCAAAGACACGAATGCCAGCAAGATCAGCAATGATCATGGTGGAAGCAACGGTGGTTGCACCATGTGATTTTGAAGCCACTAAGAAAGCTAAGTCACGACGTGAAGCTTTGGTGATGTCATGGGATGTCGCAAGCAGTTCTAATTCATCATCAGTGAGTCCAACTTTAAGTTTTCCATGCAAAATGGCTATGGTGGCAGGAACAGCCCCATGAGAGCGAATGATGTTTTCGACTTCCTTAGCCATAGCAACATTGTGAGGATAAGGCATACCATGAGAAATGATGGTAGATTCTAATGCAACAACAGGTTTGCCTTCTTTAAGGGCTAAGGCTACTTCTGGATGAATGTGTAAATGTTCTTTAAGCATGAGTTATCTCCTTTAAGGTGTGGTGTAATTGGGTTTCATTCATTAAGTCTGAGATGGTGGATTCACTGCGCAAGGCAATGCGAGAAGCAGCCATGGCAAGTTTTGCGCTTTGAAGTGGCGTTTGATCTTTCATGTAGGCGTACACAAGTCCAGCCATGAAAGCATCGCCTGCTCCGGTTGCATTCACAACCTCAATGGGTGGTGCAGGAAGATGGGTTAAGGTATGATGATCTTTAATGAGCACCCCCTGTGCACCAAGTGAGATGAATGCATATGGCGCTGGTAACCTTAATGCACACTCTTCGAGTGTGAGATGCTGTGATTCATCCACAAGCGCATACAGTTCAGCTTTGTTAGGTTTTAGGGTATGAATCTGATTGAGGTAAGGTTTAATCTTAATGGCTTTAGTGATGGATACAGTGTCCACAAAAATCGGTGTGTTTTTAGCACACATCAAGATGGTCTCAATCACTTCTTCACTGACATTGGTGTCAATCACAATCACTTGAGCGTACTCAAGCAGTTTTCGTTTGCTTAGAATTACCTCTTTAGTCAAGGCATTGATGCTGTCCATGGCATTGATGGCTAAAGCTAAGTCATGTTCATGATCTAAGATGCTTAAATAGGTGGATGTCTTTTGATTCGATAAGACCAAGGTATCACTCATGGATAAACCAATGCTGTTGGCATGCGCCAACATGCTTTGTCCATACACATCTGATCCCACCACACTCAATAATCGAGTAGGGCAATTGAGACGAGCACAGTTTTCCGCAATGTTGCGTCCAACGCCACCAAAGGAAATGTTCACATGACCAATGTTGGAATCTTGATTGATTAATGCTGAATGAGGAATACCTTGGATGTCAATGTTGGAACCACCAATGACCAAGACATACGGTTCATCTTTAACCACATAACCTTTACCAAGGATAATTCCTTTTTTTATCAAGTTGGTAATATGAACCGCAACAGAAGATCGAGTAATGTTTAGACGAGTAGCTAAGTCTTCTTGTGAGATGGTAGGTTCAACCTTGAGAATCTCAATGATTTCTTTTTCACGTTGTGTCATAGGATCCTTTCTTTATATACGCTTATTATATAAGCATATGCTTATTATACACTACTTTTGTTTATATGCAAGTGATTTGTTTAAAAATGTCAAATCACTTGCATATCAAGACGAATCAGCTATGATTTTAAGTCAACTTATGAAATAATATTTCATAAATAGAAATAGTGTTGAAAACAAATGTGTCAAAATTCTATAATAAGGCCAAGTAAAGCGGTTACATTGGCACAGTTTTCAAGCCAGAGGAGAAAACGATGAAAAATGTGATTGTCCGTCTCAATGAATATCTGAAGCACGCCAGTGGGGCTGAAAAAGGTATCATTGAATTTATTCTTCATGATCCTAAAGTCATTGTGGGTCTAACCATCCACGAATGTGCTAAAGCCTCATACACCTCTCCTTCAAGTGTGGTGAGATTATGTCGAAAGTTAGGATTTGATGGATACAAGGAATTTCATCAATCCTTAGTCTATGAACTGGCTTTACTGGACTTGGATTTGAAAGAAAAGAGCAAGGAAATTACGTTTCAAGACAGTTTACACGACATCATTGAAAAAGTGACTTCTAAAAACATTCTCTCATTGGATAACACCGCAAAATTGATGGATGACAACACGGTTAAAGCGTGTGTGGATTTGATGTTACAGAGTCGAAGCATTTGCTTGTTTGGGATGGGGGCGTCACTTCTTGTTGCAAAGGATGCTTATCTTAAGTTTCTTCGCATTAACAAACCTTGCATCATCAATGATGATTGGCACGCTCAACTTCTTCAAGCACGTAACATGATCAGTGAAGATTTAGCCATTGCTATTTCGTATTCTGGAATGACAAAAGAAGTCATTGAATGCATCAAAGCAGCAAAAGAAAAGGGTGCAAAAGTCATTGCGATTACTCGCTTTGAAGACAATCCATTAGCCAAACTCGCTGACTACAACCTTTCTGTCTCTGCCACAGAGTTCATCTTTCGCAGTGGCGCGATGTCATCTCGGATAGCCCAACTCAATATCATCGATATTTTGTATGCTGCCTATGTGAATCAACACTTTGATGACAGTCTTAAACAACTCAAGATGACACACATTGATAAATCAACACAAGAATAGAGGCCCATATGATTAACTTACACAAGCTTACCACAGAACAACGCAACCCACGTTCAATGAATTTGGATCAAATGACACCCTTAGACATTATTACCCTCATGAATCAAGAAGATTATCATGTAATTCAAGCCATTGAAAAGGAATTACCCAAGATTGCTCAAGTCATTGAATGGAGCACATACTCCCTTCGAAATCAAGGTCGAATCATCTATCTTGGAGCGGGAACCAGTGGTCGTTTAGGATTATTGGATGCGGCAGAATGTCCACCCACGTTTGGAGTTGATCACAATACCGTTGTGGGGTTACTGGCAGGAGGTGAGCAAGCCTTTGTGAAAGCGATTGAAGGGGCTGAAGACAGTTCAACTTTAGCTCAGGAAGAAATGCAAGCCATTCATGTGAATGAGAAAGACATTGTGATTGGAATTGCCGCAAGTGGAAGAACACCGTATGTTATTCATGGCTTACGCTATGCAAATCGCTTAGGATGTAAGACGGTGTCCATTGCGAACAATGCTGATTCAGAAATGGCCAAAGAAGCTAATCTTGCGATAGAACTTGTATGTGGCCCTGAAGTATTAACTGGTTCCACACGACTTAAGGCAGGGACGTCTCAAAAACTGGTGCTTAACATGATTTCAACTGCCAGTATGATAGGACTTGGAAAAGTCTATCAAAACCTTATGGTGGATGTGATGCCCACCAATCAAAAATTAATTACACGCGCAGAAAACATCATTATGAGCGCAACTAACTGTACCCAAGATGAAGCCAAGATCACCCTAAATCTTGCTCATGGGAAAGTGAAGGTCGCCATCACTATGATTTTGATGCAGTGTGATGAATCTCAAGCATTAACCATGCTTGAACAAGCACAAGGCCACATTCGTGCCTGTGTGAAGCAATAGTCATGAGCGTAGGAGGTAACATGAACAATCTAGAGCTTGCTTCTCGTCTGATTGACCTTGTCGGTGGTAAAGACAACGTGGTCAAGATTACAAACTGTATGACTCG
>Ga0208242_100855_pt1 | contig 11233 bp, 8 predicted proteins | sample SubbioAug_CSW13A_FD_184825 | JGI IMG/M metagenome (GOLD analysis project Ga0208242, IMG submission 184825) | Serpentinite rock and fluid subsurface biosphere microbial communities from McLaughlin Reserve, California, USA - CR12Aug_CSW13A (SPAdes) | ecosystem: Environmental > Terrestrial > Deep... | reverse complement strand
GGTCCACACGGTCGGTGATCAGCCCGTCCAGACCGGACTCCCAGAGCGTGTCGGCACGGTTGGTCTCATTGACCGTGTACGCCAACACCTTGAGCCCTGCGTCGCGCATGGCGTCCATGCGCTTGGCGTCCAGGAAGGCGTGGTGCACGACCATGGCCACACAGCCCAGTTCGCGGGCGACCTCGATGCCGTCGAGCTGCCAGCGGTCGATCAACAAGGCGCGCGGCAGATCGGGCTGCACGGCGGCGACCGCCGCCAGCGCGTCGGTGCTGAACGAGCTCAGCAGCGGGCGCACCGCCGCGCCGGCCCACAGGCGGGCAACGTGCTGCGCCACCACGCGGCCGGTGCGCGCCTCGTCTCCGGGCGTGGGCTTGATCTCGAGGTTGGCGAGCAGGCCCAGCGCCTGCAGCCACCGCGACAGCGCCTCCAGGCGCAGCAGGGGCTCGCCTGCGTAGACCCGGCCATGCCAGCTGCCCGCATCCAGGCGCGACAAGGCGTCCCAGCTCAGCAGGCCGGCCACCCCCTGCCCGTTGGTGGTGCGGTCGAGTTCGGCGTCGTGCAACAAAAAGGGCTCGCCGTCGGCGCTGAGCTTCACATCGCACTCGAACATCGCAAAGCCGTGGTCCGCCCCCATCCGGAAGGCGGCCAGCGTGTTTTCTGGCGCGAGGGCGCCCGCGCCACGGTGCGCGATCCAGCAGGGATAGGGCCAATCCGACATGAAACTACCAGGCAGTCAAAAAAGGTGGTTCAGCATAGCAAGGCAGCGGGTCGCCAAAAGGCGCCACAGGGCGAGCTGTAGTGCCCTTTTCCAGGGAAGGGCCGGGAGGCCTGCGTTACCATCTCGCCTCAGTCGCGAAAATCTCCTCCCACGCAGCGCTCCCACGGCGGCTGCGTCAGTTTTACCGTTTTTCCCGGCCTTTTGCGACTGGCGCCCTCATGAATGCACCCACCGAGTTGACCCACATGACCGCCCAGGCCGCCGACGTCCCCCACGACGGCCAGCCCCGCCTGCGCGAGATTCCTTACAACTACACCTCGTTCTCTGACCGAGAGATCGTGCAGCGCCTGCTGGGCCAGCGTGCCTGGGAGGTGCTCAGCCTGCTGCGCACCGAACGCCAGACGGGGCGCTCGGCGCGCATGCTGTACGAGGTATTGGGCGATGTCTGGGTGGTGCAGCGCAACCCCTATCTGCAGGACGACCTGCTGAACAACCCCAAGCGCCGTGGCCAGTTGATCGACGCCCTCCACCATCGCCTTGGCGAGGTGGACAAGCGCCGCAACCCGGCCGCAGATGCCGGCCGCGACAAGCTGGTCGGCGAGCTGCTGGCAGCCGCCCGCAAGGCGGTGGACAAGTTCGCGCGCAACTTTGACGACGTGACGGCCTTGCGCGAGCGCGCCGGGCGCGTGCTGCGCAAGGTCACCCAGGCAGACAACATCAAGTTCGATGGCCTGAGCCGCGTCTCGCACGTGACCGACGCGACCGACTGGCGGGTCGAGTACCCCTTTGTCGTGCTCACGCCGGATACCGAAGAAGAGATGGCCGCCCTGGTCAAGGGCTGTGTCGAGCTCGGCCTGACCATCATCCCGCGTGGGGGTGGCACAGGCTACACGGGCGGCGCGGTGCCACTGACCTGGAAGAGCGCGGTCATCAACACCGAAAAGCTCGAACAGATGACCGAGGTCGAGATGGTGAGCCTGCCGGGGCTGGCTGCGCCGGTGGCCACCGTCTGGACGGGCGCTGGCGTGGTCACGCAGCGCGTGGCCGACGCGGCCGAGCGCGCCGGTTACGTCTTCGCGGTGGACCCGACCTCGGCAGAGGCCTCGTGCATCGGCGGCAACATCGCGATGAACGCGGGCGGCAAGAAGGCCGTGCTGTGGGGCACGGCGCTGGACAACCTCGCCTCGTGGCGCATGGTCACGCCCGACGCCGAATGGCTGGAGGTCGTGCGCCTGAACCACAACCTGGGCAAGATCCATGACGTTGCCATGGCCAACTTCGAGTTGCGCTATTACGCGGCCGACGGCAAGACTCACCTGCGCACCGAAACGCTTGACATCCCCGGCACGGTCTTCCGCAAGGAGGGCCTGGGCAAGGACGTCACCGACAAGTTCCTCGCCGGCCTGCCGGGCATTCAGAAGGAAGGCTGCGATGGCCTGATCACCAGCGCACGCTGGATCGTGCACCGCATGCCCAACCACGTGCGCACGGTGTGCCTGGAGTTCTTCGGCAACCCGACCGAATGCGTGCCCTCGATCGTCGAGATCAAGGATTTCATGTTCGAAGAGATGAAGCGGCCAGGCGGCGCCATTCTCGCGGGCCTGGAACACCTGGACGACCGCTACCTGCGCGCCGTGGGCTATGCCACCAAGAGCAAGCGCGGCACCTTGCCCAAGATGGTGCTGGTGGGCGACATCGTCGGTGACGACGAAGACCGCGTGGCCCGCGCCACCAGCGAAGTCATCCGCCTGGCCAATGCCCGCTCAGGTGAGGGTTTCGTGGCCGTGAGCGACGACGCCCGCAAGAAGTTCTGGGCCGACCGCAAGCGCACCGCAGCCATCGCCAAGCACACCAACGCCTTCAAGGTGAACGAAGACGTGGTGATCCCGCTGCCGCGCATGGGCGAGTACACGCTGGGCATCGAGCGCATCAACATCGAGCTGAGCCTGCGCAACAAGCTGGCCCTGGTCAAGGCTCTGGAGGCGCTGTTCAAGGGCGGCAACCTTCCTTTGGGCAAGGTCGAAGATCCGGCCGAGCTGCCCAGCCCCGAGGCCCTGGCCGAAAAGGTCGGCTTCGCGCTGCAGCACCTCGGCCACGTGCGCGACCGCTGGCAGTTCCTCTACGACCAGCTGGACACGCCGCTGAGCGAGGTGGCCGACCACCTGTCTGCGCTGGGCTACGAGCAACACCGCAACGGCACCTACACACCGCGCGAGGGCGACACCGTCTTCAACCTGCTGCAGACCTGGTCCATCCGGGCGAGCTGGAAGAAGGAAATCCGCGACGAGCTGGCCAAGTCCTTCAACGGTGCGGCGCTGGTGGCCGTCATCGACGAGCTCAAGCGCATCCACAAGCAGGTGCTGCGCGGCCGCGTGTGGGTGGCCCTGCACATGCATGCCGGCGACGGCAACGTGCACACCAACATCCCCGTCAACTCCGACAACTACGAGATGCTGCAGACGGCGCACGAAGCCGTGGCCCGCATCATGAAGCTGGCGCGTTCGCTGGATGGCGTCATCTCGGGCGAACACGGCATCGGCATCACCAAGCTCGAGTTCCTGACCGACGACGAGATCGCCAACTTCACGGCCTACAAGCTCAAGGTCGACCCGGAAGGGCGCTTCAACAAGGGCAAGCTGCTGCGCGGCGAGGCCTTGACGCGCCTGGGCGACGACGTGCATGCCGCCGACCTGACCGAGGCCTACACGCCCTCGTTCGGGCTGATGGGGCACGAGTCGCTGATCATGCAGCAAAGCGACATTGGCGCCATTGCCGACTCGGTCAAGGACTGCCTGCGCTGCGGCAAGTGCAAGCCGGTGTGCGCCACCCACGTGCCGCGCGCCAACCTGCTCTACAGCCCGCGCAACAAGATCCTGGCCACCTCGCTGCTGGTCGAAGCTTTCCTCTATGAAGAGCAGACGCGCCGCGGCGTGTCCATCAAACACTGGGCCGAGTTCGAAGACGTGGCCGAGCACTGCACGGTCTGCCACAAGTGCTACACGCCCTGCCCGGTCAAGATCGACTTCGGCGACGTGTCGATGAACATGCGCAACTTGCTCAACAAGATGGGCAAGAAGAGCTTCCGCCCGGCGGGCGCGGCCGGCATGCTCATGCTCAACACCAACAACCCGCAGACGATCAAGATCGTGCGCAGCGCGCTGGTGGACGTCGCCATGCCACTGCAACGGCTGGGCAACGAGGTGCTGAAGGTCGTGGCGCGCAAGCAGACGGACGCGCCGCCGGCATCGGTGGGCAAGGCGCCCCTGAAGCAGGAGATCATCCACTTCATCAACAAGAAGATGCCGGGCGGCCTGCCCAAGAAGACCGCGCGCGCGCTGCTGGACATCGAGGACAAGGACTACGTCCCCATCATCCGCGACCCCAAGGCCACCACGGCCGATACCGAGGCGGTGTTCTACTTCCCCGGCTGCGGCTCGGAGCGCCTGTTCTCGCAGGTGGGCCTGGCCACCCAGGCCATGCTGTGGCATGCGGGGGTGCAGACCGTGCTGCCGCCGGGTTACCTGTGCTGCGGCTACCCGCAGCGCGGTGCCGGCCAGTTCGACAAGGCCGACAAGATGATCACCGACAACCGGGTGCTGTTTCACCGCGTGGCCAACACGCTGAACTACCTGGACATCAAGACGGTGGTGGTGAGCTGCGGCACCTGCTATGACCAGCTGCAGGGCTACCAGTTCGACAAGATCTTCCCCGGCTGCCGCATCATCGACATCCACGAGTACCTGCTGGAAAAGGGCATCACCCTGGAAGGCAAGGACGCCTACCTGTACCACGACCCCTGCCACTCGCCCATGAAGCTGCAGGATCCGATGAAGACGGTGAAGGCGCTGGTGGGCGACGGCGTGATCAAGTCCGACCGCTGCTGCGGCGAGGCCGGCACGCTGGCCGTCAACCGGCCCGACATCTCCACCCAGGTGCGCTTCCGCAAGGAAGAAGAGATCCTCAAGGGCGAGAAGGCACTGCGTGAACAGGGCCTGATCGGCGCCAAAGACAACGTGAAGATCCTGACCTCGTGCCCCGCCTGTCTGCAGGGCCTGAGCCGCTACGGTGAAGACACGGCCAACGGCCTGCTCGAAGCAGACTACATCGTGGTCGAGATGGCCAACCAGCTTCTGGGCAAGAACTGGATGCGCGAGTACGTGGACCGCGCCAACGCAGGCGGCATCGAACGGGTGCTGGTGTGAGTGAGGCGCGCGCGGTGGGCGCCGTGCCGGGCTGCGAGCTGTGCGAACAGGACGGCGGCCTGCTGGTTGCCCGCCATGCCTGCTGGCGCGTGATCCGCGCGCAGGATGCGGACCATCCGGCGTTCTACCGGGTGATCTGGCAAGCGCACGTGGCAGAGTGGACAGACCTCTCGACCGACGACCGCGCGCAGATGATGCGCGTGGTCGAGACGGTCGAGACGGTGCTGCGCCAGGTCTTGCGGCCGACCAAGGTCAACCTGGCCAGCCTGGGCAATGTGGTGCCCCACCTGCACTGGCACGTGATCGCGCGCTTCGATTGGGATGCGCGCTGGCCCGCGCCCGTGTGGGCCGCGCCGCAACGCCGCGTGCCCGACGCCGAACAACGCCTGGCCGTGCCGCTCAAAGAGCTGGACCAGCGCGTCGCATTCGCCCTCAAGCCGCTGCTGGGCGGCTGATCGGGCTTACTGGTACACGCCGCCGCAGACCACGGTCTCGGCCAGGCGCTCGCAGTACATGGTCTTGGGCTCGATCTTCTTCGATTCGGGATTGGTGAACTTGTAGTCCTGCCAGAAGGTGGGCTTGGCCTTGCCCATCTCGACGCGTTCCTTGACGAACAGCTTGCCGTCGATGTCCTTCAGCTCGATCAGGTTCTTGCCGATCATCTTGTTGTTGGCGCCATGGGCGTGCACCGTGCCGTCCAGGCCGTACACCACGAGGTACAGATCACGGTCGCGCCAGGTGGGGTTGGCTTTGTCGCTGAACTCGGTATAGGCCTTCTCGGGGCCGGCCGCCTTCACATGCGCCACGCCCTTCTTGACCATGGCCACGGCCTCGTCCTTCGAGGCGCCGTTGGCCCAAGCTGCCGTCACACCCAGTGCCGCCACCGCGAACGCCACGCCCATCTGCCTGATTGCCTTGTTCATCGCCGCTCTCCATTCATCCAGGAAGTTAGGAACCGCCCGCACGTGCGGGCATGAAAAAAAGGAGCCACGCGGCCCCTTTCAGTCGATGAGGCCCATGTCGGCGCTCATCAGCATGCTCTCGATGTCCAGCAGGATCACCATGCGCTCACCCACCTGGGCCAGGCCGCGGATGTAGGTTGCGTCAATGGCGGAGTTCAACTCGGGCGCCGGGCGGATGGCCTCGGCCGCGATCTCCATCACGTCGCTCACCGAATCCACCACCGTGCCGATGGTGCGCTGCCCGATGTGCAGCACGATCGACACCGTGAACCCGTTGTACTCGACCGTTTCGCAGCCGAAGCGCAACCGCAGGTCCACGATCGGCACGATGGTGCCGCGCAGGTTCATCACGCCCTTGAGGAAATGCGGCGCGTTGGCGATGCGGGTGGGATTCTCGTACCCCCGGATCTCCTGCACCTTCAGGATGTCGATCCCGTATTCCTCGCTGCCCAGACGGAAGGTCAGGTATTCACGCGCCAGGTCTGCCTGCACGTCCAGTTTTTCCATCATGCCCATGACTTGCACTCCGTGTTGTCTCGCTGTGTCGTTCGCTCGGCCGCTCAATGACGCGTGCGGCGCACCAGGCTGCCCACATCCAGGATCAGCGCCACGCGGCCATCGCCCATGATGGTGGCGCCTGACACGTCACTCACCTTGCGGTAGTTGGTCTCGAGGTTCTTCACCACCACCTGTTGCTGGCCCAGCAACTCATCGACCAGCAGGGCCACGCGGCCGCTCTCGGCCTCGACCACCACCATGATCCCGCTGGTGTGCTCCCAGTCGAACCGGGGTACGGTGAACACCTTTTCCAGCTCGATCACGGGCATGTACTCTTCGCGGACCTCGACCACGCGGCCCGAGCCGCCCACGGTCTTGACCATCTCTGGCGTGACCTGGAAGGACTCGACCACCGACGACAAGGGCAGGATGTAGACCTCTTCGCCCACACCCACGCTCATGCCGTCCATGATGGCCAGCGTCAGCGGCAGCCGCACCGCCACGCGCATGCCGTAGCCTTCGGCCGAATCGATCTCGACCGTGCCGCCCAGCGACGTGATGTTGCGCTTGACCACGTCCATGCCCACGCCCCGGCCCGACACATCGGTCACCTCGTCGGCAGTGGAGAAGCCCGGCGCGAAGATCAGCGCCCACACCTCGGAATCGGTCAAGCTATCGGGGGCATCGATGCCCTTCTCGCGCGCTTTCTTCAGCAGTTTTTCACGTGAGAGGCCGCGTCCGTCGTCGCGCACCTCGATCACGATGGAGCCGCCCTGGTGCGATGCCGCCAGGGTGATGGTGCCGACCTCGGGCTTGCCCCGGGCCAGGCGATCGTCCGGCATTTCGATGCCGTGGTCGCAGCTGTTGCGCACCAGATGGGTCAGCGGGTCGGTGATTTTCTCGACCAGCCCCTTGTCCAGTTCGGTGGCCTCGCCCTGCGTGACCAGCTCGACCTTCTTGCCCAGCTTGTTGGCCAGGTCGCGCAGCATGCGCGGGAAGCGGCTGAACACGGTCGACATCGGAATCATCCGGATCGACATCACGGCTTCCTGCAGGTCACGCGTGTTGCGGTCCAGATCGGTCAGACCGGACACCAGTTGCTGGTAGACCACCGGATCAAGCCCCCGACTGTTTTGCGCCAGCATGGCCTGCGTGATGACCAGTTCGCCCACCAGGTTGATCAGCTGATCGACCTTCTCGACCGACACGCGGATCGTGGACGCCTCCAGGCCTGCGGCAGGCTTGTCCGCCTTGGCCACGGGCTTGACCGCCGCAACCGCGGGAACGACCGGCTTGGGCGCAGCAGGTGGCTCTGTCGGGCCGGTCGGTGCCTGCGTTGCGCTGGCAGGCGAGCCAGGGGCATCGTCGAAGAAGCCATAGCCCTTGTTCTCGGCTGGCGCAGCCTGCTGGGCAGCCGGCTGCCCCGGTGCGTCGTCGAAGAAACCGTAACCAGGGTCTGCCGCAGGTTCGGCAGCGGGTGCGCCGCCCAGCGCCACGAAGCTCACTTGTTCACGCGCCACATGGAAGGTGAACAGATCCAGCAACTCGGATTCATCGGTGGCGGTCTTGACCTTGAATCGACGAACCCCTTCCAATGCAGGGTCGTCGGCCAGCGGCTCGATGCTGCCCAGATCCGCAATCTCCTTGAACAGGTCAACGAGGTTGTCGGCCTGCGACGGGTCGGTCAGCGGGCCCACGCGCAACTCGACCGTCCGGTCACCCGATGTCGGGGCCTGCGTCATGCCAGTTGCAACCGTGCGCGCTGGCGCCGGCGCAGCAGCCGGCAGGGCCGCAGCGGCTGCCACCGGCGCCGAGCCGCCCTCAACGAGCGCGCGGATGCTGAACAGCAGTTCCGTGGTGTCGACGGTGTCGCCGCCCGAGCCCTGATGGCGTGCGAGCATGGCCTTGAGCGCGTCACCGGACTGAAGCAGCACGTCCACCATGGGGGGCGTGGGCACCAGTTCGTGGCGGCGCAGCTTGTCGAGCAGCGTCTCCATCTGGTGGGTCAGTTCGGCCACATCCGTGAAGCCAAACGTGGCTGCCCCGCCCTTGATCGAGTGCGCGCACCGGAAGATCGCATTGAGCTCTTCGTCGTCGGCCGCCTCGATGTCCAGCTCCAGCAGGAGCTGTTCCATGTTCTGCAGGTTCTCGCCGGCTTCTTCAAAGAAGACCTGGTAGAACTGGCTGAGGTCGATGCCCGCGGAAGAGCTTTGGTCGGTGCTGGTCTCTGCCATGTCTGGCTCCTGATGTGTCGGTGTCGCGTGATGCGGAGGGTCGGATGACCGCGCTCAGCGGATCACTTTCTGGATCACTTCGATCAGTTTGTTCGGGTCGAACGGCTTCACCAGCCAACCGGTGGCTCCGGCAGCTCGCCCGGCCTGCTTCATCTGATCGCTCGACTCGGTAGTCAGGATCAGGATGGGCGTGGTCTTGAACTGGGGGCTCTCGCGCAGCTTCTTGGTCAGGCTGATGCCGTCCATGCGGGGCATGTTCTGGTCGGTCAGCACCAGATCGAAGCTCCGCGAACCGGCCTTCTCCCAGGCGTCCTGACCGTCCACGGCCTCCACGACGTTGTAACCAGCGCTTTTCAGCGTGAACGAGACCATTTGACGCATGGATGCGGAATCGTCGACGGCAAGGATCGAGTGCATGACGCTCTCCGGGGCTTCGATGGGTGCAGGTACGCGTACCGTATTTCGGCAGGTGATACGGAATCTTTAAAACAACTCAACCGATCCGGCGTCCATTTCGTCCTGGGTCACCGGGTTGGGTTTCAGAGGGCCTTCGTCGACCACGGCCGGGCCGTCTGGGTCGTCATCGCCCAGCGCATCGCGGGCAATCTGATCGGCGCAGCTTTGCAGCCGCTTGCTTGTGTGGGCGATCAACTGGGTCGCCATGTCTTGGAACTGCAGCGCCGTCACGGTCTTGAACAGCTGCTGGCGCACCGCCATCAGGCTGGGCGTGATGTCATGCCCCTGGTCAATGACCTCGCTGAGCTGTCCGGCCGACGCATGGAACCCATCCATCAAGGACACACACGCATCGTCGAGCAGGCGCTGAAGCCGCTCCAGATCGTTGCTGGCGCTCATGAGGTGGTCCTGCAGCTCGGCAGCCAGCAGCAATGACAGCTCGCTGTGTAGGGGTTCGACGGAATCGTCGTGGCTCATCTTGGCTCCACTCAACCGAATCTCGGGCCAGACCGCCTTGCAACGGCCTGATACTGCATGGTTCTCGGCATCTGGCCGGAAATCCTTAGTCCGCATTTCTCGGACACCGACGGATTTGCGCGCTTGTTAGAATTTTTTCCATTTCCGGTCATCGGGTGGCGACAATGACGCGGGAAAACTTGGCGCAAATCGCCAGATCAAAGGTTCACACGTGCCGGAGCCCCAGCCAACTCACCCAGACAGCCTCCATGAAAGCCCCCAGGCCGCGGCACCGCTGCCTGTGCGGCTGCGCGTGCTGCACCTGGAAGACAACGAGGGCGACCATGACCTGGTCGTCATCCACCTTCACCGGGGCGGCATCCGGGCCGAAATCGAACGGGTCGAGACCGAGGCCGCCTTCAGCGAAGCCCTGACAGAAGAGTGGGACATCATCTTGTCGGACTACAACCTGCCGGGCTACTCCGGCCTGGCCGCGCTCGACAAGGTGCGTTCGCTGGGCAAGCTGATCCCCTTCATCCTGGTGTCTGGCGAAATCGGCGAAGACATCGCCGTGCAGGCCATGCGCAACGGCGCCAACGACTACCTGCTCAAGAGCAACCTGGCCCGGCTGGCCCCCGCAGCCTTGCTGGCCATCGAGGCCAACCGCACGCGCATCGCCAAGCAGCGAGCCGACCATGCCCTGAGTCGCTCGCGCCAGCAGCTGCGCGAGCTGGCACAGCACCTCCAGACCAGCATCGAACAAGAGCGCGCCGCCATTGCCCGCGAGATCCACGACGACGTGGGCGGCGCGCTCACGGCCATCAAGTTCGACCTGGCCTGGATCGCCCGTCACGCCCCCAACCCGCAGATCGCCGAACGCGTGCAGCAGGCGCTTGAATCGGTCAGCCACGCCCATGAAGCCAGCCAGCGCATCATGCACAACCTGCGGCCGGCCATTCTCGAGCAGGGGCTGGTGGCCGCGCTGCAGTGGATGAGCGACCGCTTCGCCAAGCGCACCGGGCTGCAGGTGGCGTTTCGCACCAGCCAGGAGAAGATGGTGCTGCCATCCGGCGTGCCGCTGGTGGCCTACCGCTTTGCACAAGAGGCGCTCACCAACGTCTCGAAACACGCCCAGGCCACCCGCGTGACGGTGGACGTCACGCAGGCCGCAGGGGTCCTGTCCATTGAGGTCACCGACAACGGACGCGGGCTGGGCGCCGAAGACCTGGCCAAGGCCCGCTCCTTCGGCATCCGTGGCCTGCACGAGCGCGCCGAGACGGTAGGCGGCTGGGTGGACATCAGCAGCAACCCGGGGGGGACGACCCTCATCTTGTCAGTGCCCCTGTCGGGGCCGGAGAATGGGTTCATTGACCGCCTGCTGCCCGAACTCGACACCGATGCAGACACCGACCCCGACGACCCTACCGCATGGGGCAGACTATGATCCAAGTGATACTGTGTGACGACCACGCGCTCATCCGGCGCGGCATCCGCGACACCCTGGCCGATGCCGACGACATCGAGGTCGTGGGCGAAGCAGGCGACTACGGCGAGCTGCGCACCCTGCTGCGCGACAAGCGCTGCGACGTGCTCGTGCTGGACATCAACCTGCCCGGCCGCAGTGGCCTGGACGTGCTGCATGTGCTCAAGGAAGAAGGCAACCCGGTCAAGGTGCTGGTGGTCTCGATGTACCCCGAAGACCAGTAC
>Ga0208242_100853_pt1 | contig 11274 bp, 8 predicted proteins | sample SubbioAug_CSW13A_FD_184825 | JGI IMG/M metagenome (GOLD analysis project Ga0208242, IMG submission 184825) | Serpentinite rock and fluid subsurface biosphere microbial communities from McLaughlin Reserve, California, USA - CR12Aug_CSW13A (SPAdes) | ecosystem: Environmental > Terrestrial > Deep... | reverse complement strand
GCCGCATGCGGGCGAACGGGTCTGGCGCAACCTTCTGAAGTCGGATGCCAGCGTGGACCTGGTCCATTTCACCATCCTGCGGCCGCCGGAAAAGCAGGACGGCGTGCCGGTGGACGAGCTGTCCCTGATCGCCTTTCCCACGCGGGAGCTGTTCGTCGAGAAGATCGAGGAATTCGACCTGATCATCTTCGACCGTTACCGGATGCGGGGCATCCTGCCGATGTCCTATATCGAGAACGTGGTGAACTATGTCCGGAACGGTGGCACCGTGCTGGTGGCGGCCGGGCCGGAATATGGCGCGGTGGACAGCCTTTACCGCTCGCCCCTGGCCGAGATCCTACCGGTCGCCCCCACGGCGCAGGTGGTGGAAGAGGGCTTCCGCCCGGCGTTGACCGACCTGGGCCGTCGCCATCCGGTGACCGAAGGACTGGAGGAGGAGGCGCCAGAGGGCGGCTGGGGCCGCTGGTTCCGCGCGATCGAGGTGCAGCATCTGGCGGGTCAGATCCTGATGACCGGTCCGCGTGATCTGCCGCTGCTGGTGCTGAACCGGGTGGACCGGGGCCGGGTGGCCGTGCTTGCCTCGGACCATGCCTGGCTGTGGGGCCGGGGGTATGAGGGCGGCGGGCCGCAGCTGGAACTCCTCCGCAGGCTGGCGCACTGGATGCTCAAGGAACCCGAGCTCGAGGAAGAGACGCTGACTGCCACCGTGCGGGGCGAGGCGATGACGATCACCCGCCGCTCGATGCTTGAGACGGCGCCGGGGCCGGTGACGATCACCGGGCCGGACGGGGCCGAGGTGGTGGTCGAAATGCCGCAGGTCAGCCCCGGCAAGTACGAGACCGTCTGGCAGGCGCCGATGCTGGGGCTTTACCGGCTGGAGCAGGACGATCTGGTCCGCGTGATCGCCGTCGGCCCCGCCGCCCCGCGCGAGTTTGTCGAGACCATCGCCTCCGGGGCCCAGCTGGCACCGCTGGCGGAGGCCACGCTGGGCGGGGTGACGCGGATCGAGGCTGGGTTGCCCGACATCCGCGCCGTGGCCGAGGGCCGCCCCGCCATCGGGCGCGGCTGGATCGGGATCACCCCGCGTGAGGCCTATGTCACCACGGATGTGAACGTGGCGCCCCTGCTGCCGCCCTGGGCCTGGCTTCTGCTGGCGGCCGGGCTTGCGCTGCTGGCCTGGCTGGTCGAGGGTCGGAAGGGCGCCAAGACGGCATAGGGCGTTCCCGTGCCGCGCAAGCCCGGGACGGGTATCCGTGACACGAATCGTTGTCCCCGGCATCCTGCGCGCAAAGACAGGGGGAATCTCCATGACGGATGTGGATGTGGTCATCGTCGGCGCGGGATGCGCCGGTCTGGCGGCGGCAAAGCGGCTTTTGGCGCAGGGCCTGACGGTCACCGTGGTCGAGGCGATGGACCGCATCGGGGGCCGCGCCTGGACCACCACGACCGATTTCGGCATCCCCTTCGACATCGGCTGTGCCTGGATCCATGCCGCTGACCGCAACCCTTTCTTCTCCGAAGCCGTGGCGGCGGGCTGGACCTTGCAGCATCACGACATGGCCCTTGATCACCTCTGGTTCGGCAAGCGCAAGGCCACCGCCGCCGAGATGGCCGCTGAAGCCCGCGCGGCGGCCGAGCTGGCGGCTTGCATCGAGCGCCACAAGGACGAGAGCGACCGCCTGTCGACGCTGGTCGAGGCCTGCCACAGCCTCCGCGCCAGTGCCACCTTTGCCGGGCCGATGGATTATGGCGTCGATGACGACGAAATCAGCGTGACCGATTTCCGCAGCGCCGCTGATCTGGACCCGAACTATTTCACCCGGGAAGGCTTTGGCGCGCTGATCCACCGCTGGGGCGCGGATGTGCCAGTGACACTTTACACCCCCGTCCGCCGCATCCGGTGGGATGGACCGGGGGTGGAGGTGGAGACCGATGGCGGCACGATCCGGGCCAGGGCGGTGATCGTCACCGTCTCGACCGGCGTGCTGGCTTTCGAGGACATCACCTTCACCCCCGACCTGCCCGACGAGCATCTGGAAGCGATCTGCGACCTGCCGATGGGCCTTCTGACCAAGGTCCCGGTGCGGATCGAGGGCACGCGGCTGGGGCTGGAGCCGTTCGACGATCTTCTGCTTGAGCGCCACGCGCGGCACGATCTTTACTTCCTCGCCTTCCCCTTCGACACCGATCTGATGGTCGGCTTCGTGGGCGGCGATTTCGCCTGGGAGATGGAGGCGGCAGGGCGCGCGGCGGCGGTGGATTTCGTCACCGACCGCCTGGTGGATATCTTCGGCTCTGACCTGCGCCGGGCCGTGACGGCAGGGACGATGACCAACTGGTCGGCCGAACGTCACGTCCGTGGCGCCTATGCCGCCGCGCGTCCCGGCAAGGCCCATGCGCGCGAGGTGCTGGCGCGTCCGGTGGGCGAGCGGATCTGGTTCGCGGGCGAGGCCCTGGCCGGGGGCCTGAAGCAGACGGCAGGCGGCGCGCGCCTTTCGGGCGAGGCGGTGGCGGGGAAGGTCGCGCTATGGCTCGCGCATCAGGATGACGCGGCGTGACTGGCTGGCGAATTCCCGGCGCAGCAGAACCACGGTCGCCATCGTGACCCCCGCGACAAGCCCCCAAGGCCCGAGCAGCCAGCCCAGGGCGGCCAGCGCGAAATAGATCGACCGGAGCCCGCGGTTGAAACTCTTGGCGGCCGTGATGTTGATCTCGGCCGCCTGGCCTGCACGGTGGAAGGAAATCGGGTCATCTGGCTCATTCGGGACTGCGGCCATCAGGATCGAGCAATAGCCGAACAGCCTGTGCGCCCAGATGAACTTCAGCAGCGCATTGGCCAGAAAGCCGATCACCGGCAGCATTTTCAGCGTCACATCCGGGCCGGTACCGAAGGGCAGTTCCTCGGCCAGCCGCTGCACGGTCGCCGCATTGCCGATCAGCGCCACTCCCCCGCCGATGGCGATCATGCAGGCCGAGGCGAAGAAGGCCGTCCCCTGCCGCAGCGAGTCGATCAGGGTCGCGTCGAAGATCCTTGGCTGGCGGGTGACGAAGGTCCGCATCCAGTCGCGCCGATAGTCCTGCATGATGAGCGAGACCGAAGGGAAACGCGGCGGCGGATGCTCGATCAGCCGGCTGGCCAGAAGCCAGGCCAGGACCAGATAGCCAAGCACGGCGGCGTCAAGCGGGGTCAGGGGGCCGATGGGCAACATGGCCCAAACCTAGGCGGCGGGGCAGGCTTTGGGAAGCGGAGACAATTGCCGCTTGTGATCTGGTCAATTGGTTATATTATCTTACCAATACTAAGGGAGGGTGCCGCCGATGCAGATGCCAGATCCGGATCAGGGCGTCCTTGCCCGCAAAGCCCGCATTGTCGCCCGTCTACGCGCCGCCCTGCCGACCGATGCCGTCATCGACGCGCCCGAAGAGCTGCGGGTCTACGAATGCGACGCGCTTACCGCCTATCGCTGCCCGCCGCTGGCGGCCCTTCTGCCACGCACGACCGAAGAGGTCTCGGCGGCTTTGCGCATATGCTGGGAGGAAGGGGTGCCGGTGGTGCCGCGCGGTTCTGGGACATCGCTGGCCGGGGGCGCGATGCCGACCGCCGACAGCGTGATCCTGGGTGTCGCGCGGATGAACGCCGTGCTGGAGACGGATTACGAGAACCGTTTCATCCGGGTGCAGTCGGGGCGGACCAACCTGTCCGTATCCGGAGCGGTGGAGGCCGAGGGGTTCTTTTATGCGCCCGACCCCTCCAGCCAGCTTGCCTGCGCCATCGCGGGAAATATCGCGATGAACTCCGGCGGCGCGCATTGTCTGAAGTACGGGGTGACCACAAACAACCTGCTGGGTGTCACGCTGGTCAGGATGGATGGGACCATCGTCACGCTGGGCGGGCCCTGGGGTGAGCCGGCGGGGCTGGACCTGCTGGGCGTCGTCTGCGGGTCCGAAGGTCAGCTTGGCGTCGTGACCGAGGCCTGGCTCCGCATCCTGCCCAAGCCCGAAGGCGCGCGGCCGGTGCTGGTGGGGTTCGACTCGAACGAGGTCGCGGGGGCCTGCGTCAGCGACATCATCAAGGCGGGCATCCTGCCCGTCGCCATAGAATTCATGGACCGCCCCTGCATCCGCGCCACCGAGGCGTTCGCCAAGGCCGGCTACCCCGATTGCGAGGCGCTCCTCATCATCGAGGTCGAGGGCTCTGAGGCCGAGATCGCCGAGCAACTGGCCCGGATCAAGCAGATCGCGCTGGCCCATGATCCGGTGGAATTCCGCGAGGCGGCGGATGAGGACCAGGCCAAGCGCATCTGGCTGGGGCGGAAATCGGCCTTTGGGGCGATGGGTCAGATCAACGACTACATGTGCCTGGACGGGACGATCCCGGTGTCCAGCCTGCCGCACGTCCTGAAGCGTATCGGCGAGATGAGCCGGGACTTCGGGCTGGACGTTGGCAACGTCTTTCACGCCGGCGACGGAAACATGCACCCCTTGATCCTGTTCAACGCCAACAAGCCGGGCGATCTGGAGAAATGCGAGGCCTTTGGAGCGGAGATCCTGAAGCTTTGCGTCGAGGTCGGCGGCTGCCTGACCGGCGAGCATGGCGTGGGGATCGAGAAGCGCGACCTGATGTCGGTGCAGTTCGCGCCCCAGGACATGGAGGCGCAGATGCGGGTGAAGGATGTGTTCGACCCGAAATGGCTGCTGAACCCGGCGAAGGTGTTTCCACTGGCGACCAGCGCCGCGCGGCGCGCTGGTTGAACCCGCCGGGGGGCTTTGTGCCCCCCGGACCCCCGCAGGATACTTGTGGACAGAAAATGAGAGCGCGATGCGGCCTGTGACTGAAGCGGAACTGGCGGAAGCCGTGGCAGGGGCCCGGGGGCCGCTTCTGGTGCGGGGCGGGGGCACGCGGACCCTCGGCCATGCGGTGGGCGAGGTGCTGGAAACCTCGGGTCTGACGGGCGTGGAGCTTTACGAGCCTGGCGCGCTGACGCTGGTCGTGCAGGCGGGGACGCCGGTGGCCGAGGTTGACCGGGTGCTGGCGGCGGAGCGGCAGCGGCTGGCCTTCGAGGTGCCGGACCTGCGCGGCCTTCTGGGGCGCGAGGGGGTGTCGACCATTGGCGGGGTCGTGGCTGCCAATGCCTCGGGTCCGCGCCGGGTGCAGGTCGGGGCGTGCCGGGATGCCTGCCTTGGGGTGCGCTTCGTCGACGGGTCCGGGACGGTGGTGAAGAACGGTGGCCGCGTGATGAAGAATGTCACCGGCTATGACCTGGTAAAGCTCCTGGCCGGGAGCCGGGGCGTGCTGGGCGTGCTGAGCGAGGTCAGTTTCAAGGTCCAGGCCCTGCCCGAGGCCGAGGCGACGTTGGTCGTCGAGGGGCTGGCGGATGAGGCCGGGCTTTCGGCGCTGCGGGTGGCGCTAGGATCGCCCTTCGACGTTTCAGGGGCCGCGCGACATTCGGGGCGGTCGTTGATCCGGGTCGAGGGGATGGCGGGCTCTGTCACCTATCGTCTGGGCCAGTTGACGGCGCGTCTCGGGGGCGACGTCACGACCGTCGAAGGGGATGCCTCGGCCGCGCTCTGGCGCGAGCTGCGCGATGTGGTGCCCCTGCAGGGCAAGCCAGGCGACATCTGGCGGATCGCCACGCTGCCCACGGCGGCCGCCGAGATCGTGGCGCGGCTGGAGGGCGAGGCGGTCTGGGACTGGGGCGGGGGGCTGGTCTGGCTGCGCCTGGACCCCGGCCGCGGCGCCGAGGTTGCGGCGGCGGTCGCCGGGCGGGGCCATGCCACGCTGGTCAAGGGTCAGGGTGGGTCGGTCTTTCCGCCCGAGGCGGTCGAGGTGGCGGCCCTGGCGGCGGGGATCAAGGCAAAGTTCGATCCGCGCGGGATATTCAATCCGGGGATGATGGGCTGATGCAGACGAATTTCACCGCCGAGCAGCTGCAGGATCCCGGCATCGCCCGTGCGAACCAGATCCTGCGCTCCTGCGTCCATTGCGGTTTCTGCACCGCCACCTGCCCGACCTATCAGGTGCTGGGGGACGAACTGGACAGCCCGCGCGGCCGCATCTACCTGATCAAGGACATGCTGGAGGCGGGCCGTCCCGCCGACGAAAAGACGGTCAAGCATCTTGACCGCTGCCTGTCCTGCCTGGCCTGCATGACCACCTGCCCCTCGGGCGTCCATTACATGCACCTGATCGACCACGCCCGGGCGCATGTCGAGAAGACTTACAAGCGGCCCTTCATGGACCGGATGCTGCGGGCGGTGCTGGCGCGCATCATCCCCTACCCCGGCCGCTTCCGCCTGGCGCTGCTGGCGGCGAAGATCGGCAAGCCCTTTGCCCGGCTGATCCCCGACGCCCGCGTTCAGGCCATGCTGCAGATGGCCCCGAAGACAATTCCCCCGGTCAGCCGCAACGACGATCCGCAGGTCTTTCCGGCGCAGGGTGAGCGCAAGTTGCGCGTCGCCCTGATGACGGGCTGCGCGCAGAAGGCGCTGAACACCGACATCAACGACGCCACGATCCGCCTCCTCCGCCGCCTCGGCTGCGAGGTCGTCATCGCCAAGGGAGAGGGCTGCTGCGGGGCGCTGACGCATCACATGGGGAAGGAGGACCTCTCTCACTCTCATGCCGCCGCCACGATCCGCGCCTTCATGGCGGAACACCGGGCGGGGGCCCTTGATGCAATCGTGATAAACACCTCGGGCTGCGGAACGACCGTCAAGGACTATGGCCACATGTTCCGCAACGACGCGCTGGCCGAGGACGCCGCCACGGTGGCGAGTCTGGCGAAGGACGTGAGCGAGGTCCTGATCCGGATCGGTCTGCCGCAGGGCGCGCCCAAGGGTCTGCGGGTCGCCTATCATGCCGCCTGCAGCCTGCAGCACGGCCAGCAGATCAAGACCGCGCCGAAGGACCTGTTGAAACGCGCCGGCTTCGAGGTGGTGGAGCCTGCCGACAGCCATCTGTGCTGCGGCAGCGCGGGGACCTACAACCTTCTGCAGCCCGAGATCAGCCAGGAGCTGAAGCGCCGCAAGGTGCAGACGCTGGAGGCCAAGGCCCCTCAGGTCATTGCGGCGGGGAACATCGGCTGCATGATGCAGATCGGCTCGGGCACCGAGGTTCCGGTGGTCCATACGGTCGAGCTGCTGGACTGGGCCACAGGCGGACCGAAACCGCGCGCCCTGGTCGAGCTTGGCGCTTGCGAACCGGGCCAAAAATCCGCCTAACTCCTTGGGTAGTCCAAGTCCTGCGGAAGGGAGGTTCCATGCGTCACCTGATTCCCGCGCTGATCTCCCTGGCGCTGGCCCTGCCGGGGGCGGCGACGGCGCAGGATGCCGCGATCGTCAGCCTGCAGACGGCCGACGATTCGCGTGGCTGGGACGCGGTGGGAAAGCTGATGCTGGGCGACCGGGGCTTCTGCACCGGTGCCCTGATCGCGCCGCATCTCGTGGTGACGGCGGCGCATTGCCTTTATGACAAGTCCACCGGCGTCCAGATGCGGCCCGAGGATATCCAGTTTCAGGCCGGCTGGCGTAACGGCCGCGCGGTGGCCTACCGCAGCGTCGCCCGGGCGGTGGCCCATCCGGACTATCGCTATGTCGCCGAAGACAAGCTGGAGCGGGTGACCTCCGACCTCGCCCTGCTCGAACTGAACCAGCCGATCCGCCTGCCCACACTCACCCCGTTCGAGACCGGGGCCACGCCGGTCGAGGGGGACCGGGTCGGCGTCGTCTCCTACGCCCAGGACCGGGCCGAGGCCCCCTCGATCCAGGAATTCTGCGAGGTGCTGGGGGGCCGTCGCCAGACGCTGATCCTGTCCTGCAACGTTGATTTCGGTTCATCGGGCGCGCCGGTCTTTTCGGTGCATGACGGGGTGGCGCGGGTGGTCTCGGTCATCTCGGCCAAGGCCGAGGTCGAGGGGCGCAAGGTCGCGCTGGCCGTGCCCCTTGCCGAGCCGCTGCATCAGCTCCATTCCGCGCTCGAGGCCAGCAAGGCGCGCAGCCGGGCCGGGGCCGGGACGGTTCGGGTCCTGTCGGGCGGGCAGGGCGAGGGCGCGAAGTTCATCAAGCCATGAAACCTTGGGTGGTCCTTGCCCTGCAGGTGGCCATCCCCGCAGCCGCGCAGGACGGGCTGGACCGCCTGACCACGCGTGAGGACCTGCGCGGCTTCGAGGGCGTGGGCCGCGTCGATGTCGAGGATGGCAGTTTCTGCACCGGCGCGTTAATCGCCCCTGATCTGGTCCTGACCGCCGGTCACTGTATCCTGCGCGATGACGGCTCGCCGGTTCCAGCAGAGGCAATCACCTTCCGCGCCGGATTTGCCGACGGGGTGGCTTTGGCCCAATCCGGTGTCCGGCGCACCGTCGTCGATCCAATCTTCCGCCCGCTCGACCCGGCCCCGCTCAGGATGCTGGAGCTTGACGTCGCGCTCCTGGAACTGGCGCAGCCGATCCCGACCTCGGTCATCGCTCCTTTCGTGGTGTCCGCGCCCGGCCAGGGTGATGAGGTCAGCGTTGTCTCCTACGGTGCCGGGCGCGAGACGGCGCTGTCCTGGCAGCCGGTCTGCCGTGCGCTTGACCGGCAGGGGGCGCTTCTTGCCTTCGACTGCGACGTGGCGCCCGGATCCTCGGGCGCGCCGGTGCTGGACCGCAGACAATACCGGGCGCGGATCGTCTCGATCATCTCGGCGGGCAGCGTGATGGACGGCCGACCCGTCGCCATCGGGATGGAGCTTCCCGACCGTGTCGCCGCGCTGAAGGCGGCGCTGCGCAGCGGCCGCGTGACCAGTGAGGCTCCGGCCGGGGCACCGGACCGGACGGTCGGAAAACGCATCACTCCCAGCGGCGATTCCGGAGATACCGGGGCGCGTTTTCTCCGGCCCTGAGCGGGTCTTGAAACGCCCGTTTCCGCTTCTTACCTCACTGGTATCCGGGTGCCATGACGGGCCCGGTGACCCCCTGCCCAGCCCCGCGACGGGGTGGGCGCCAAGACATCGCTTCCAGGAGGATGACAATGCGTAACCTCGATTTCGCGCCGCTCTACCGCGCCACCGTCGGCTTTGACCGGATCGCCGACCTGATGGACCGTGTGCTGACCAGCGACGTGGCCCAGCCGACCTATCCCCCCTACAACATCGAAAAGACCGCCGAGGATGCCTACCGCATCTCGATCGCCGTCGCGGGCTTTGCGCCCGAGGAGCTGAGCGTCGAGGTCAAGGATGGCAGCCTACATGTCTCGGCCCGCAAATCCGCCGAGGAGAGCCCGCGCAGCTATCTGCATCGCGGCATTGCCACCCGCGCGTTCGAGCGTCGCTTCGCCCTTGCCGACCATGTCCGCGTCGCGGGCGCGACGCATGAACACGGGATGCTGCATATCGACCTCGTCCGCGAAGTGCCCGAGGCAATGAAGCCCCGCCGGATCGAGATCGCCCGTGCCAACGGCGCGACCCCCGTGCTGGAAGCCAAGGCCGAAACGGTCAACTGATCCCTCTTGACCTTTCGGCAGCGGCGCGTCCCGACCGGGGCGCGCCGTTCTTCTTCCGGATTGCCCGCCGATGACTTCGTCACTCCTCGCGGTCATTCCGCGACGAGCAGGCGCAGCGGCACGAGGAGCCGTCCCTATTGCCGCGCCAGGCTTGCCGCCAGCCGCATCAGCGTGACCGCCTCGTTGCGATAGCCATAGGCGTCCTCGCCCCGCGCTGCGACCGCAAGCGCGATCGCATCGTCCCAGCCCCAGTCGCCCAGATAGACCGAACCCTGCAGAAGCTGACCAAAGCCCGCGATGGCCGCCGCGAAGCGGGTCTCCTCGGTCGCCGCTTCCGCCCCGGTGATCGGCGTCTCGATCAGGGTCGAGCTTTCGATCCCCGGTGCCTTCCAGCGCAGCCGCAGGAAGCCAAGCTCGCCCTCCGTCGTCCCGGTCGCCGCCGCGCCATAGCGCAGCGGGTCGTTCAGCAGGGCCTCGGATCCCGGCGCCGTCACCTCATAGATCGCGGTGACTTGGGTTCCGGCCCCGATCTCGCCCGCATCCACCCGGTCGTTGTTGAAATCCTCGCGCCGCAGCGCCCGCGTCTCGTAGCCGATCAGCCGGTATTCCGCGACCGTGGCCGGGTTCCATTCCACCTGGATCTTCACGTCATCCGCGATCGGGAACAGCGACCCGGTCAGTTGGTCGACCAGCACCTTCCGCGCCTCGCTCAGGGTGTCGATATAGGCCGCATGACCGTTGCCGTTCTGTGCCAGCGCCTGCATCACCGCATCGTCCAGATCCCCGCGTCCGAAGCCCAGGACCGACAGATAGGTCCCGGTCTCACGCTTCTTCGCAACATAGTTCGTCAGCGCCGCGGGGTCGCTGATCCCGACGTTGAAATCTCCATCCGTCGCCAGCAGGATCCGGCTCACCTCACCGTCGGAGGCCATCGTCTCGGCGATCTGGTAGGCCAACTCCAGCCCCTCGGCCCCGGCGGTCGACCCGCCCGCCGACAGGCGGTCCAGCGCGGCCAGGATCGTCGCACGGTCCCCCGCCGGGGTCGGCGGCAGCACCTCGCCAGCCGATCCGGCATAGGCCACGATCGCGACCTGATCCTCGGGCCGTAGTTCCGGCAGCATCATCGCCAGCGACTGTTTCAGCAGTCCAAGCTTGTTGGCATCCTCCATCGACCCCGAAGTGTCGATCAGGAACACCAGGTTCAGCGGCGGCCTGTCCGCCACTGCGGGCAGCGCGCCCTGGATGCCGATCGTCACCAGCCGCGTGCCGGGGTTCCACGGCGTCTGCATCACCGCGACCGTGGTGGAGAAGGCCGCCTCCGGCGTCGGTGCCGGATAGGCATAGGGGAAATAGTTCACCATCTCCTCGATCCGCACCTGCTCGGGCAGGGGCAGGACCCCGAAGTTCAGCGAGGACCGGATCACCGCCCAGGAGGCCGTGTCCACATCGATCGAGAAGGTCGAGACCGGCTCTTCCGCCGTCACCTTCACCGGGTTGGGGGCGGCATTGGCATAGGCCTCGGACGCGTCGATGCGCTGCGCCTGCGCGAGGTCGGGCAGGGGGGCGGCCATCGGCTCGACCGCCGGCATGGCACCCTCGGGCAGCGCCATCCGCAGCCGGCCATCGGCAGGCGGCGCGGCGGCCACGGCCGGGGCATCGAGGGCCAAGTCGGCGGTCGCCTCAGCGACGGCCTCTTCCATCGGCGCAGGCGCATCGGCCATGGCCATCGGCGCAGGCGCATCGGCCGTGGCCATCGGCGCGGGCGCATCGGCCGTGGCCATCGGCGGTTTGCTGCGG
>Ga0208242_100851_pt1 | contig 11320 bp, 10 predicted proteins | sample SubbioAug_CSW13A_FD_184825 | JGI IMG/M metagenome (GOLD analysis project Ga0208242, IMG submission 184825) | Serpentinite rock and fluid subsurface biosphere microbial communities from McLaughlin Reserve, California, USA - CR12Aug_CSW13A (SPAdes) | ecosystem: Environmental > Terrestrial > Deep... | reverse complement strand
TTGGTTTATACTCTAATTGTAATTTAAGGTTTTGCATATCTTAATTATATCAAAAAGCCGAGGTTCCTCTTTGAAGGATTCTCGGTTTTTGATTTATATCGGAGGCTGTTTATTCGTTACAGCCCCTTTTTTTTTATGGCATTATACTAGGTAAAAAAATATTCAGTAAAAGCAATATTTTATTCAATTAAAAGTTTTTTTAAACTAAAACGTTTAATCAGCAAGTAACATAAAACAAAGTATTGAACATCTAAATTTGGATGTTAGAATGGAATTATACATCTGAATTATTTATTGGAAGCATTGATTGTTGATATATAAATGGACGCTTTGTCAACATGAGCTAGTAGCGTAACCGGCCAAATCATTTTTGGTCGTTTTTTAGTTTACATCATCAATTCATTGATGTGAAAGATATGGGAGGGGAGATTAGCAAATAATACTGTGTGTTGGATTGTCTTCTAAAAACATTTAAAAGGAGAGAAACGAATGTTAAAGAACATGTTTAAAGCAATAATCACATCTATGTTGATTCTTGCTACAGCGTCTATGATTACTGCCGAACCAATTAGTGCACCTAATGTATCAATTGATCCAGTATTAGGTACTAGCTTAGTTTCAGAAACGTTAAAAGGAACATCAGTAAACGTCACAGGATTTGTTACTTGGACAAATGGATATGTATTCCAAACAAGTCCACAAAATCGTACTATTACAGGATTAAGAAGTATTGAACTTAAGGATGCAGATGTTCAAGTAGGTATACTAAGTTTTAGTGGCCCTACAGGAATGCAACCTGAATATCTACCAACTAGAGGCGTTGAAGGTGCGGAATTTGAATTTTCTTGGTTAATTCCATCTGATGTGATAGTTGGAGATAAATTTAGTTTAACGGTAGTTGCTCAATTTACAGCTAGTAATGGATCATTTACTGAAGATGAAGTGGAAATCGTTGAAATCATTGCGGATGTCACAGTCTACGTTATCCCGATGGCGGCTCCAAATGTTGCAGAACTAATTTTAAAATACAATAATGTTAACGCTAGATATGGTCAAGGAAGAACTGGTGGTAATTATATTCAAGAAGTTGCACACTTCATGGGTAAAGTAAGAAATTCTTTAATACCACATCCAACTGATTTCAATAGTGAAAACAAAGAATTCTATAATGAGACTGAAGATCGTTTTGAAGGTAGAGTTGAGTATCGTGAAGCCGTATTGGATTTCTTGAATGGACATCCATTATTGAACGAACTTGAAATGCCATGTGATGTTTATTTCAACTCTAATGGAGAAGAAGTCTGTCCTTAATTGTTTGATAGCAAATATAATCACATTATTCCAACACTCACATAAATCCAACGCAGTAAAAAAAGAACTTTCCATAACAAGCAGGGTAAATATCCCTGCTTGTTTACTTATAATGACAAAATTGTATAAAAAGTAACATATTTCTTGCATTCTTTACAAAACTATGTTATATAGAGGGTGTAGAACTAAATCTACATTTATAGTATCAAGTAAAGGACTTTTACTGATAAAGGCAAACCATGAGTGATTGTGGGACGCAAAACTAAAGGGTCTTCGTCAAGAAGATAGCCAGTTGCCAAAGAATGTGTTCTTTTTTCTTATTTAGGACATAAGAATCATTCATCAGTTGGGAACAATTTACTGATAAAGGCAAACTACGAGTGATCGTAGGACGCAAAACTAGAGGGTCTTCGCTAAGAAGATAGCCAGTTACCAAAGAAACTGTTCTTTTTTATTCGAGAACAGTAGGTAGGAGGAACGATGTTTAAACACACGTTGATCACACTTGCTGCAGCTACAATGCTGATTGCATTCCCAAATGTCTTAAATCTAAACGCCAAATTTACTACACCAGAACAAGTGGTGCTTAATGATGTATCCGAAGTTGTTGAACCAGTTACACAAACTCAAGTGATTGAGACTGTTGAAGTTGAAGAAAATCCTGTTGAAGTTGAAGAAGTTGTTGAACAAGTTGAAGAAATCAAAGAAGAACCAGTTGAAGTTAAAGAAGAACCTAAAGAGGTTGTTAAAGAAGTAGTGAAAACAGAAACAAAAGTGACACAACCTAAAGAAGAAACCAAAGCAGTAGAACCAACCCCAGCACAACCAAAGGTTGAATCAGCTGCTGAGCCAACACCAACTCCTACTCCAGCACCAACTCCAGCACCTACTCCAGCACCAGCACCTGCTCCAGTTGAAGAAGTAAAAACAGTGGAACCAGTTAAAGTTGTAGAACAAGTTTCAACTACCCCAGCAGCAACGTGGGAACTCGAAGTATTAAGATTAACAAACATTGAACGTCAAAAAGCCGGATTATCATTATTAAAATACAATACAAGTCTTGATGCGGGTGCTAAGCAACGCTCAATTGAAATCATCACGCACTTTTCTCATACACGTCCTGATGGATCACGATTCTTTACTGTATTTGGACCAGACTTTACCTACCGTAATGTAGGGGAAAATTTAGGATCTGGTTACCGTACACCTGAACAAGTGGTTAATGCTTGGATGAACTCTACATCTCATCGTGCCAACATTCTTAATGAAAAATTCGAAGAATTATCAGTGGCTATCACTAAAGGTGAAGATGGAAAATACCGTTGGGTACAAATTTTCTATCGTGCACGCTAAAACGACCTAATCCTCCTCTTTCTGAACAATAGAACATGTAATTATGCCCTCTTGCATGGGCATTTTTACGTTATAAGCCCTTTTTAATTGGTTTCAAAAGTTTTCAATAAATGTTGTATAATAAGAATGCACATAGCGAGGTAATAACACATGACAAAGGTACGCGTTCGTTACGCACCATCCCCAACGGGACATTTACACATTGGAAACGCAAGAACAGCGTTATTTAATTATTTATTTGCAAAGCATTACAATGGAGATTTTATTCTTCGAATTGAAGATACCGATCTAGAAAGAAACGTAGTTGGTGGCGAAGAATCACAAATGAAGTATCTTCATTGGTTAGGAATAACTCCGGATGAATCACCAATTCAACCAAATCCTAAATATGCACCATATCGTCAGATGGAACGTTTAGACATGTATCAAAAATATGCACAACAACTCATCGATGCTGGACATGCTTACAAGTGTTATTGCACTGAAGAAGAGCTTGAAGAAGATTATGAAGCTCAAAAGGCGAATGGAGTTGTCGCAACACAATATAACCGTAAGTGTTTACTCCATCGCTCAAAAGAAGAACTAGAAAGCTTAGCAGTAACAAATACACCGTTCACGATTCGAGTACGTGTGCCCGAAAATGAAACCTATACGTTTAATGACATGATTCGTGGTGAAGTCAGTTTTGAATCCAAAGACATTGGAGATTGGGTATTAATCAAAGCTAATGGTATTCCAACATACAACTTCGCGGTTGTGATTGATGATCATACAATGGATATTACTCATGTCTTTAGAGGGGAAGAACACCTTTCTAACACTCCAAAGCAAATGATGATTTATCGAATGCTTGGATGGGATACTCCTTCTTTTGGTCACATGACACTCATTGTGAATGAACAACGCAAAAAACTATCCAAAAGAGACAATTCCATTCTTCAGTTCATGTCTCAATATGAAGAATTGGGATACTTACCTGAAGCGATGTTTAACTTCATGAGTTTGTTAGGTTGGTCTCCAGTAGGAGAAGAAGAAATCTTCACTCACCAACAACTTATTGAACAATTCAGTGAAGAAAGATTATCGAAATCTCCTTCCATGTTTGACCCTATCAAACTTAAATGGATCAACAATCGATACATCAAAGCATTATCTTTTGAAGATTTTAAAACATTAACGTTACCTTTCTTAGAAAAGCAATATGATTTAACTCAAATCTCACAAGAGTGGATCGATACGCTACTTCATCTTTTCCAAGAACAATGTTCTTATGGACAAGAAATAGTTTCCTTAACAGCTATGTTCTTTGAAGATCATTTTTCATTGGAAAACGAAGAAGCAGAAACCATGTTCAATCTTGAATCCACACAACTCGTTGCTCATGCGTTTGCACAACATCGTCCAGCTGTGTGGAGCGTTGAAACAGTTAAAGAAACCATTAATAAAGTTAAAGAAGTTACCGGGCTTAAAGGTAAACCACTCTTTATGGGTTTACGTGTTGTGGCTTCGGGCAAAGTCCATGGACCTGATTTAGCATCCACCTTATACTTATTAGGAGAAGAGCGTGTCATATCAGCGTGCTTAGCACGATAGGAGGACGTATGTTCCAACAAACTCTTGAAGAAAAAGTATTGCGAGATCCCATTCATGAATACATTCATGTGAACTTGCAACTCATTTGGGATTTAATTAACTCAAGAGAAGTTCAACGTTTAAGACGAATTCACCAACTGGGAGTTTCTATGATGGTGTATCACACGGCTGAACATTCTCGTTTTTCCCATTCTTTAGGAGTGTATGAAATCACTCGTCGCATGATTGAAGAAGTGGTTGGACTTAAAGATCATTTAACTGAATTTGAAGAAGTAGCTCTTTTGTGTGCTGCCTTACTTCACGATGTAGGGCACGGACCTTTCTCTCATGCCTTTGAAAATGTCAGTCATGTTCATCATGAAACCTTATCCATTCAACTCATTACTCAACCTTCTCATATTCATTCAATTTTAAGTGCTGCAGACCCGCTTCTTCCTGAAGCCATCGCATCTATCTTAAATCATACCTATTCAAAACCATTGGTTTCTCAAATCATCTCTGGCCCTATTGATGCCGATCGCATGGATTACTTATTAAGAGATGCTTATTTCACAGGTACCAGTTATGGTCAATTTGATTTAGAACGAATTCTTAGAACCTTGAGAATACAAGGTGAGCGATTGGTCGTTAAAGAAAGTGGTGTTCATGCGATTGAAGACTACATCATGGCTCGCTATCACATGTATTGGCAAGTTTATTATCATCCTGTATCACGTAGTGGTGAAGTGATGATATCATCCCTCTTTCAAAGAATGAAAGACACGATTGAACAAGGCCTTGAATCTTTTGACTCAGCCCCTTTCATTCAAGCCTTCTTATGTTCTCATGACATCAGTAATGAAACCATCATGAATTTGGATGAGGTGTCGTTCCTAAGTTTACTCATGATACTTCAAACTCATTGTGATCCTATCTTAAGTGATTTATCTTCACGTGTTTTACATCGTCGTCTCTTTGGGTATGTGGACTATAAGTCAAAAGCTCAAAAGGAAAAATTGATAGAAAGTATTATTTCTAAAGGATATGATCCAACATATTACTTCGATGAAGATAAAGCCACACAAACGCCATACAAGCCGTATAAAGAAGATAGTCAGTCTCAGATATGGATTGCTACCCAACAAGGATTGAAGGAATTATCCACGGTTTCTGTCATTGTGGCAGCGATTGTGAAGGGGAAAGAAAAAGAAGATATGAAGATGTATGCACCAAAGGAGTGTTTATGAACCAATATTTAAATCGTCGTCAAAAAGTAGCTGAAACCTTAGCACCTTATGGGTGCTTTATCTCAATTTCAAATGATTTAGTTGTGAAATCAGCCGATGCTCATTTTCCATTTGAAGTAAACAAGAATTTTCTGTACCTTACTGGAATCAATCAAGACGATTCAGTGTTACTGATCATTAAGACTGAAACCACAGTGAAAGAAATGATCTTTATTAAAGACATTGATCCTGATATGGAGAAATGGGTTGGTAAGTTTATTCCTTTTGAGGATGCCAAGTCCATCAGTGGATGTGATTTCGTGTTGCCTTTATCAAGTCTTCAATCAACTTTGAATCGACTCATCACACGTACACCAATACAAAAGTTATATCTTGATCATCAAAAAAATGAAGTGAATGCACAAGAACTTGCGATGGATCGTTTCTTAAGGAAACACTTCTCTCAACCTCTACTTCCTTATGTGTTTCACCAACATGTGGTGCACCAACTTAGAGCAATCAAATCAGATGAAGAAATCAAAGCCATCAAAAATGCCACTCAAATTACGAAACAAGCCTTTGAACATTTATTAAAAGTTAAACATTCCCTTAAGAGTGAACATGAGATTCAAGCTCATCTTGAATTCATGTTTAAGATGAATCAAGCCACTCCTGGTTTTGATACCATTGTGGCTGCACATCAAAGAGCTACCATCCTTCATTATGTTGAAAACAATCAATTGATTGAGAAAGATGCTTTAATTCTAGTGGATATGGGTTCTAAACTCAATCACTACAGTTCAGACATTACCCGCACATTTCCACATGGAAATGGCTTTACTCCACTTCAAAAGAAAGCCATGCAAGTGGTGTTGGATGGGATGGAAGTAGTCTTTAAATTATGTCGTCCTGGCACACCATTAAAAGCACTTAATCAAGCCTTAGTAGATTTCTATAAAGTAAGATTAGTGGAAGAAGGATTCATTAGTGATAGCAATGAGGTGTCCAAAGTATATTATCATGGGGTATCTCATTTCTTAGGACTTGATATTCATGATGTAGGCCAATATGATGAAACCATCCTTCAAGAAGGACATGTGATAACAGTAGAACCTGGCCTTTACATTGAATCCATGAATATTGGTATACGTATTGAAGACAATGTTTTAATTACTAAAGAAGGTTATGAGAATTTATCAATAGATATTATTAAGAGTGTTGAAGCCATTGAGCACTTCTTGCAAGGTCAGTAGTCTATATGAACAATCTATTTGATCACAATCTCTTCAACCACTTGTTTGAAGGAGTCTATGTTGTGGACACACAACGAAAGATTATCTTTTGGAATCACGGAAGTGAAAGAATCACAGGTTATAAGTCAGAAGAAGTGGTAAACAAGTATTGTCATCACAATCTTCTTCAACATGTGGATGAAAGTGGAAACTTATTATGTATTAATGGATGCCCATTACATCACACCATTAGAACAGGAAAAATTCAACAGGCCCATGTGTATCTTAAACATAAAGAAGGATATCGTGTTCCTGTCAGTGTTAAATCCATTCCGCTTTATGATCAACAACATCAAATCGTAGGAGCCATAGAAATCTTTACAGATGAGCGATTCCAAAAAGAAATACTTAATGAGAATGAACTGCTAAAAGATGAACTCATGAGGGATACTTTAACACAGATCGCAAATCGAAGACATTTTGAGTTTACGCTAAAAACCATGATAGATCAGTATCATCAATTCAATCAGTCGTTTGGGATTCTCATGTTTGATATTGATTATTTTAAGGTCATCAATGATACGTATGGTCATAGTGTGGGTGATGAAATTCTAAAGTTAGTTGCTAAGTCATTGGTCTCCAACATTAAGACTCATGATGTGATATCACGTTGGGGTGGCGAAGAATTTGTTGGACTATTCATGGTGAATCATGAATCTGAACTCAAAGCCATTGCTGAGCGATGCCGTGTCATTGTTGAGCAATCATCCTTCTTGCATAGTAAACGAGATATCAAAGTGACTGTATCCATAGGTGGAGTTATGATGAAACCTAACATGAATGCCAAAGCACTCATTGATTTAGCTGATCAAGCATTATATACATCCAAGTCCAATGGAAGAAATCAAAGCACATTAATCACAATTAAGGAAGTTCTATAAACAAGGTCACATAAAACCTTGTTTTTTTATGTGAAGAGACAGAAAATAACCAAAAAATCATTGCGTTTTTTCATAGTTGTGTTAAAGTGGTGTAACTTTGTTTAAATATCTTGACATATTGCTTGATGTCATTATAATTTTACAAGATAAACAACCATGAAACAAAAAAAGATCAAACTGCACATAACAACCCAAGCTAAGCAAGCTCAACTCTATGAAGAAGATGATTGTTTTGCGATTAAAGAAATAGATCATAAGAATGTAACGTATATCTATACCCTTGATGATGTAAAGACCATTGTTAACTTCGAAGAACAAAGTGTAGGATTAATGAGAATAGATCAAGGTATCAGTGCTGTATGGTTGAATGAGTTTAAAGAGGGATTACTCTTTAAATCAACACCCTATGGATCCATGAGTCTACCACTTAAACTCAATCAACTCGATGTGAGCGATGATGGATTGACACTGTCATACCATATTATGGATCAAGAGAAGATTACGGAAACGATTACACTGACGTGGGAGGAACTATGAATCAATTAGAAGTTCAATTAAAAGAGGTGTTGATTCAAGCGGCATCCTCTGCTTATAACTTAAGTCTAAATCAACAAGATGTGGTGATAGAAATCCCGAAGGATGCATCCTTAGGTGACTACGCAACTAACTTAGCCATGAGATTGACTAAGATCTTGAAGATGAAACCTATAGATATTGCGCAAGGATTGATTAATCACTTGCCTCAAGATCAATCGTTCATTGAGAACATGTCTTTAGCTGGACCTGGTTTCATTAACATTACACTTAACAAGCAAGTCTTGTTTGATGTGGTCACACGTATTCTTAAAGAAGACAGTGATTATGGACGCAGTGACTATGGACAAAAAGAAAAGATTAACCTAGAATATGTCTCAGCAAACCCTACAGGGGATTTGCATCCAGGACATGCCCGTGGCGCAGCCATTGGAGACAGTGTGGCTCGTATCTTATCGTTTGCAGGTTATGATGTGACACGAGAATACTATGTCAATGATGCGGGTAATCAAATTCATAACATGGCCCTTTCCTTACAAGCACGTGTTAAACAAGCTTGTGGATTAGAAGCTGAAATCCCTCAAGATGGATATCATGGGCAAGACTTAATTGATATTGCGAAAGAACTCATTGAAGAAGAAGGTGAATCAATCGCAACCAAACCTCTAGAATACTTTAGATCAGTAGGTTTAGTGAAGGAACTCGATAAGATTAAGAAAGACTTAAAGCGTTTCAATGTTGAGTTTGATGTCTTCAGTTCTGAGCAAAGTATCTATGATGCACATAAGGTAGAAGAAACATTACAACGACTTAAAGACTTAGGTTCGGTGTATGAGAATGAAGGAGCGATTTGGCTTAAAACAACAGACTACGGTGATGATAAAGATCGTGTCTTAGTGAAGAGTGATGGATCCTACACGTACTTGCTTCCTGATATTGCGTACCATAAAGATAAATACGATCGTGGTTTCAAGAAATGTGTAAACTTTCTAGGAGCTGATCATCATGGATACATTGCACGTTTAAAAGCATCCATGATTTTGCTTGGTATTGATATGGATCTTCATGTGGAAATCATTCAAATGGCACGTATGATGAAAGATGGTCAAGAATTCAAGTTATCCAAGCGTTCAGGCAATGGTATTTCACTGCTTGATCTCATTGAAGAAGCAGGATCAGATGCAATTCGTTATTTCTTCACGGCTCGTGCTGCTGATACGCAAATGGATCTTGATTTGGATATGGCAACGAAGCAATCCAATGAAAACCCAGTCTACTATGCTCAATATGCCCATGCTCGTGTGTGTTCAATATTAAGGTCTGGAACAGATTATCCACAGTATGAGCATGTGAGTGGTCTAACTCATCCAAAAGAAATAGAATTAATCAAATACTTGAATGAGTTTTCGTCCACAGTGGTTGATGCTGCATCCAGTCTTCAACCTCATAAGATCGTCAATTATCTCTCCAAAGTGGCATCATTGTTCCATAGTTTCTATGGAGAGTGTCATGTCTTGGATAAAGATAACCTAGAATTGAGTGCACATCGTTTAGCACTCACAAAAGCTGTTGCGATTACCTTGCGTAATGCATTGAATTTGGTGGGAGTCAGTGCTCCAGAGAGAATGTAAGGAGAAGTTATGAGTAACAAATCAATGACCGATATTGCCTATGAATTTATTAAAAACAAGAAAGAAGTTCCTTTCGCAGCCATTTGGTCTGAAGTGTGTATTAATTTAGGCTTTAACCAACAAGTGGCAGAACGCAAGATTGCAACCTTTTATTCTGCACTTATGTTGGATGCACGTTTTATTGCGCTTCCTGACAACAAATGGGATTTAAGAAAGAATTATAAGTTCTCAGAAGTTCATGTGGACACATCCAAACTCGTGATTGATGACAGTGAGTTGGATGAAGACACAGACTTACTTGATTTTGATGATGAATTCTCAGAAGATGATGAAAAATCATCGGATGATGATCAAGAATAATCCACGCAAGTGGATTTTTTCTTTGAGGTGATTACACAAGTAATATTTTATAAGAAAAATAAGAATACAACAAAAACCTCTATATTCCATCAATAGGACTTGGTATAATTGATACATAAAATAATGTGGGGAATAAACGTGGGTAAAAAACGAGTTGAATTTGAAGAGTTTGATACGATTGAAGAAAACTTAAAAGATTATAAGAAAAAAAGAGTCAACCCCTTTGCGATCATCATAAGTATCGCCTCATTCTTTGTGTCTATGTATGGTCTCGCAAGATCGTTCCCACTTCATGTTGAATCAATCATTCCTGGTGTGATTGCGCCAGGGATATATTTGAATCAGGGATATGAAGGTTTGAATTTAGGTTCACCTACAGAGGGTTTAATGAACATTGATGGAATAGAAGTTGACTTAGCAACTCTTAAGGAAGAATATGGGATTTTCTTTCAACTTGTGATTCCCATCAGTCCGAAAGAGGTAGAAAATCAAAATCGCAAAATAAGACTGTTTGAGCGCTATCAGAACTATCAGGTCACCCCTCACTTTGGATATGCGATTCAACTTGATTTTGATGAACAAAAAGAATACTACAAACTTGTTACAGACTATGCTAGAGTCTTTAAAGAAATGAGTTTTACCCACAATAATGAATTCATGACGTTGCTTCAAGATATCACCACATGTCGATATAATGAATATTTTGAGTATGAACAGTGTGGAATTAGTTTATATCGGTTTAGAACAGATTATCCATATCATCCAATTCTCAATACAACACTCTTTGAGCGGTATGAAGATGAGATAGAACTTAAAGCAAACCTTTTCTTTTTTGAAGTATTCAAAGAATACGTTGAATCAAAAGGATATGATTTAAATGAGTCACTTCCAAATCCCAATGTATGGACAAGACGTTAGCGAGCAATAGGCTCGCTTTCTTTATAAACAACATGTGAAAAATCAATTGTCTATTGAAGTGACAAGTCGTTTTTGGTAAAGTTAATAAGGGCACGCCCCTAAATGATAGGTGCGGCTTTTTTGTTTTATGAAAGAGAAAATGAGGTTCTTATGGCAAAATATATCTTTGTGACAGGTGGGGTAGTTTCAGGTATTGGTAAAGGTATTATTGCGACTTCATTAGGTCGTTTACTTAAAGATCG
>Ga0208242_100850_pt1 | contig 11336 bp, 15 predicted proteins | sample SubbioAug_CSW13A_FD_184825 | JGI IMG/M metagenome (GOLD analysis project Ga0208242, IMG submission 184825) | Serpentinite rock and fluid subsurface biosphere microbial communities from McLaughlin Reserve, California, USA - CR12Aug_CSW13A (SPAdes) | ecosystem: Environmental > Terrestrial > Deep... | reverse complement strand
TTTGCACCACTATTTGAAATGATGTCTTGAATCTGTTCCATATTTAAATTAAGATTGATTTGGGTCATAGAATTTGTCCTTATGTGGTGTCGTTACTAACATAATAGCAGACTTCTATGGCCTTTTACTTTTACACAATTATACGGACTCTAGGGGGTTCAATTCTAATTACATTTGAAGAAATTTATCTCAAAGAATACGTAATATATTGCACTTTAATATAGAATAATGATACAAATATTATAAACAAAATGGGGGAGTACATGTGATACTTAAAATTTTAAATATCAACAACAGTTCAATTAATAGAAACACTATTGATTCTTCTACCTGCTTTGAAAGTAGACTAAGACAAGAATGTCGATTTGCACAAAACACTTTTTTTGCGTACTCATATATTATGGAAAGTAAATCAGATTCTTCGGGAGTAGGTAGCTTAAATGGAACAAGTCAATCATTAAAAAATTATCTTGAAGAAGATGGAAAGGTGTTATTGAAGTGTCGTTTTATTTTTGTAAATATTACAAAAAAGATGGTTCTATATGACGGAAAAATTCAAGAAGTTTATGAATTGATGAAATCATTATTTGATGTAAAAAGTAATGAGATAAATCCTATTGCAGAATTAGAAGATATAAAGAGATTGAGTTCTCTTACATTTACGACTACAGTGAATGGGCAAATGAGTTCAAAGGATTTAGATTATTCTGGAATTGAAGAAAATGATATTTTAGGCGAGATAGGTATTGATATTGGTCAAGTGGAAGAAACCATTTACAAAATGAAATTTATTAAGGATGGAACATTTTTTCAAATGGACAAATTAAAGGAAATCATTGAAGATTCTAACACAGGTTTAAGACGAATAGTCGTAGAAGGTTTTGATGAAAAAGGGGCAGAAGTTAAACTATCATCATTACTATCAAAGAGAATGACTTTGTTTGAGGATAGAAGTTCATGGGACGAAAAAATTGCAATGAATCTTCAAGAGGTATACGAAGAAATTGATAAGAGGTTATAAATGGAGATAATTATCAAGACTGTTAAAAGAATATTTCTGATGTATTATGCTTCTTTTTTGCAAGTTCATATATTTATCATGGCTATTTCATACTTGACATTTAAGTTCATTAATCAATTTGCAGATTCGTCAAATATTGATCAAAATTTTGTTATTTTTTTAAATGGAATGGGTGTTATGGCAACTTTCTTCATTATGGCAATCGAAAAAGTCAATTTGAACAAACTGACAAGTAGTTACAGCAAAATGACTAATCTATTTCTAACAAAGTCTTCAATTTCTCAAGGTCGGCGATTTTTTAACTTGATATATTCAATTACTTTTTCAAGCTTTATTTTACTCTTGCTTCAGTATTTATTAATTTTCTTAGACATTAAGAATACGTTGAGAGTATAAAATATCTTGTGTAAACGTCTCATAGAGATAGAGACGAAAATCTTTGTTAGTGAGGGAAGAACTCGAGTAGAATGTAGTTGACTAAAAAACAATTACAGGAGATCTTCCCATGACAAATTTTAACACAGAACTGATGAGTGCGTTTCTCAAAGGTGAAAATTTGCTTGAAGTTATGCGCAAAGAAGTTGAAAATACAGTGAATGAGCTACTACGTTTGGAATTAACGAGCTTTTTAGATTATGAGCGGTATGATCCGATTGGGTATAACTCCGGGAATTCACGCAATGGCTCTTATACCCGTAAGTTAAAGACCCGATTTGGTGAAATCACCGTTGAAATCCCACGAGATCGTAATGGTGAATTCAAACAGCACACGGTACCCTCTTATAAACGAAGCACTGAAGATTTAGAATCCATGATCATTCAGATGTATCAGAGAGGGATTACGACTTCAGAAATTGCCCATTTGATTGAGCGTATGTTTGGAATGCATTATACCCCACAAACGATTTCGAATATGACTCAGGTCTTAAGTGATCAAGTTCACGCTTTTCACACCCGTTGTATCTCATCTCGTTATGTGAGTTTATATCTTGATGCCACCTATCTTTCGTTAAGGCGTGATAAAGTGGCTAAAGAAGCCGTTCATATGATTGTGGGGATTAATGATGAAGGGATTAAAGAAGTCCTTGATTACCGCCTATTTCCTACCGAGTCAAGTGAGAATTATAAAGAAATGCTGCTTGATTTAAGAGAAAGAGGGTTAAAGGAAGTCCTTATTTGTGTCAGTGATGGACTGGTAGGATTAAGAGAAGTCTGTCTTGAAGTGTTTCCTCACACCAAGCATCAAAGCTGTTGGGTTCATATTTCACGACGAGTGGGACATTTGGTGAGAGTTAAAGATCGTGGGACTGTGCTAAGTGACTTGAAAGAAGTGTATCAAGCGAAGTCGAAGCAGGAAGCACTGGTTAAATTAGAAGAGTTTAAGTTAAGGGTTGGGAAGCACTATCCTAAAGTGGTGCAATGTCTTCATAACACTGCATCATTATTAAGTTTTTATGACTTTCCACAATCGATACAAAGAAGTATTTATACGACCAACTTGATTGAGAATCTGAATAAACAACTTAAGAGAAACACGAAGCGAAAAGAACAGTTTCCAAACGAGGAATCTCTGGAAAGATTCATCTGTAGTTTCTTTATTCAAACGAATCAAATGTTTCTAAGTCGAGTTCATAAAGGTTTTAATAAAGCCGACTATGAACTCAATCAAGCCTTTTCTTAATTCAATACAATTTACTCAGTGAAACCCATTATCGTTTACACAAGATTCTTGACACTCCCAATACGTTTTTGTTAATTTTACTTGTTATTAATTTATTTATTGGCTTCATGATTGTATTAGTTATTTGGCATTTAACTGAACTTAGAAATTAAGCAATTCACTACGATTTTCTGACAAGATTTTCAAGAGCTAAGAAATTAATACAAATTTATGAGTAAAATCCTACATTATTGTGATGCACAATTGAGCATTGACTTTAAACCCAATCCTTTCGGATTGGGTTTACTACTTTATTCCCTACTCCCACACTATCCTTGTCTTCCCTGCTTTCACTTCTTCTAAGTATTCAAGGGAAGGCCTTTCATTGGTGAGAATCACATCAAAATCATTGATCTTTCCAAATGAGAAAGGAAAGACATGATCAAACTTCGAATTATCAGCCATCAGTACCTTTAACTTACTTCTACTTAAGATCTTTCGTTTAATTTGAGCTTCAGGAGACGTTCTGTTTGAACAACCATTGGTGAGTGATATCCCACTCACTGTAATGAAACAAGCATCAAAGTAAAACTCATCTAACAACCTAATGGAGGCATCTCCTGAGACAGAGATGGTTTTCTTGTTCACTGAACCATACATTAAGATTACCTCACATGGTATGTCTTCATCCACGGCTTTAATCGCAAACAAAAGATTATTAGTCACTACAGTGACATCCTTCTTGTCTTTTAACCACTGCGTTAAATGCATGTGGGTGGTCCCTGAATCCACAAATATGGTATCCCCATCATGAATGTAAAAAGAAGCCAGTTTAGAAATCTTTTGCTTCTCACTGGAAAGATAATCGATGCGTGCTTTTATGTTCACTAAGTTATCATTGGTATTAGCCAAGACATACCCATACTCTTTACGAATAAGATCCTGCTCTTCCAGTTTATTAATGTAACGTCGTACTGTACTTTCTGATAACTCAAAGACATCCATCAAATCCTTTAAACTGACTTGTTTGTGCGCAAAGATATACTCTTGTATCTTGTTTAATTTCTCAATCAAAGGAACACCTCAATCTTCTTTGATATGATTATATTATAGGCTCAGTTTATTTGCCAATAAAATCGCGGCAACCATACTGCTATCCCCTGCAATGCCTTGCCCCGCAATATCAAAGGCAGTACCATGATCCACTGAGGTACGAACAATAGGAAGTCCTACAGAAGTATTCACTCCTGAATCAAACGCATATAACTTGAAAGGAATATGCCCTTGATCATGATACATGGCAACCACAATATCAAAGTCTTTCTTTAAACCTCTCACAAACACGGTATCAGGAGAAATAGGACCAATCACATCATACTTTGACTTCATGGCTTCAATCGCAGGTGTAATAATCTTTTCTTCTTGATCACCAAACAATCCATTTTCACTCGCATGAGGATTCAATCCTGCTACCGCAATCTTTGCTTGTCGCCCTTTAATCTTCTCAACATTCACACCAGCCAGTTCAATGACTTGTTCAACTCGTTTTTGGGAAAGCGTTGAAATGGCTTGAGATAAAGAGATGTGAGTGGATACATGAATCACAGATAGCTTTTCATCATATAACATCATCGCATAATCACTTGAACCACTGTACTCTGCAAAGATTTCAGTATGTCCTGGGTAATAATGACCTGCTAAGTGCATCGCTTCTTTGTTAAGTGGTGCTGTGGTCACTCCACGGGCAAGCCCTGCTTGCACAGCCTTAATGGATGCGATCACGTATTCAAACGCAGCTTGTCCACACATACGACTCACTTCACCCATCTTATAGGAAGCCATGTCTATGTTCTTGAAGTCCACGACATTCAACACATGAGCATCAAAAGAGGCTTCTTCAATCGAAGACAATGCTTTCAATTCAAACTCTGTGATGTTCAGTAATTGCTTGAACAACGCCATCACTTCAAAGTCACCAAAAACCACCACTGGAAGTGAATTCACTTCTGGTTTTTTAAAGCTTTGAAGAATGACTTCTGGTCCAATCCCTGCAGGATCTCCCATGGTTAAAATAATTGGTTTGTTGTTCATTGTTTTACCTCAATTCGTTTAATATGACTTCGAAGGCTTCCACCTTCCCAAAACCACCTGCTTTAGTCACAATATTAATGTCTTGATATTTTGAAGAAATGAAACGTCCTAAAGGAATCGCAGGAAGCACTTCTTTCACGATGACCATTCCTTCAATCCCTAAATGCTTAGCTATCTTAATGAGGGTATCCCCTCCTGTAATATAAATACCACTAAGCACATCACTTGCTTCATCCACGACACGCGAGGTTAAATCACCCAGTTTCTCCGCAATACGATCGCTCATTTCAAATGGGGTTAACCCTAATTCTTTCGCTTTAGCTTGTGCTTTCAGCACATCCTCTTTCGAACCCGCGGTTCTCACCACCACATGACCCCCACTCTTTAATTCTTTCACTACTTGAGCAATCACCTCATGACTGAGTGCTTCATCATGCATGGCTTCAATAGAATAGTCCACAATCATAAGTTCATGATGCTTAGAAGCATACTCGATTTGTTGGCGTGTGACATCACTGACACTGCCAATGATGGATAACACACAACGACGAGATTTAAGTTGTAAGGCATCGGTAAGAAACTCAGCTAATCCAGCTGTACCCACAATCAAGCATGGCTCATTGTATACTCTTAAGGCAGCTGCTAAATGCTTTAAGTCTTCATTATCATGGGCATCAAAGATAAGGATCTCAATGCCCGAAGATCGATGATACTTCATCAGTTCAACAACCTCTAAAACATCATACCCTTGGGTTGGTTTAACCACCACCAACGATTTCTTTTGTGTCTGTACTGATAGAATATCTGGAATGTACGATTGCTTCACAGGGGTCTTTGGATCATTGGCCACTTCAGTTAAATGAAGTAAAGTGTTGTTTACCACCACATTACCTTCAATGGTCTGACGACCATTGGAAGGAAGTGCAGGAATGAGTATCGCAAAATCATATCCAAAGCCTTCCATGCATGCTGAAATCTCAGCACCCACATTGCCTTTGAAGGTGGAATCCAGTTTCTTATAAACAAAAGGAATCGAATGGTCGCTTAATTTCTTTGAAACCTCAAACACTTTTTGATACGCCACTTCTTTTGTATCAAAACGACTTTCTGTATCAATGACCGCCACTTCCGCATTAAGGATGTTTTCCCCTAACTCATCTAGGCTGGTCGTTACCACCGTTCTTAAACCTTTTTTCGCAAACTGCACTCCAGTATCATTGGATCCTGTAAAATCATCCGCAATGATGGCTAATTTCATACCTGCACCTCATTTCATGTGTTAAAAGAAAGAATCAAAACCAAGGCTTTGATTCTTTCACTCTGTCTTGATGTTTATGCTTTCACTTTTTTTGGAAATTGTTTCTTCACAAAGGTTGTGAAGAGTGGAGTAAGTAAAGCTGTTGTGATCACAGAAGCTGCAACTTGAGCAGTGGCTACTGTAGCCACAGCTGCTAAACTAGGATCTGCTAAAGCGACAGCTGCAGGTGTTCCGACCGCATTGCCTGCTGTTGATGATGCCGCAGCACCAGCTACACCAGTTCCACCTGAAGCTTTATCTGCTAATACGTTAAACACACCACCAACGATTGTTGTTAAGACACCTAATAGAACCCCAGCGAAACCTGCACTTAAGATAGTTCCAAAGTTTAATCCAGCTCCTAATGCAAATGCAAAGAATGGAATTAAGACTGGGCCACCTTTAGTAAGGAATTGTCTCATATCATCATCAAGGTTACCTAAGATCATCCCTAATAGAATAGGCATAATTACACCTACTAAAGTCATTAATGGAATACTAGCCAAACCAGCAGTTCCTAAAGCAATGAGTGTTAAGAATGGTCCATCATTAACCGATAAAACCGAAATAGCACCAATGTCTGTTTCATCACCCATTTGTCCAACCAATGCTGCATACAAACCACCATTACTGTTGGTCATTGCCGCAATGATCGCAATGGAGGAAAGTCCAAACAACCCGTTCACTGGGAATAAAGCAGCAACCGCTAAGCCAATCACTACCCCAATCGCAAACTTAGTGAACGTAATCGCAGTACCACGTACCAATGCTTTAGGTGCGGCTTTAAAGCTAATACCAGCCCCCATACAGAATAAGAATACACCAATCAATGGACTTGCACCACGTGCAATGGCGGTTGTGAATCCTCCTATTTCTAATGCGGAAGGAAACCATGTATTAAGGACTGCACCAATCAGTAAAGGTACAACCATCATTCCCCCAGGAATTCTTTCAATGCTCTTCTTGATCTTCATCTCGTTCTCCTTTCGAAAATCAATCACTATTCATTCATAAAATGAATAACTTTTGACTACATAGTAGAGCAAAGCGCTTACATTGTCAACACTTTATTCCACAATTTGACTAAGTTTTGACTAAATTAATTATATTTCTGATTATTTTATGGTTGTTTCTCATTATAGGGATACTCAATGGAATTGAAATATTCATCCAATTACCTATTATTAAGATGATCTACACATGATGAACTGTACCAATATTATCTCACATCTATGATTATTCGAATGAATCATTAATATAATGACTTGTTTTGAACATTAATCTCAATAGATTGAGTTAACAGTATTAATCATAGTGTATGATGAAATTAGGGAGGGAATTATGAAACTAATACTTAAGTTTATTGGCTTGTTGTTCTTAGTGTTTTTCATCTTCTTAGCATTTCTTAAAGGCATAATGATTGCAGCAAAACTAGTAACATCTAAAAATACAGAGTTGTTCCATAAACTTCACTTTGACCACTTTAAATCAAAACAAAATGTAAAAGCTTCATCATGACTACATTATTTAATGCAGTCATGATGAAGCTCTGTTATGTGTTGTTATACTCTTAGAGCACTATGATTTAAAAATACGACCTTCTTCCCTTCAACTTTAATCAACTTCTCATCAATCATTGATTTCATTTCTCGTGCCAAAGCAGTACGATCCACGTTAAGATAGTTAGCAAGCTCTTGTCGAGTGAATGGAATGAGTGTGGTGTTACTTTCAATTTGAGGACAATGATTCAAATACTCCAACAGTCGTTCGCGAATGGTTCGCTTTGATAATGTATCCACTTTCTTATGCATTTCAATAAGTCTTTTCGCAAGGACATGAAGCAAATTTTCGGTAATCTTTTGATGATACCCGCAAAATTTGGAACATCCGGCAACAAACTCTTCTATATCAAAAAAGGCAATGGCTGTGTCACTTTTCGCAATAACATTCACTCGACTTGGTTCATTCCTTGCTAGAGCAATTGCCTCTCCAAATGAATTCCCTTCTTTGAGGTAGGCAATAATGTTTTCATTGCCATAGAAATCTGTTTTAGATAGTATTACTTCTCCTGTGATGATGACACCAATGTCTTTTATATAAGTATCTTCTTGAACAATCATATCTTTAGCATGAAAAGTTTTAACACGTGGTTTCTTGCATGCGATAAAGTGATCAAGCTCTTGAGGAGTTAATCCTTGAAATAATTGGCATTTTCTTAATACATGAATCATAAAGCCTCCTAATGTTGCAATTGCAACATTATTTTCAACTCAAGTATATTAAACTTAGACATATAAAACAAGATACGTTGAAAAGGAGTGAACTCATGAGTGAACTTATTAATAACCAAAGTAGAGAAAGACAAGAAGCTCTTAAGCAGTTAATCAAGAAACTGCATGAAGGGGTTGATGTAGAAATCGTTAAGGCACAGTTTCAAGAACAGTTCGGTACAGTAACTACCAAAGAAATTGTTGAGATTGAAAGTGCTCTTGTTGAAGATGGTTTATCTGTGAAAGAGATTGAGCGACTGTGTGATGTTCATGCGAGTGTCATGGGAGTCAATGTAAGTTTAATACATCAAGGTGATGCTAAGCTTTTATCTGGACATCCTCTACGTGTATTAGAAGAAGAAAATGCATTAATTGAAAAACTCATAGTTGAAGAAATTGAACCATTTACTCAACACTTCAATGCTCATCATATTATGATGTTGCGTATTGGTTTTGATCGTCTTTTTGAAATTGATAAGCACTATAAGCGAAAAGAACATTTGTTCTTCCCATATTTAGAGAAGAAAGGAATTACTACTCCTCCTCAAGTCATGTGGGGAGTTGACGACTCAATTCGAGCGCACATCAAGGAAACTATACGTCGTCTTAATGATAAAGATATTGATCAAGAAGCACTTCAAGAACAAATTAAAGTCACACTAAGTCAAGTGCGAGAAATGATCTTTAAAGAAAATCAGATTTTGATCCCTCTTTTAAAGGAACAACTCAATTTACTTAATTTTATTGATATCGCTCAATCAAGTGATGAGATTGGATACTTCCTTGAAGTTCCAATGCAACACTTCTTAGTTGAAAAAGTAGATACTCACCAACCAGAATTAGAAAACAATCATGTCAAGTTCCAAACAGGTGGTTTAGATGTCCATGTCTTAGAAGCTATGTTAAATACGCTTCCACTGGACATGACATTTGTTGATGCCTCAGGTCATGTCCGATATTTCTCCAATGGAAAGGAACGTGTGTTTGAGCGACCAGTTACCATTCTTGGTCGTCATGTCCATCATTGCCACCCACCAAAAAGTGTAGATATAGTGGAAACAATTATCGAACGATTCAGAAGTGGTGTTAAGGATGAAGAAGCATTTTGGATTAAGATCAAAGACAAGTTTGTTCATATACGCTATTTTGCAGTAAGAGATCCACAAGGTAACTACTTAGGAACGCTAGAAATGACACAAGATATTGCTCCACTAAAAGCATTAGATAGTGAAAAGCGTCTACTTGAAGATTATGTTTAAACGCATGATTTGGATTGTGATTGGAACATTAAGCTGTGCACTTGGTCTTCTTGGAGTCCTCTTACCAGGGTTACCAACAACACCATTTCTACTGCTCACCGTATTTGCCTACAGCAAAGGTTCAGCACGATTCCACTTATGGTTCACCCAATCTAAACTCTACACAAAACATCTTGAACCATTTCAAAAACATAAGTCTATGAGTCGAAAACAAAGAAATATGCTTATGTTATACTCAGATTTAGTTGTCTTGATAAGTTTTATTACTATCAATAACATCATTCTTCGATTAGTTTTAATTATTCTAGTGGTTACAAAATATTGGTATTTTCATAGGTTTGTTACGATCATTAAGTCCCACCATGATAAAAATATAGATATCCGTAGCACACTCAGTAAGCAAGGTGTGCTTAACGAAATCGAGTTGAAACCATGATCTACATCAACCCCCAACACACAGTCTATGAAATTATTAAAGCGCATCCTGAATATAAAGCGGTATTAATTGAAGCAGGATTTTCAAAACTTGCGGATTCAGGAATGCTTAATACGATGGGAAAGATTATGACATTAGAAAAGGGAATGATGCTTCGAAACATCGCAATCGATGATTTAGAAAGAGTCTCAAACACATATCATTTCACTTTATTTTACGAAAAGATTGAAAAGCAGTTATAAATACTGAAAGAAGGAAAAACCTATGACACACTCATGTGGATGTGATGAAACTTTAAATGCAGTGGATAAGATTAGAAGAAAGGGAGTATCCTCAGTCGCTTTACCTCAGGCATTTGAAATTAAATGTTCATGTGACTATACTTTTATGATGACAACCCATGAAGCAAAATGTGATGCATGCGATATGGTGTATGGAGTAACACCATGCAGCGCTGATAGCATCGAAAATGTTGTTGCGGTAGGCATTAATTACTAAGTTTTAAAAATACCTATAAAATAGAAACCAGTCATTTGTATCACAATTAAAAAGAACTTTTTCACTCAATATGTTGTCGAAGTTCTTTTTTATTTCCTGTATTCATCAACTACACTTATAAGTTGAATTACTAACGCCTTTAGCGAAAACCATCACTAATCTTTCATTCTTTCTTTTAAGCAAGCTATAATAGGGTTATAAAGCTAAAGGAGATTTCTAATGAAGCACCCCTCAATCCTATTGATTGCTTTGTTTAGTATCCTACTAAGCGCATGTGCTCCCACTACCAATGAACCTTGTGATGAGGTTGAAGAATGTCCAATCTGTGATGAATGCGAAGTATGTGAAGTATGTCCATTAAATCCTTTTCCTGAAGGACTTGTATTACCTCAAATCTACATCCAAGGAAGAATCTTTTGGAGTGAAAGTGACCTATCAAATCTAAGAGAGAATATCATTGACCCAATCATTGAATACTATTAAGAACAAGAACAGACTGTAGTTTCTATCCTCGTAAACAATGCCACCAATGATTGGACTACCATTAACTCCATCACAGTGGAAGTGATGATATCCGATAATGATGGAAATGAAGATCCTTTATACATGGGTGTGTTAATCGAGAAGCAAGCAGGTGTGTTCCCTCTGTGGGAACCTGAAGTCATAGAACCATAAGCAAGGGGCTGTAACGAAATAAACATTCAGACATGATGTTTATGGAGTGAACAGCTCCTTTTTTGTATTTTGCTTTAATCAATGATGATGTATCGTCATAACTTCGTTTTTAAACTGTTAAAAGGCCCT
>Ga0208242_100849_pt1 | contig 11343 bp, 10 predicted proteins | sample SubbioAug_CSW13A_FD_184825 | JGI IMG/M metagenome (GOLD analysis project Ga0208242, IMG submission 184825) | Serpentinite rock and fluid subsurface biosphere microbial communities from McLaughlin Reserve, California, USA - CR12Aug_CSW13A (SPAdes) | ecosystem: Environmental > Terrestrial > Deep... | reverse complement strand
CTGGGGGCGGCGGCTGGGCTGCACGTAGGCGGCCTTCCAGGGCTCAGGGCCGATGGCGCGCAGGAAGGTGGCGGTGTGGCTGGTGCCGGCGCCCACTTCCATGTCATAGGGTTGCAGAAGGGCGCAGCCCTGGGCATCCCAGTAGCTTTGAAGACGCAGAATCAGTTGCTGGAAGGTCAGCATGGTCAGGCCTTGGTCGTCGCCGCGGGCGACGGCAGATGAAATGGAAGCTTGCGCACCGTGGACGGCGCGAAACCCTTGATTCTAGTGAGGGAACGGGGCTTTGGCGGGACCCGAACCCGCGACGCGGGGCCAACAGGCCACCGCCACCACGGTCAGCACCGCCAACAGCACCAGCGGCCACAGGCCCCACGCCCCCGCCCAGCGGGCAAACGGCGTGATGCCTGCGTGCCCCTGGACGTCACCCTGGAGCACCCCACGGGTGTTGAGGGGCATGGCAGCCGTGACCCGACCAGCATGGTCGATCACGACGGTGGCGCCGGTGTTGGTGGCGCGCACCGTAGGCAACTGGAACTCCAGCGAGCGCAGGCGCGCGATCTGAAGGTGCTGGTGGATGGCCACCGACTCGCCAAACCAGGCCAGGTTGCTCATGTTGGCCAGGATGGTGGGAGCAGCGCCGGGCGCACGGAAACGCGCGGCAATTTCTTCACCAAACAGGTCTTCGTAGCAAATGGTGGGCGCCACGCGCTGGTCCCCCACCTGGAACGACGGCGCAGCCAGCGGCCCCCGGGCGAAATCACCCAGCGGGATGTGCATCAGGTTCACAAACCACCTGAACCCCCAGGGGATGAACTCGCCAAACGGCACCAGATGGTGCTTGTCGTAGCGGTAAAAGCCCTCGGGCAGGCCGGCTGCGCCAGCCGACAGCCCGGCGACAGAGTTGGTGTAGCCCTGCTCGAAATCCCCCAGCGGCAGACCAATCAGGGCATGGCGGCCACCCTCGGCCGAAAAATGCGCCACCAGCCGCTCCCAGTAGCCTTCTGGCAGTTGCGAGGGCAGCAAGGGGATGGCCGTCTCGGGCGCCACGACCAGATCGGCATCGGCCGCGAGCAGTTGCGCGGCGTGCCAGCCCAGCATGGCGCCCTGGTGGGTGGGCACGAACTTTTCGTCTTGCGGCACATCGCCTTGCAGCAGCGTCACGCGCAGGGGTGCGCCATGGGGCGCCGTGAACGCCGGGCCCTGAACGGCCCCGATGAGGCCCAACCCGGCGAATGCCACGGCCACCGCCCCGCGCACAACCCAGCCAGCGCGCGCGCAAGCAAGGCACACGGCCACGACGCAGGCCGCCCACACGGCGCCCATGCCATACACCCCCAACCACGGCGCAAGCACGACAAACGGCGTGTCGAGCAAGCCATAACCGCTGGCGCCCCACGGAAACCCCGTGAACAGCCAGGCACGGGCCCATTCGGCCAAGAGCCACACCGCCGCGAACAATGCCGCGTCAGGCAGAATCCGACCGGTGCGCCAGCGCACCCAGGCCCAGCCCGCCGCCGCCAGGTACAGCGACAGCGCCACGCACAGCAGGTAAACGGCCAGCGCCGCCAGCCAGGCGGGCAAACCGCCATAGCGGTGCAGGCTCACAAACATCCAGCCCGTGGCGCCGATGAGCCACACCGAGCCGTAGAGCCAAGCCAGCCAGGCACCGCGCCGCGGCTGCCCTGCCCTGACCAGCAGGTAAAGCAGGCCCGACAGCGCCAGCGTCTGCAAGGCAAACGGCCAGGCACCGTGCCAGCCGGCCACCCAGGGAGACAACGACAGTGCATGGGCCGCGCCAGCGAGGGCCGCCAGCAAGCCGGCACCCCACGCCGTGTCAGACACTGGCCGCCGAGACGTCACGACGCGGTGACTTCGTCCTGGTCCGATGCGCGGGTCACCTTGAACCAGCGCACCGCACCGCCGCGGGCCAGCATGACCACGAAGCGCAGGCCGCCCAACACCACGGCCTCGCCGCGCCGGGGCACGCGGCCCAACTCATGGGCCACCAGCCCGCCGATGGTGTCGAAATCGGCCTCAGACAATTGCGTGTCGAAGGCCTCGTTGACCGCAGCAATCTCGGCGTCGCCCGCCACGCGCTGGCTGCCATCTGCCAGGGTGAAGATGCTCGATTCGTCTTCCACGTCGTCGAACTCGTCCTCGATCTCGCCCACGATCTCTTCGAGCACGTCCTCGATGGTGATCAGGCCAGCCGTCTGGCCGAACTCGTCGATGACGATGGCCAGGTGGCTGCGGTTGGAACGGAACTCGCGCAACAACTCGTTGAGCCCCTTGGACTCGGGCACGAACACCGCAGGCCGCAACAGCGTCCGCAAGTTCAGATCGGGCGAGCACTGCAGCTTGAGCAGGTCCTTCGCCATGAGGACCCCGATGATGTTGTCGCGGCTGCCTTCAAACACCGGGAAGCGCGAGTGCGCGGTGTCGATGACTTCACGCAGCAGCGCGTCGTACGGCGCGTCGATGTCGAGCAAGTCCATGCGCTTGAACGCCACCATCACATCGCCTGCAGTCATGCCGGCCATGCGTATGACGCCCTCAAGCATCACGCGCGACTCGGGCTCGATCAGGTCACGGTGTTCGGCGTCTGCCAGCGTCTTGATGAGTTCCGCCGTCGAGTCCGGCCCGGGGGACACGAATTCGATCAGGCGGACAAACAGGCTTCGGGGATCGCGGGGCCGCGCGGCAGGCGCGCTGCCGTGGCGGTCACACCGGTGGGGTCGACTGGGAGGGTGGTCAGACACGGAATCGGTGTCGTGGTTGCAATGCCCCAAGAATAACCCAGACACCGCCACCCGCCTTGCCCACCGCCACCACATGGAAAAACACCGGGCTACACTAAGGCCATGAGCCTCATTCCTGTCACCATCCTCACCGGCTTCCTGGGCAGCGGTAAAACGACCCTGCTCAAGCGCATCCTCACCGAATCACACGGCCAGCGCATCGCCGTGATCGAAAACGAGTTCGGCGAAGAAAACATCGACAACGACATCCTGGTTGCCGACACGCAAGAGCAGATCATCCAGATGAGCAATGGCTGCGTCTGCTGCACGATCCGCGAAGACCTGCGCGTCACGCTGGCCGACTTGGCCCACCAGCGGCGCGATGGCAAGCTGCACTTCGAGCGCGTCGTGATCGAAACCACCGGCCTGGCCGATCCGGGCCCCGTGGCCCAGACCTTTTTCATGGACGATGAAATCGCCGAGCTCTATTTGCTCGACGCCATCGTGACGCTGGTGGACGCCAAGCACGGCAACCAGCAACTCGACGACCGCCAGGAGGCGCGCCGCCAAGTGGGCTTTGCCGACCAGATCTTCCTGAGCAAGACCGACCTGGTGACCGGCGACGAAGCAGACGCCCTGTCGCATCGGATCAAGCACATGAACCCGCGCGCGCCCCAGAAGCGGGTGCATTTCGGCGAAGTGCCGCTCAAGGAGTTCCTCGACATCCGGGGCTTCAACCTGAACGCCAAGCTCGACATCGACCCCGAGTTTCTGAAGGAAGACGGTCATGGTCATGGCCACGCACATGGACATGGTCACCACGACCACAGCCACGACGACGCGTGCGATCACCCGCACCACCATGTGCACGATGACGACGTCAAGTCCTTCGTTTACAAGGCCACCAAGCCGTTCAACCCCACCAAGCTGGAAGACTTCCTCGGCTCGATGGTGCAGATCTACGGCCCCAAGATGTTGCGCTACAAGGGCGTGCTGCACGTCTCCGGGATGGACCGCAAGGTCATTTTTCAAGGTGTGCACCAGCTGATGGGCAGCGACATGGGGCCCAAATGGGTCGCTGGCGAGCAGAAAATCAGCAAAATGGTGTTCATTGGCATCGATCTGCCCCAGGATTTGTTCAAAGCTGGCCTGGATCAGTGCCTGAACTGAGTGCTGTGCGCCACATCAAGGGATCTCCTGGCACATGCGGCAAGCGATACATGGCTACAATCCGCGCGCTTGCCGTGTCACCATGGCGCCCTGACCTGGGTGCGCCAGCCGACCGGCGGCATCGGGCAGCAGTATCCGGCTCGATCTGTCACCTTGCGGCACCCGCCCCACGCACAGGAGGTTCACCGTGACGAAAAGCACACCGGCGGCCAAGACGGCCGCCACAGGCAGCGAGCCGGCCCGCAGCCCGCGTTCAAGCGGGCGCACCAGCGCCAAAGTGACCCCTCAAGCTTCGGGCGCAGCGTCCGAAACAGCCGTACCGGCGCCACCCGCGCCCAAAAGCCGCGCCAAGCCGGCCCCGGCGCGCGCCACCAACCCATCGAACGAGAACATGCCCACTCCTGCCACCAAGGTTGACACCAAACTCGCCAACGCCTGGAAGAACAAGGCCGGTCGTGAACTGACCGAGGCCGAGCTGATGGCCATGCCAGAGACGGAGTACATGAGCGACAAGCAGCTCGACTTCTTCCGGGGTCGCCTCGAAGCCCAGAAAGACGACCTGCTGTCGAACGCCGGTGAGACGACCGAGCACCTGCGCGAAGACACCTCCATCGTGCCCGATCCGGCCGACCGCGCCACCATCGAGGAAGAGCACGCCCTTGAGCTGCGCACCCGCGACCGGGAACGCAAGCTGCTGAAGAAGATCGCCCAGGCCCTGGCGCGCATCGATGGCGGCGACTACGGTTTCTGCGATGAAACCGGTGAGCCCATCGGCCTGGGTCGCCTGCTGGCACGCCCCACCGCCACGCTGTCGCTCGAAGCGCAGCAGCGCCGTGAGCTCAAGCAGAAGATGTTCGGGGACTGATCAGGTGACCAAGGAGTCCGGCGGTTTTTTCAGGAAAGTGGCGAAGTTCGTGGCAAATCCGACCACGGACTGGGCCGAACTGGACCGGGCACGGACGTCACCGGGCGAAAGCGAGTTCGCCAAGAGCGAGATCAAAGCCATGATCGAGCGCAAGCGGCGGAACGATTTCGTGCGCAAGCGCGAACTCGACATGCTGCGCAAGATCCGCCGCGAAGGCTTGACGCCTGACGCAGCGCTCGCGTTGGGCAGCCCCTCCAACCTCGACCCGGAATCCAGCCCACACGCGGGCGCACGGTCCGACATGGCTGTGAAGGCCAAGATCGACGCCATCGAACAGCAGATGGTGGGCGTCGTCACGCGGCAACCAGTAGAGACGCCGGTTGCGCGCCCCGGCACCCAATCCATCCGGCTGCACGACATGCCGACCCAGCCGGATGCGGTCACCAGCCCCGCGACGCTGCCTTTTGAGATGACACCCGCACCGCAGGTGTCACAGGCCGTGCTCGACGCAGCACGTGAGGCGCTGCCCGGCACGCACGCGCGCGCCATGCAGCCACCGACACTGGATGCAACGACCGATGTCGTCGAGGTGATGCACGACCCCGAGCTGGACGAAGCCGTGATCGCGTTTGCCAACGCAGACTTCGACCAGTGCGAGCGCGATCTGATGGCCCTGGTTCAGCCGGGCGCACCGCGGCACGACCACCTCGACACCTGGATGGTGCTGTTCGACCTCTACCGCGCGCTGGATCTGCCGCAGAAGTTCGAACAGCTGGCGGTGTCATTCGTCCAGAAGTTCGGCGTCTCGCCCCCCCAGTGGTATTCGCTGCCTGACAAGGTCAGCCAGTTTCTGAACCAAAGCCAAAGCGGCGCAGCCCCCGCAGGCGACGACCCGGCTGCCCCGCCGCCGGACGACGTCATCGCGCGCGAAGGCTGGCTGGCCCCGACGGTGCTCGACGCCGACGCCATGGCCGCCTTGCGCATCGCGTGCCTGCAACTGCCCCGCCCCTGGACCATGTCCTGGGAAGCGGTCGAAGACATTCGCCCCGAGGGCGCCGCCCTGCTGGCTCAAGCCATGAACCAGTGGGCTGTCGATGGACAGGCGCTGGTGTGGCACGGCGCGGAGCTGCTGCTGGAGCGCCTGGCCGAGCTCAGCCCGACCGGCTCACGCGACGCCGACCCAGCCTACTGGATGCTCAAGCTGGCGATCCTGCGCCTGACCAACCGCCCGGCGCTGTTCGACGAGGTGGCAATCGATTACTGCGTCACCTACGAGCTGAGCCCACCCTCGTGGGAGCCCTCGCTCGCACGGGTGCTGGTCACCGAAGACACGGTGAGCGCGCCCACACGGCCGCTGTCCCACGTCAGCGAAGTCACGACCAGCTTTGTTGAATCGCAGATGCTCGACGACGTCGAGTTCGTGCAGGTGGCCACGCTGAACCTGTCCGGCCAACTGCTGGGCGACATCGGCGACACCCTGGCGCGGCTGGACGACCAACTGGGCGCCAGCGTGACGCTCGAGATCGACTGCCAGCACCTGCTGCGGGTGGACTTCATCGCCGCTGGCGACCTGCTCAACTGGGTGCTGGTGCGCCGCACCGAGGGGCGCGAGGTGCACCTCATGCAGCCGCACCGGCTTGTGGCCCTGTTTTTCGGCGCCATGGGCATCAACGAGCACGCACGGGTCAAGCTGCAACACGTCTGACCCGGCCACGCGGCCGGGCGACGGGGCACACAGGCTGCGCCCGGCTCTTGAAACCACCGGACGCACCCCCACGTGCCCAGTTTTGCACATCGGATCCCGCACATGGACTCCTACCACGGCACCACCATCGTCAGCGTTCGCCGCCAGACCCCGCAAGGCTGGCAGGTCGCCATCGGCGGCGATGGCCAGGTCACGCTGGGCCACATCGTGGTCAAGGCCAGCGCACGCAAGGTGCGCAAGCTCTACCGCGAGCAGGTGCTGGCCGGCTTTGCCGGGGCCACCGCCGACGCCTTCACGCTGTTCGAGCGCTTCGAGGCCAAGCTTGAGAAGCACCAGGGCCACCTGGCCCGCGCCGCCGTCGAGCTGACGCGCGACTGGCGCACCGACCGTGTCCTGCGCCGGCTCGAAGCCATGCTGGCCGTGGCCGACCGGGACACCTCGCTGATCATCACCGGCAACGGCGACGTGCTGGAACCCGAGCACGGCATTGTGGCCATCGGCTCGGGCGGCGCCTACGCCCAGGCCGCGGCGCGGGCCCTGCTGCAGCACACCGACATGCCCGCCGCCGACGTGGTCAAGCGCTCGCTGGAGATCGCAGGCGACCTGTGCATCTACACCAACCAGAACCACACACTCGAAACGCTGGGCTGACGCACAGGACACACACCATGAGCATGACCCCACAGGAAATCGTCAGCGAGCTCGACCGCCACATCATCGGCCAGCGCGACGCCAAGCGCGCTGTCGCCATCGCCCTGCGCAACCGCTGGCGCCGCCAGCAGGTCGACGACAAGCTGCGCGGCGAGATCACACCCAAGAACATCCTGATGATCGGCCCCACGGGTGTGGGCAAGACCGAGATCGCGCGCAGATTGGCCAAGCTGGCCGATGCGCCCTTCATCAAGGTCGAGGCCACCAAGTTCACCGAGGTGGGCTATGTGGGCAAGGACGTCGACACCATCGTGCGCGACCTGGTCGAGGCCGCCATCAAGCAAGAACGCGCGCGCCAGATGCAGGCCCAACGCGCCCGCGCCGAAGACGCGGCCGAGGACCGCATCCTGGATGTGCTGGTGCCGCCGCCGCGTACCGAGCTGGGCTTCAACACCCCGCAAACCGACTGCACGGCCCGCCAGGTCATGCGCAAGCGCCTGCGCGAAGGCACGCTGGACGACAAGGAAATCGAGATCGAGCTGGCCGATGCCAAGCCTGCCGCCCTGGAAATCATGGGGCCGGCCGGCATGGAGGAAATGGCCGAGCAGCTCCGCGGCATGTTTGCGCAGATGGGTCAGGGCAAGCGCAAGACGCGCAAGGTGACCGTGGCCGAGGCCCGCACCCAGCTGATCGAGGAAGAGGCCGCCAAGCTGCTCAATGAGGACGAGATCCGCGCCAGGGCCATGGAGCGGGCCGAGCAGAACGGCATCGTGTTCATCGACGAGATCGACAAGGTGGCCTCGCGCTCAGACGCACAAGGGTCGGACGTCTCGCGCCAGGGCGTGCAGCGCGACCTGCTGCCGCTGGTCGAGGGCACCACCGTGACCACGAAATACGGCATGGTGCGCACCGACCACATGCTGTTCATCGCCTCGGGGGCGTTTCACCTCAGCCGGCCCAGCGACCTGATCCCTGAGCTGCAGGGCCGCTTCCCCATCCGGGTCGAACTGGCCCCGCTGTCGGTGGACGATTTCGAGGCCATCCTCACCCAGCCATCGGCCAGCCTGATCAAGCAGTACCAGGCGCTGCTGGCCACGGAAGGGGTGAACCTCAGCTTCCAGGACGGCGCCATCCGCCGCATTGCCGAGTTGGCGCACCAGGTCAACGAGCGCACCGAGAACATCGGCGCGCGGCGCCTCGCCACCCTGCTGGAGCGCCTGCTGGACGAGTTGTCGTTCGACGCGCCCAACCGGTCAGGTCTGGCCCATCAGGTCGACGCAGCCGAGGTCGAGCGGCGTCTGGGCGAGCTCGCCGGCAACGACGACCTGTCGCGCTTCATTCTGTGACGGTGGGGGCCAGCGCGAGCAGGCCCTCGAAGATCAGGTTTTCCACAAGCGTGGCCGGCAAGGTCTCGATGTGTGACAAACGCAGCGCGGCCCCACCCGACATCAGCAGCAGCGGCTCTCGGCCGCAGTGAACGTGAAGCCGGCGCATCAGCCGCTCGATCGCGCCTGCGATCGCGTCGGTGCCACCGCTCATCAGCGCATCGCTGGTGTTGCGCGGAAAATCCCTGACCTCACCGGTCGGCACCTTCAGGCCCGCCGTGCCGCTCTCGAGCGCACGGTACATCAGGCCAAAACCCGGCAGGATCAGCCCCCCCAGGAAGCGTCCTTCGGCATCGATGGCGTCGACCGTCACGGCGGTGCCCACCATCACTGCGACGACGGGCGGCGGATCGGCCGGGTAGCGGTGCAGCATGTGCTGCCGGGCGCCGACGATGGCGGCCCAGCGGTCCGAGCCCAGGCGATGGGGGTGTTCATAGCCATTCTCGACGCCTGCAGCCTGGCGCGAGGCAGACACCCAGCGGGCCTGCAGGCCCCAGCCTTCGGTCAGTTGCTCTTCAACCCGGCGCTTGATGGCCTCGCCGGCCACCACGCAGCCCAGCATGGCCGTGGGCCGTGGTGTCAAGGCGCGCCAGCCCATCTCCCAGAGGTAGTCGATGTCTTCGAGGACGACGGCGCCCTGTGCGAGCAATGGCGCGCCGGGAGCTGCTCCGCCATAGAGCCCCCACTTCAAACGGGTGTTGCCGATATCGATGAGGAGGAACGACATGAGGGGCTCTCGGTCAGGCCGAATCGGCCGAGGCAAAGCCCGCATTGTCGACGAAGAACGCGCCGCCCCTCCGCCCAAGCAGCGCGGCCGACCTCCTCGGTGCAAACCATCTGATCGGTTTCCCTGACACCGCACCGCGTATAAGGCATCCTGCACGACATATTCGGGGCAACCCTGTCGTCACGCTCGCATAATCTTCCGTTGAGACAGGACTTCGTCCGTCGATCATCCAAAGGAGCGATCCCATGAAAGCGTTTGTGCGCACCGCGCTGGCTGGTGCCATGCTGACCCTGGCACTCGGTGCCCAGGCAGCCGTCGACATCAACGGCATCAAGTTCAACGACACCCTGAATGTGGCTGGGCAGAATCTGCAGCTCAACGGTGCAGGCAAGCGCGTCCGCGTCATCATTGATGTCTACGCCATGGGCCTGTATGTGCCCAAGGCGGAGGCCGACGTGGCCGCCCTGCTGCGCGGGCCCGGGCCGAAAAGCGTGCAGATCGTGCTGATGCGCGACCTGAGCGGCGAAGACTTCGCAGAGGCCATGGTCAAGGGATTCAACCAGAACAACAGCGAGGCCGACCGCGCGCGCTTTCAGGCCCGCCTGGACGAGCTCAGCGCCGCCATGCGGGGATTCGGCAAAATCAAGAAGGGTACGACCGTCAACATGAACCTCGTGCCCGGCGCCGGCCTGCGCGTGCTGGTCGACGGCGAGCCACGGGCAAAAGACATCCCTGGCGACGACTTCTACACCGCCATCATGAAAATCTGGCTGGGCGACAAACCGGTCGACACCGGCCTGAAAGAAGGCTTGCTCAAGAACCGCTGAGTCTGGCTGGCCGCGATGCGTGACGCAATGCGCACGTGTCGCGGCGCCAAGCACGGCGCCGACTTGGGTCGCAAGCCAAGCTGACCGATAAAACCAGTATGCCGCTGTCTCGCGTTCACCTCATCGATGCCCCGCTCGCCTCCCTGGATGCCTGGGTGCGCGCACTCCAGGACGCGCCGGTGCCGGTGCTGCCTGGCACAGTGGCCGATCTGCAGCAGCTGCGCGAGGTGGAAGACACCACCGCCAGCGTCGATGCGCACACCCTGTCAGAGGCCTTCGGTCACGATCCGCTGATGACGCTGAGCGTGCTGATGCAGGCTGCGCGACACTGCCACCGCGCTGGCGCCGAGCCGCCTGAGACCCTGGTGGGCGCCATCGTGATGCTGGGCATCGGGCCCTTTTTCAGGGCCTATGAACAGCCGGTATCGATACTGGACTGGCTGCGCCCACACCCCGAGGCCATCAGCGGCCTGCTCAAAGTCGTCACCCGGGCGCGTCGGGCGTCCCGCTTCGCTGTCAGCTTTGCACTGCGCCGTCAAGACGAGGACGCCGTCGTCATCCAGGAAGCTGCCCTGCTGCACGACTTCGCCGAAATGATGCTCTGGTGTCACGCGCCAGCGCTGGCCCACACCATGGCGAGCCGCCTGGCTGGCGACCACACGCTGCGATCGGCGCAGGTGCAGCGCGACGTGCTGGGCATTGAGCTCGCCGATCTGGCGCAGCAACTGATGCGCAACTGGAGCCTGCCACCGCTGCTGATCGAGTGCACGGACGACCGAATCAGCCATCATCCCAAGATCCGCACCACCATGCTGGCCGTGCGCCTGGCGCGCCATTCGCAGCACGGGTGGGACGACCCCCATGCGGTCGCAGCCCTCCCAGACGACGTCACCGACGTGGCGGCGCTGCTCAACATCTCGCGCGCGTCGGCCTGGAACCTGATTCAGGGCATCGACGGCTGACCGCGCCTCAGCGCCAGGTCGCCCCGGCGCGCAATGCCTGGACCGCCCCGGCACCGATGGCCGCGCCAAAGCGCTTGGCCAGGCGGTCGACGAGGTGGTCCTTCTGGGTGTAGTCGACGATGTCTTCGGCCTTCACGACCTCGCGAGCGACCTGGTCCAGGCTGCCCAGCCGGTCGGCCAGCCCCAACTGCACGGCTTGCTGCCCGTTCCAGAACAGGCCTGAGAAGGTGTCTTCGTGCTCTTTGAGACGCTTGCCGCGCCCTTGACGCACCACGCCGATGAACTGCTCGTGGATCTGCTCGAGCATGGCGTG
>Ga0208242_100848_pt1 | contig 11352 bp, 9 predicted proteins | sample SubbioAug_CSW13A_FD_184825 | JGI IMG/M metagenome (GOLD analysis project Ga0208242, IMG submission 184825) | Serpentinite rock and fluid subsurface biosphere microbial communities from McLaughlin Reserve, California, USA - CR12Aug_CSW13A (SPAdes) | ecosystem: Environmental > Terrestrial > Deep... | reverse complement strand
TGCCCGGTGTGGTCGCTCAGCCAACCCCACAGGTACGGGGCAAACAAGCGGGTGGCCGATTGCAGAGACGTCAGCAGGCCGATGGCCAGCAACCCATAGCCCAGCTCCTGCAGCCACAGCGGCAGGTAGGGGTTGAAGAAACCGATGTGGGCGAAGTAGCTGGCCGACAGGGCCGCAAACGGCCACAACTGGCGGCGGCTGGACACAGCGGCGTCAGCTGCGCTGCGGCGCCACGGCAGCGATCGGGCCGAACGGCACCGCCACGTCACCGCACTGCGCGCGGTGACGCAGCGCGTGGTCCATCACCACCAGCGCCAGCAGCGCCTCGGCGATGGGCGTGGCACGGATGCCCACACAGGGGTCGTGCCGGCCTTTGGTGATCAACTCGGTCGGCTGGCCGGCCGTGTCGATCGACTGGCGCGGGATGAGTATGGAGCTGGTGGGCTTGATGGCGATGGACACCTCAAGGTCCTGCCCGGTGCTGATGCCGCCAAGCACCCCGCCGGCGTTGTTGGAGAGAAATCCGTCGGGCGTGAGCGAGTCGCCATGGGTGCTGCCACGCTGGGCCACACTGGCAAAACCAGCGCCGATCTCCACGCCCTTGACGGCGTTGAGCCCCATCATGGCGTAGGCGATGTCGGCATCGAGCTTGTCGTAGAGGGGCTCGCCCAGGCCGACGGGCACGCCCTGCGCCGTCACGCGCAGCCGCGCACCGCAGGAGTCGCCGCTCTTGCGCAGTTCGGCCATGTAGGACTCCAGGGGCGCCACGTCGGCCACCGGCGCGAAAAACGGGTTGTTGGGCACGTGGTCCCAGCTTTCGAACGGAATGTCCACCTCACCCACCGCCGTCATGCAACCACGGAAGGTGGTGCCGAACTTTTCCTTCAGCCACTTTTTGGCCACGGCACCGGCAGCCACCGTGGGCGCGGTGAGCCGCGCCGAGGAACGGCCGCCGCCCCTTGGGTCGCGGATGCCGTACTTCTGCCAGTAGGTGTAGTCGGCATGGCCCGGGCGGAAGGTCTGGACGATGTCGCCGTAGTCCTTGCTGCGCTGGTCGGTGTTCTGGATCAGCAAGCAGATGGGCGTGCCGGTGGTCTTGCCCTGGTACACGCCGCTCAGGATCTGCACCTGGTCGGGCTCGTTACGCTGGGTCACGAACTTGCTGGTGCCGGGGCGGCGGCGGTCCAGGTCGCCCTGGATGTCCGCCTCAGTCAGATCCATGCCCGGCGGGCAGCCGTCGATCACACAGCCTATGGCCGGGCCGTGGGATTCGCCAAAGTTGGTGACGGTGAAAAGGGTGCCGAAGGTGTTGCCGCTCATGACCGGGGATTATCCCAGAGCGACCACCCTGCCCTCGTGGGCTTCAGGCATTTTCTGGGGGGGCTTCCTCGCGTGGCCAGTCACGGATGTAGGCCTTGAGCATCTGGTTCTCGAAATTCTGGCTGTCCACCACGGCCTTGGCCACGTCGTAGAAGCTGATCACCCCCATCAGCATCTTGTTGTCCATGACCGGCATGTAGCGGGTGTGTTTTTCCAGCATCATCGGACGCACCTGTTCCAGGTCGGTGTCGGAACTGCAGCTCATGGGCTGGTCGTCCATGACGGTACCCACCGTGCCGTTGCCCACGCTGCCACCGTTCTTGGCAATGGTGTGCAGCACCTCGCGGAAGGTGAGCATGCCGACGAGGTTGCCGTTGGCCATGACGGCCAGGGAGCCGATGTCAAACTGCGCCATGGTGTCGACGGCGCGGGCCAGGGATTCGTCGGGAGAGACGGTGTAGAGCGTGCCGCCTTTGACACGCAGGATGTCGCTGACCTTCATGTTTTCTCCTCTGTCGCCACGGTGGCGTTCGTGCGATCGAATATAGCCCACAATTGGAGCCAAACCATATCCGAGGAGACACCATGTCCGGCTACGCCGACCCTGGCTTTGACACGCTCGCGCTGCACGCGGGCGCCGCCCCCGACCCCAGCACCGGCGCGCGTGCCGTGCCCATCCACCTGACCACGTCGTTCGTGTTCGAATCGAGCGACCAGGCGGCCGCCCTGTTCAACCTGGAACGGTCGGGCCATGTGTACAGCCGCATCAGCAACCCCACCAACGCGGTGCTGGAGCAGCGCGTGGCGGCGCTGGAAGGCGGCATCGGCGGCATTGCCGTGGCCAGCGGCCAGGCCGCGCTGCACCTGAGCGTGGCCACGCTCATGGGCGCGGGCTCGCACATCGTCGCATCCACCGCGCTCTACGGCGGCAGCCAGAACCTGTTGCACTACACGATGCGGCGCTTCGGCATCGACACCACCTTTGTGAAGCCGGGTGACATCGACGGCTGGCGCGCCGCGGTGCGGCCCAACACCAAGCTGTTCTTTGGTGAAACCGTGGGCAACCCTGGGCTGGACGTGCTCGACATTCCCACCGTGGCACAGATCGCCCACGAGGCCGGCGTACCGCTGCTGGTGGACAGCACCCTCACCACCCCCTGGCTGATGAAGCCGCTGGACCTGGGTGCCGACATCGTCTACCACTCCGCCACCAAGTTCCTGAGTGGCCACGGCACGGTGGTGGGCGGCATTGTGGTGGACAGCGGCAGCTTCGACTGGGAAAAGTCCGGCAAATTTGCCGAACTCACCGCGCCCTACGAAGGCTTCCATAACATGGTGTTCAGCGAGGAATCCACCGTGGGTGCCTTCATGCTGCGCGCCCGGCGCGAAGGCCTGCGCGACTTTGGCGCCTGCATGAGCCCGCACACCGCCTGGCTGATTTTGCAGGGCATCGAAACCCTGCCGCTGCGCATGGCGCGCCACATGAGCAACACCGAAAAGGTGGTGCAATTCCTGGCCAGCCACCCCTTCGTGAGCCGCGTGGGCCACCCGCTGCTGGAGAGCCACCCCAGCCACGCGCTGGCGCAGAAGCTGCTGCCCCGCGGCGCCGGCAGCGTGTTCAGCTTCGACATGAAAGGCAGCCGCGAACAGGGCAAGGCCTTCATCGAAACGCTCAAGATCTTCAGCCACCTGGCCAACGTGGGCGACTGCCGCAGCCTGGTCATCCACCCCGCCAGCACCACCCACTTCCGCATGACCGACGAGGCGCTGGCCGGCGCCGGCATTGGCCCGGGCACCATCCGCCTGTCCATCGGGCTGGAAGACCCGGACGACCTGATCGATGACCTGAAGCGGGCACTGAAAGCGGCTGAAAAGGCCGCAGAAAAGGCAGGAGCCTGACCATGATCATTGACGTTCAAGGCGCCCCGCTCTACGCCTACACCGGCGGCAAACCCTTCGACCCGGCCAAGCGCACGGTCGTGTTCATCCACGGCGTGCTCAACGACCACAGCGTGTGGATCCTGCAAAGCCGCTACATGGCCCATCACGGCTGGAACGTGCTGGCCATCGACCAACCCGGCCACGGCAAAAGCGGCGGTGAGGCGGCCGCCAGCGTGGAGGACGCGTCCCGCACCGTGCTCGGCCTGCTCGACGCGCTGAAGATCGAGAAAGCCGCGCTGGTGGGCCACAGCTTCGGTTCGCTCATTGCCCTGCAGACCGCGGCCGATGCGCCCGAGCGCGTGAGCCACCTGGTGATGGTGGGCACCGCCTACCCCATGAAGGTGTCGCCCGCACTGCTGGACGCGTCGCTGAACCAGCCCATGAAAGCGATCGACATGGTCAACGTGTTCAGCCATTCCACACTGGCGCCGCCGCCCTCGGCGCTGGGCCCGGGCACCTGGCTGCACGGTGGCTCCAAGGCGCTGATGCGCCGGGTGCTGGCCAGCAACCCGCGGGTGAACGTGTTCCACCGCGGCTTTGTGGCCTGCGACCGCTACGACCAGGGCGAGCAGGCCATGGACCGGGTGCAGTGCCCCACCCTGTTCCTGCTGGGCACGCACGACCAGATGACCCCGCCCAAGGCCGCCCAGACCCTGAGCCGCCGCGCCCAACACGGCCAGACCGTGCTGCTGCGTGCCGGCCACTCCCTGATGACCGAAGCCCCGGACGGCGTGCTGGATGCGCTGTTCCGCTTCCTGAGGACATGATGGAACGCTAATTGCTAATGCTGGTACATGACCAGCCCCCATCAGACCCTCGACATCCTCTGGATCCTCGTTTGCGCCGGTCTGGTCTTCGTGATGCAGGCCGGCTTCCTGTGCCTTGAGTCGGGGCTGACCCGCAACAAGAACTCGATCAACGTCGCGGCCAAGAACGTCTCGGATTTCGCGATCGCCTCGCTGCTGTACTGGCTGGTTGGCTTCGGCCTGATGTTTGGGCAGTCACAAGGCGGCTGGATAGGCGCCACGCTTTTTGGCGCCTTCGACCAGATCGGCCACGAACCGGCGCTGCTGGCGTTCGCGCTGTTCCAGATCATGTTCTGCGCCACCGCAGCGACCATCGTCTCGGGTGCCGTCGCCGAGCGCATGCGCTTTGGCGCCTACCTGGCACTGTCGGCCGTCGTCTCGGTGCTGATCTACCCGGTGTTCGGGCATTGGGCCTGGGGCAGCTGGCACAGCGGCGAAGGGTGGCTGCGAACCCTCGGCTTCGTGGATTTCGCCGGCTCGACGGTGGTGCACAGCGTGGGCGGCTGGATAGCGCTGGTGGCCGTTGCCATGATCGGACCCCGCAGCGGCCGCTTCCCGCCCGACCAGCCCCCGGCCGTGATTCCGGCAGGCAACCTCCCCATGGCCATGCTGGGCGCCCTGCTGCTGTTTTTCGGCTGGCTGGGTTTCAACGGCGGCAGCACGTTTGCCCTCAACGAGACCGTACCGGGCATCCTCGTCAACACCACGCTGGCAGCGACTGCCGGCTGTGCAACCGGGCTGGTGATCGGACGGGTGTGGCACGGTTACTACGAAACGCTGTACCTGATCAACGGCCTCATCGCCGGTCTGGTCGCCGTCACCGCCGGTGCCCATGCCCTGTCCCACCTGCAGGCACTGCTGACCGGGGCGGTAGGCGCGCTGCTCATGGTGTGGGCAAACGGCTGGCTGCTGCGCCGGCGCATCGACGACGCTGTTGGGGCCATCCCGGCCCACCTGGTGGCCGGCATCTGGGGCACGCTGGCCGTGGGCCTGTTCGGCGACCTGACCGTGCTCGGCACCGGCAATACGCGCTGGGAACAGGTGGGCGTTCAGGCGCTGGGGATCGCCGTGTGCAGCGCCTGGTGCGTGACCGTGACGTGGCTGTGTCTGCGCCTCTGGAAAACCGGTGATGGACTGCGCGTGACGCCCGAGGAGGAGCGCACAGGCCTGAACGTGGCCGAGCACGGCGCCCGCACCGAACTGCTCGACCTGCTCACGGCGATGGAGAACCAGCGCCAGTCCGGCGACCTGAGCCAGCGCGTTCCCGTGGAGGACTTCACCGAGGTCGGTCAGGTGGCACATGCCTACAACCGCGTCATCGCGGCCCTGGAGCAGGCCACGCAACGCACCCTGTCCATCCTGCGGGACATGCGCGAAGGCGTGATGACATTCACACGCGATGGGGTTCTCACCAGCCTCAACCCCGGTGCCGAGAAGCTGCTCGCGGTGGCGCCAGGCGCAGCCGTGGGGCGGTCGTTGCTGCAGGTGCTGCGAGACGCCGGCCACCCCGACACCCTGGAGCCCGAGCGGCTGTGCCGCCCAGGGGTCAAGCTGGAACTGCGCATGGCGCGCCCGGGCGGCCAACGCAGCTACTACGAGCTGTCGGTCAGCGAAACCCGGCTCGGCCAGGAGGTGCGCTACACCGGCTCGATCCGTGACGTCTCCGACCGCAAGGCGGTGGAAACCCAGCTGCACCGCGAGCGCGACCTGGCCCAGGTGACGCTGGCGTCGATTGGCGACGGCGTGATCACCACCGACGAAACCGGCGTCATCCAGTACATGAACCCCGTCGCATCCAGGCTGACCGGCTGGCCCGCCCACCAGGCCCGGGGCCAGCTGATCACCGCCGTCTACAACCTGCAGGACGAAGCCAGCCGCCAACCGCTGCCCAACCCGGTGCGCGAGGTGCTCCAGCGCAGCCAGCTGATGCCGCGCCGGGAACACGCGCTGCTGTTGCGCCGCGACCAGGACAGCGTCCCGGTGCTGGACACTGCCGCCCCCATCCGCTCGCGCGACGGGATCCTCATCGGGGCGGTGCTGGTGTTCCACGACGTGACGGTGACACTCAACCTGGCCCGAGAACTCAGCCACCAGGCTACGCACGACGCACTTACCGGCATCCCCAACCGGCGCGAGTTCGAACGCCGCCTGCGCGAGCTGCTCACCCGACCTGAACCACCCGGCCAGCAACACGTGCTGTGCTACCTCGACCTCGACCAGTTCAAGATCGTCAACGACACCTGCGGCCACATCGCCGGCGACGAGCTGCTGCGCCAGGTGACCCAGCTCATGCGGGGGCAATTGCGCGCCTCGGACACGCTGGCCCGCCTCGGTGGCGACGAATTCGGCCTGCTGCTGCAGGGCTGCCCACTCAAGCGGGCCATCGAGCTGGCCAATACCCTGCGCGAAGCCATCGCCGATTTCCGCTTCGGCTGGGAAGGCAAATCCTTCTCGATTGGCGTGTCGATCGGGCTGGTGTGCATCGACCAACAGCAACGCGACCTGGGCCTGCTGCTGGCCAGCGCCGACGCCGCCTGCTACGCCGCCAAGGAAAGCGGGCGCAACCGCGTGCACGTGTACCAGGCCGATGACACCGAACTGATCGAACAACAAGGCCAGATGCAGTGGGTGTCGCGACTGCAGTCGGCACTCGACCAAGACCGCCTTCGGCTCTACGTGCAGCCCATTTTGCCGCTGCACGACGGGCCCGATGAGCGCACCCATTACGAGATCCTGGTTCGGCTGGAGGAGGACGGCAAGCTGGTGCTCCCCGGGGCCTTCCTGCCGGCCGCCGAGCGCTACGGGCTCATGCCGCGCATCGACCAATGGGTGGTCAACAACACCCTCGCCTGGATGGGCGACCGCCTGCGCCAGAACGGTGCACTGGATGGGGTGTACTGCATGAACCTCTCTGGTGCATCGCTGTCGGATGAACGCTTCCGCCAGAGCCTGCACGCCACGCTCGAGCAGCTGCAGCTGCCCACCGGCACCGTTTGCTTCGAAATCACCGAGACCGCGGCGGTGGCCAACCTGTCCAAAGTGGTGCACTTCATCGGTGAGGTCAAACAGCTCGGCTGCCTGTTCGCTCTGGACGATTTCGGCAGCGGCCTGTCGTCGTTCGCCTACCTGAAGAACCTGCCGGTGGACTTCCTCAAGATCGACGGCAGCTTTGTCAAGGACATCGAGTCCGACCCCATCGACCTGGCCATGGTGCAGGCCATCAACGCCATTGGCCACGTCATGGGGCTCAAGACCATCGCCGAATACGTCGGCAACGCAGCCATCCTGGAGCGCATCCGCGAGATCGGGGTCGACTTTGGCCAAGGCTTCCACCTAGGCGAGCCGCGGCCGCTGGTCGACCTCGCTCAGGTGCGGATGATGCCGCGCTGAAGGGTTGCCCCGCCAGGGGCGGCGAGCGCATCGGCCAGCGTCAGACGGTCCCACTGGCTGGCCTGCCAGAAAGCCGACAAAGCCTCGGCACGTGGCAGCAGCAGGCGCTCTGCCAGCGGGGCCAGCGGGGTGCGCGCCGGCGCCACCAGCAGCACCAGCCCACCGCCCTCCTCCGCCAGCAAGCCGACCCAGCCCAAAGCGCGCAGCGCGTCCACCGCAGGCTCCAGCTGCAACGGGTCCACCCGCAGGCGCTGCGCCAGCGCCTCCAGCGGCACCCCTGGGCCATCGCTCGCTCGGTCCTGGTGCAGCACTTGCAGCACCTCAAGCGCCAGCTGGAACGACCAGCCCGGCGCATCGCCCCGCCGGGCGATGCCTGCCAGCAAGCTCGGCAGGTAGGCCACCACGACCGCACCCAGCAGCACGATCACCCACGCCAGGTACAACCAGACCAACAGAATGGGCACGGTGGCAAAGGTGCCGTAGACCACCGAATATGTGGGCACCGATGTGAGGTACCAGGTGAGCAGGCGTTTGGCCGCCTCCAGTGCCAGCGACACGAAAGCGCCCCCCACCAGCGCGTGGCCCCAGCGCACCTGGGCGTTGGGCACGTAGCGGTACAACGCTGCCGTGCCGGCGATCACGAGCAAGAACTCCAGCGCGTCGAGCACGAGGCGCACGCCGCCATGCAATCCGCCCACCCAGCCGCGGGAGGCCGAGATGGCATAGGAACTCAGGCTGAGGCTCAGGGCCACCAGCAGCGGCCCGAGCGTCAGCAAGGCCCAGTACACCAGCACCCGCTGTGTCAACGGCCGCAGCCGGCGCACCCGCCAGATGTCGTTGAGCTTGCGGTCGATGGTCAGGATCAGCGCGAGGGCCGACACCAGCAGCACCAGGGCACCCGCCCACCCCATCTGCCCCGCCTTGCCGGCAAACTGGAACAGATAGTTTGACACCTGCCGCGCGATGTGCTCTGGCACCAGGCTCTGCACCAGCCACTTCTGCAGCTGCGCCTCCATGCGCCCGAACATGGGAAAGGCGCTGAAGATGGCCAACGCCACGGTGAACAGCGGCACCAGCGAGATGGTGGTGGTGAACGTCAGGCTGCCAGCGGTCACGCCCAGGCGGTCCTCGCGGAAGCGCTCTCGCAAGGTGAGCGCCGTGGTCTGCCAGGGAAACCGGCGCAGGTCGGCCCAGAACACCCGGGTCCGGCGCCGCAGCCCTGTCCAAAGCCCGAGAAAAACGTCTATGCCCTGCATCCCGGTATCATGCCACCGACAGCCGCCTACCATGACCATCCCTGCTTCCCACCCCACCCCATCCCCCGCGCCCACCGAACCGCCGGCCACCCCGTCGGCCGAGGGAACCCAGGCCGCCCACTGGACCCGCGCACTGGCGGTGACCACTTTGCTTGCCATGATCGGCCTCGGCCTGGCCTGGGAGCTGTGGCTGGCCCCGCTGCGCGAAGGCGGCTCGTGGTGGGCCCTGAAGGTGCTGCCGCTCACCTGGCCACTGGCGGGCCTGCTCAAGCATCGGATGTACACCTACCGCTGGCTCAGCCTGCTGGTGTGGCTGTACTTTACTGAGGGGGTGGTCCGCGCGACCAGCGAATCCGGGTTATCGGCAGGCCTGGCCTGGGGTCAGGTGCTGCTGTGCGTGGTGCTGTTCGTGGCCTGCGCCCTGCATGTGCGGCTGCGCTTGCGCGCCGCCAAAACCGCGCCCACTGGCGACGCCACCTGACCGCCGCCCACCCATGGAAACGACACCCGCCGTGGTCGCGCTGCTGGAGCACTTGCGTGCCACGGTGGGCGCCGCGCACGTGCTGACGCACGACGGATCGACCGACCTGACCGGCTACGAACAGGACTGGCGCCGCCGCCACCGCGGCCGTGCGCTGGCGGTGGTTCGCCCGGCTTGCACCTCCGAGGTGGCCCAGGTGGTGCAAGCCTGCGCCGCGGCGGGCGTGAGCGTGGTGCCCCAGGGTGGCAACACCGGGCTGGTGGTGGGCGGCGTGCCCGACACAACCGGCACCCAGGTGGTGCTGAGCCTGCAACGCATGCAGCGCGTGCGCCAGCTGGACCGCGACAACCTGACCTTGACGGTGGACGGCGGCTGCGTGCTGCAAGCCGCCCAGCAAGCGGCCGAGACCGAGGGCCTGTCGCTGCCGCTGAGCCTCGCCTCCGAGGGCAGTTGCACCGTGGGTGGCAACCTGGCCACCAACGCCGGCGGCACCCAGGTGCTGCGCTTTGGCAACGCGCGCGACCTCTGCCTGGGGCTGGAAGTCGTGACGGCCCAGGGCGACATCTGGGACGGCCTCAGCGGCCTGCGCAAAGACAACACCGGCTACGACCTGCGGCACCTGATGGTGGGCAGCGAAGGCACGCTGGGCATCATCACTGGGGCCACGCTCAAGCTGTTCCCGCGCCCGGCGGCGCAGCTGACCGCCTGGGCGGCCGTGCCGTCGCTGGAAGCGGCGGTGGCCCTGCTCGGTTTGGCCCAGCGCCACCTGGGCCCTGGCCTCACCGGCTTCGAAGTCATGGGCCAGTTTGCCCTGAGCCTGGTGGACAAGCACTTTCCCGCCCTGCGGGTGCCACTATGGCGCGACGCCCCTTGCTGCGTGTTGCTGGAAAACAGCGACACGGAAAGCGAGGCCCACGCCCGTGACCGGTTCGAGGCCTTGCTGGAAGCCGCGTTGGAGGCGGACTTTGTGACCGACGCCGTGGTGGCCGAAAGTCTGGCGCAGGCGCGCAACCTCTGGCACATCCGTGAAAGCATTTCGCTGGCGCAGTCCGAAGAAGGCCTCAACATCAAGCACGACATCAGCCTGCCGGTGTCGCGCATTGCCGCCTTCTGCGCCGAAACCGACGCCCTGCTGACCGAGGCCCTGCCCGGTGTGCGGCTGGTCAACTTCGGACACCTGGGCGACGGCAACCTGCACTACAACGTGCAATGCCCCGAAGGCGTGGACAGCGCCGCCTTCCTGCAGGCACACGAACACCGTGTCAACACGCTGGTGTTCGACGCGGTGCGCCGCCACGGCGGCTCCATCAGTGCCGAACACGGCATCGGCAGCCTCAAACGCGACACCCTGCCGCACTACAAAGACCCCACCGCCCTGCGGATGATGCGCGCCATCAAGGCCGCGCTGGACCCGCAAGGCCTGCTCAACCCTGGGCGCGTGCTGTAAGCTGCGGGCCCTTTGACCCTGACATTGACCATGACGACCGAACGCCCCGCCCTGCCCGACCGCCTCTCCATCGACCCCCGCAGCCCCCACCACGTGGCCGCCGTGTTCGAACACGACGTGGGCATCCGCCTCAATGGCAAGGAACGCTTTGACGTTGCCGAGTACTGCGTCAGCGAAGGCTGGGTGCGCGTGCCCGCCGGCAAAACCGTGGACCGCAAGGGCCAACCCCTGCTGATCAAGCTCAAAGGCGCGGTGGAGGTGTTTTACAAGTGAAGCCGCTGCTGATCGTCAAGAACGGGAGCACCCACCCCGAGATCGCGGCCCAGTGGGGCGATTTCGAAGACTGGATCGCCTCCGGTCTGGGCGCGGCCAGGACTTCCGTGTGGGTGGTGGACCCGCGTGAAGGTGAGCCCTTGCCCAGCCCGGCCCAGGTGGCGGGTGCGGTGCTGACCGGCTCGCACAGCATGGTGACCGACCGCGAACCCTGGAGTGAACAGACCGCCGACTGGCTGCGCACCGCCGTGGCGGCCGAACTGCCCGTGCTCGGCATTTGTTATGGCCACCAGCTGCTGGCCCACGCCTTGGGTGGCGAGGTGGCTTTTCACCCGGTGGGCATCGAGCTGGGTACGGTGGATGTTGAGCTGGACCCGCAAGCGACCCAGCACGACCCGCTGTTCCACGGCCTGCCCGCGAACTTCAAGGGGCAGGCTG
>Ga0208242_100842_pt1 | contig 11408 bp, 10 predicted proteins | sample SubbioAug_CSW13A_FD_184825 | JGI IMG/M metagenome (GOLD analysis project Ga0208242, IMG submission 184825) | Serpentinite rock and fluid subsurface biosphere microbial communities from McLaughlin Reserve, California, USA - CR12Aug_CSW13A (SPAdes) | ecosystem: Environmental > Terrestrial > Deep... | reverse complement strand
ACCGTCCTTGGGGCCGGACTCGTAATAGGCCATCTCGATGCCGTTCACCTGGGCGGTCTGGACAGGCGGCATGGCGGCGGTCAGCGCGGGGGGCAGGGCGATCGCCATGGGAGTGCTCCGGACAGGATTGATCCCGGCATTTGGGCGGATATGGGCCTGGAGGCAAGCCTTGCGCCCTTCCCCTGCGGGCCTTGCGGGTTAGATAGGGGCATGACCAAAGCCGCCGCCGCCGCGCCCACCCCCTGGGGTCTTGTGATCCTGCTCGGCGCGCTCACGGCGTTCGCGCCGATGTCCATCGACATGTATCTGCCCAGCCTGCCGCAGATCGGCCAGAGCCTGGGGGCCAGCGCCGCCCAGACCCAGGCCACGGTGGCGGCCTTCTTCGCCGGCATGGCCATCGGTCAGTTCATCTATGGCCCGGCCTCTGACCGCTTTGGACGCCGAGGTCCGATCCTGGCCGGCATCGCGGTCTATGCGCTGGCCACCATCGCCTGCGCCCTGGCGACGAGCCCCGACATGCTGATCGCCGCCCGCTTCGTCCAGGCGCTCGGCGGATGCGCCGGCGGGGTGGTGGCCCGGGCCATAGTCCGCGACCGCTTCGACCACACCGAGACGGCCCGGATGCTGTCCCTGCTGATGCTGATCATGGGCATCGCGCCGATTGTCGCGCCCCTGCTGGGCGGTCTGATCCTGGAGCTCGCCGGCTGGCGGGCCATCTTCTGGGTGCTGCTGGCCTTTGGCCTGATCGTCGGGGCCTTTGCGCTGCTCCGCCTGGAAGAAAGCCGTTCGGAGGCCACCGCCATTCAGGCTCGGGCGGAGAACCCGTTCGCCGCCTTCTCAGCCCTCCTGCGCCAGCGCCGGCTGGTGGGTTACGCCCTGGCGGGTGCGCTCAACGGGGCGACCCTGTTCACCTATATCGCCGCCTCGCCGGTCCTGCTGATCGAGGTCTATGGGATCTCGCCGGCCAATTTCGGCTGGGTGTTCGGGCTGAACGCCGCCGGCGTCATCGGGGCCAGCCAGGCCAACCGCTATCTTTTGAAATATGTCGGGCCAGATCAGGTTCTGGCGCGAGCGAGCGTTATTGCGGTCGGCTTCGGGGCGCTGCTGGCCGTGGCCGCGGTGACGGGGATCGGTGAGCGCTGGAGCGTGCTGCCGCTGCTGTTCCTGATCCTGGCCACCTACGGCTTTATCCAGGGCAACACCATGGCCGGGGCGCTCAGCGTCGATCCCAGCCGCTCGGGGTCAGTCTCGGCCCTGATGGGCGGGGCCTCCTTCGGGGTGGGGGCGGTGGCCGCGAGCCTGACGGGCCTGGCCTATGATGGCACGCCTGGCCCCATGGGGATCGCCATGGCGCTCGCCCTGGCCGGCTCGGCGCTCGCCCTGCGGACCCTGGCCCTGCCGGGGCGCAGCTAGGCGGCGGGCTTCAGGCGGAAGGCGGCCACGGCCAGGACCAGCCAGCCGACCAGGAACATCAGTCCGCCGATCGGGGTGACGGCGCCGAGAATGCGCGGCGCGCCGAGGGCCATGGCGGTCAGGGTTCCGCAGAAGATCACCCCGCCGCCGAGGAAGAAGGGCGGCGCGATCCGCGCCAGCCAGCCGCCTTGACCGGCGACGACGGCGGCGGCGAACACCGCCAGGCTGTGGACCATCAGATAGGTGGCGCCGGTGTCCATCCAGGCCTTGGCCTGGGGGTCTGGGATGGCGTGGGCTCCAAAGGCGCCGATGGCCACCGACAGAAAGCCCCCCAGGGCGGCCAGTCCCAGCCAGAATCGGTCGACACCCATGGCGTCCTCCTGCGTTATGTGAGCGCCTTGAGGCGCGCCGGGGACGGCCGCGCCAGGGGCGGTGTGAGGCTGACTCAGCCCTGCGCCATAGGTTGAGGAAATCGCGCGGGGCGCAAGGAGGCAGGTCATGGACATGCGGAAGTTGGGACTGGCCGCAGCGGCGTTCACCCTGAGCCTCGGCGGCGGCGCGACCGCCGACTCTGGCAGCTTCGGCGACTGGGCCGTGGTCTGTGACAATATCCAGGTCTGCACCGCCATGGGGTTTGGCGAACTGGGGGAGATGGGCAGTTCCGCCCTGCTGAAGGTGCGCCGCGAGGCGGGGCCTGCGGCTGAGCCCACGATCAGCGTAATCACCGCGGGAACTGCGGCGGCGTCCCTACGCCTGACGGTGGATGGCGCTTCGCCGAGCGGCCTGGCCGCCGTCCCCGCCAGCCCGCTGACGGAGGATCCCGAGCGTCGCGTCACCGAACTGACGCCCACCCAGACCCGCGCCCTGCTGGCGGTGCTCGTCAATGGTCGCACCCTGGCCCTGATGGAGGGCCAGAACCCGGCCGCCACCATCTCCCTGGCCGGATCGAGCGCGGCCCTGCGGTTTATGGATGATCGCCAGGGGCGGGCAGGGACCGTCACCGCCCTGGTGGCCCGGGGGGCGCGGCCTGCTTCGGCCGTTCCAGCGCCGCCCCTGCCGCCGGCGGTCCGCCCTGCTGCGGCCGTAGCCCAGACCCGACTGCCCACGAAGCCCTCGTCGGCCATGCAGGCGCAACTGCGCGACTGCGACGACGACATCCTCGATCTGGGGATCGAGCCGGAGGTGGCCCGCCTGGCCCAGGGCAGGATCTTCTGGGGGATGGTCTGTTCCCGGGGCGCCTACAACGTCATCTACCGGCTGTTCCTCACCGATGAGACCGGCGGCGGCGTCCAGGCCCTGGAGCTCGACTATCCGGGCGGCGAGGCGACCTCGGAGCTGATGAATATCAGCTTTGACCCCAAGACCCAGACCCTGATGAACTTCGACAAGGGCCGCGGGCTGGGCGATTGCGGCGCCCTGACCCAGTGGGTCTGGACCGGTCAGAGGTTCGAGGTCGCCCATCAGACCTTCATGCCCGAGTGCCAAGGGGTGATGAGCGACTATTGGCCGGTCAGCTACCGGTCACGCTAGACTCAGATTAGAGGCTGAGGGGCGCCAACCGCCCCGCAGGCTTGACCCATGCCCTCGCTGCCCTTGCGTCTGGGCCTGTTCTATTCGGCCATCTTCGTGGGCACCGGCGCCAGCGCGCCCTACATCCCCATCTGGTTCGCCCGGCACGGCCTGAGCGGCGCCGAGATCGGCCTGATCCTCTCAGCCCCGATGATGGCCCGGATGATCACTGCGCCGGCCATCGGGGTGTGGGCCGACAGCTTCGCCCTGCGCCGCACCCCGCTGATCCTGATGGGCGCCCTGGCCACCGTGGCCTACATCCTGCTGGCCGCGCCGTTCGGCTTCTGGTGGTGGTTCGCCGTCTGGTTCGTGGCCGCCTCAGCCATTTCGACGGTCTCGCCGCTCACTGATGTCATCGTGCTGGCGAGGGCGAGGCGGGACGGGTTCAACTATGGCTGGCCCCGGGGCATCGGCTCGGCGGCCTTCATCCTGGCCAATGTGGTCATGGGGGTGATGCTGGTTCAGGGCCCAGCCGATCTGGTGCTGATCTGGATCGTCGTGGCCGCCCTTTTAACGGCGGTGGGCGCCCGCTTTCTGCTGCCGCCTGATCCGGTGCGGGAGGAGGGTGGGCGCGCCGCCCTGTCCGACAGCCTGGCGGGCCTCGGCTCCCTGGTGCGGGACGGCGGCTTCATGCTGGCCGTGGTCTCGGTGGGGCTGATCCAGTCGGCCCACGCCTTCTATTACGGCTTCTCGGCCCTGGTCTGGAAGGCGCAGGGCATTCCAGAAAGCCTGACCGGCGTCCTCTGGGGCTTCGGGGTCGCCGTGGAGATCGGCTTCCTGTGGTTCATGGAGCCCTGGCGGCGCGCCATCGGGCCGCGGCGGCTGTTGGTGATCGGCGGGGCGGCGGCCGTGGTGCGCTGGGGGACGCTCGCCCTTTCGCCGCCGCTCTGGCTGCTGTTTCCCATCCAAGCCCTGCATGCGCTCAGCTTCGCCGCCACCTTCATGGCCTCGCTGCAGCTGGTGGAGCGCCTGTCGACTCCGGCCAACGCCTCATCGGCCCAGACCATGAACTCGGCCTTCTCCGGGGGCCTGCTGATCGGCCTGGCCACAATCGTCTCCGGCGGCCTCTATGACGCGGTGGGCGCCTATGGCTATTTCGCCATGGCCGCCATGTCGGCGCTCGGTCTGGCCGGGGCCCTGCGGCTTTACGGAGTCAGGCGGCTGGACGGGTGAGGTCGGCGCAGAAGGCGGCGGCTGCGGCGCTCACCGCCTGGCGGATCTGAGCCAGTTCGAAGGTCGCCGCCTCCGCACATTCCCGAGCCTGGGGCACATGCAGGAAGCCGACCTTTGGGGCCGCCTTGGTGTGCAGCAGGCGGTAGAGGGTGAAGTTGCAGAGATAGTCGCCGGCATCCTCTGACAGGGTGACCGGCAGGCCCTCGGTCTCCAGGGCCGAAGCCATGGCCTGGCAGGGAGCCGTGGACGCGATCACGTCCTCGCCTGCCTCGGCCACGCAGGCCGAGCCCCAGACCCGGCCGGCCTGATCGGGGCGGTCGGGACTGGCGCAGTTGCGACCCAGGGTCTCGACGCGGAAGGCCTGCGCCTCCACCGCCACGCCGACCACCAGAATGCCGCCAACCGGGCGAGCCTGAACCTCGCGCAGGATCGTCTCGGCTGCGCCTTGCCACTGAACGGGCAGGGTAAGGTAGTCGATCTCCGAGCCGGGCGGCGCCCAGCCCTCACGGGCCAGGGTGGCGATGACGGCGGCCGACGGATTGAGCGGCGCGGCCGGAAAACTGCCGAAACCGGCGAGGAGAAGGCGAGGGGACATGGAGCCATTATAGCCCACACGGCCTTGAATGCCCCAGGGGCGCCCGACGAAACTGGCGAAAACAGTGGAGATGAAGACCATGCGCGCACTGCAAGCGGCTGAACCGTGGGGCCTGGACCATCTGACGATCATCGAGGCGCCCGAGCCCAAGCCCGGCCCTGGCGAGGTGCTGGTGCGGATGAAGGCGGTGTCGCTGAATTACCGCGACTGGTTGATGATCAACGGCATGTACAGCCGCGGCTCGGCCACCGGCGGCTCCGTGACCCCGTTCTCGGACGGCTGCGGGGTGATCGAGGCCGTGGGCGAGGGTGTGACGAGGGTGAAGGTGGGCGACCGGGTGGCCACCCTCTTCTTCCAGGGCTGGCTGTCGGGGCCGCCGACCCTGGAAAAGGCGATGACGGCGCTGGGCTCGCCAATCCCGGGCGCGGGCCGGGAGCTGGCGGTGTTCAGCCAGGAGGGCGTGTCCAAGGTTCCAGACTTCCTGACCGACCAGCAGGTGGCGACCCTGCCGTGCGCGGCGCTCACCGCCTGGCGGGCCCTGTTCGAGGACGCCGACCTGTCGCCGGGCGACACCGTCGTGCTGCAAGGCACCGGCGGGGTGTCGATCTTCGGCCTGCAGTTCGCCAAGGCCGCAGGGCTTCGGGCGCTGATCACCTCGTCCTCGGACGAGAAGCTGGCCCGGGCCAAGGACCTGGGGGCTGATCACCTGGTCAATTATCGCCAGACCCCGGAATGGGCCAAGCCCGTGCGCGAGGCGACCGGCGGGGTGGGCGCGGACTTCATCATGGAGGTGGGCGGCCAGGGCACCATCGACCAGAGCCTGAAAGCCATCCGCATCGGCGGCCACATCGCCATCATCGGCGTGGTCGCCCAGGGGGGCGCCGGCATCAATCCGGCGGTGCTGATCAGCAATGCGGCGAAGATGCAGGGCGTCTTCGTGGGCTCCCGCGACATGTTCGAGGCCATGTGCAAGGCGATCGCGCTGCACCAGATCCAGCCTGTGGTGGACAAGGTCTTCCCCTGGACCGAGGCCAAGTCGGCCTTCGCGGCCATGGCCGGGGGCGAGCACTTCGGCAAGATCGTCCTGGAGTTCTGAAGTCATGGGCGGCCGGCGACGGGGCCGGCCGCCCGTTGGGCTCAGAAGATCAGCTTGCGCACGGTCAGGCGGACCGTCCGGCCCACGGGATCGAGCAGGTCCGGCTGGTAGGTGATGGGGGTCACACCGTCGCTGGTGCGCACCTCCTGGCGGGCGTCAAAGATGTTGTCGATGGACAGGGTCGCGCGGGCGCCGCGCAGCCAGGGATAGTCTCGCGCCCAGCGCTGGCGGCCGGGATCGGCGAACAGGCGCAGATTGACCGTGGCCAGGTCGGAGAATTCGAGATCTCCTTCCGGTGTGCTCCCCGAGATTGTGGTGGCGCTCTGCCAGTTGGCGTTCATGGCCACGCCCAGACCTGACTTGGAATAGTTGGTCTGCAACTCCAGCTGATGGCGCGGCGAGCCGCCGCCGGAGCCCAGGGCCGCCCCGTCCAACAGGTCGAGCTTGGGCAGGCCAGGGGCGATCTGCACCTCATCGCGCAGGGCGAGCGTGTGGTAGAATCCGACCTGGAAGACACCGCTGCGGGGCCCCCCGCCGCCGAAGCCGCCAAAGCCGCCGCCGGGTCCACCTGGGCCGCGCCCTCCCATGGCCATACCGCCCCCGGGGGGACCCGAAGGGGGCGGCCCGTCCCCTGCGGGCGGACCATCGGGGGGACCTTCACGGGCGGGCCGATCCTCGGCAGGGCGTTGGGCGCCGGCCTCGGCTGGCGCCTGCGGCTGGGTTGCGGGAGCAGCGGCCGGGCGGGCGGCTTCGAAGCGACGGCGCATCTCGGCCCGTTCGTCAGCGGTGGGCTCAGAGCCGATCTGGCGCGAATAGGTCAGGCCCCAGCGCACCTCGTCCCGGGCCTGCAGGGCGAAGTTCACTGGTCGCGCATCGATGGCGGTCAGGGCGCCTGCGGCGTCGCGGGTGAAGCGGTCAGGGAAGGCCGCCTCCACCTGGGTCGAGGCCGACGGGAAGGCGACGATGGCGTCGTGGGTGCGGCTCGAGACATAGTTGGCCTGCAAGCGCAGGTTGACGTCGTCGAGGGGCTGCCAGGTGGCGCCGAGCTTGAAGACGTCCTTCTGGCCGGCGTCCAGGGTGGCGAGGCCGCCGGTGGTGCGGGCGACCTCGGCGGTCTCGCCGCGGGTCAGGTCGAAGACCCGGACCCCGGTGGTGACCGTCACGGGGTCCCCCAGCTGGTTCATGGTCGGCGCCTCGCCGCTGCGGCTGAAGGAGCCCAGCAGGCGCAGGTCTGAGGTCGGCCGCCAGTTCAGGCCGTAGCCCCAGGTCTCCAGGGCGCCGAAGTCGGAGACCTGCTCGACCCCCAGGTTCAGATTGGCCGACAGCCGGCCGATATGCTCGCCCAGGCCTTCACCGTCCCGGGTCAGCGGAATGTCGAAGTTGCCGCGCAGCTCGCCGACGGTCCGCGACAGGTCGCTGGCCTGAAAGGCGCCCAGGCGGACAGCCTCGCTCTCAAGCTCCGTGGCCGAAGCCCGGGCGGTGAGCGCGGTGCTGATCTGGCCGGCCGGCAGCTCCCCGAAGGACCGGTTGAGCACCAGATCGGCAGCGCCGGAGGTGGTCGCCGTGCGGGCGGTGTCCTGAAAGGCTCGTCCGCCGGAGGCCCGGTCGGTGTCGGTCTCCACCTCACCGCGCTCGATCTCGCCGGTGGTCGACCACTGCCAGCCGGCCAGGGCGCCGGTGGCCGAAGCCGCCAGGCGGGCGGTCTGGCGCTCAGTGTTGCGTAGCAGGGCTTCAGGGCCAAAGGGCGACAGGCCCTGGCGGGACTCGCTGTCGCTGGCCTCAAACAGGCCGTTCACCGACATGGAGACGCCGTTGTCCAGCGGGCGCGCATAGGCGGCGTTCAGGCTGACATCGTTGGATTTGGCCTGGAGGGAGCGGAAGGCGCCTTCGCCGCCGGTGATGTCGCGGTCGCTTTCCTCGATGCCGCCGGTCCAGTTGGCCTTGCCGTCCACCGTCAGGCGACGGCCCTGGAGGATGTCGAGCCGGGCGCCGTGGGCGCCCAGGGTCTCGCCGCCGCCGGCCTGGGTCGGCGTCCTCACCGTGCCCTCCACCAGGGTGGCGCGGAACCGGGGCCGCAGCACCATGTTCACCACCTTCTGCTCGGCGGGATAGCCGTACTTCAGGGACAGCTCCTCGGGCAGGATCTCCACCCGGGCGATGGCCTCGGTGGGCAGGTCACGGATCTCGGAGAAGCCGGAGATGCGGCCGCCATTGATCAGAATGACCGGCCGCCCGCCGCCCTGGCCGCTGCCGATCTGGGGCGAAAGCGCCTCCAGCAGTTCGGTGACGCTGGCCGCTCCGTAGGCGCGGATCTCCTGGGGCGAGAGGGTGAGCTCCGGGGTGATGTCGCCGATCACCGAGCCTACGGGCCGCGACCCGCTGACCACAAGCTCCTGCACCTCGACGTCACCATAGTCATAGTCGTCCGCCGCCTGGGCGAAGGCGGTGGACGACAGGCTGGCGAAGGCTGCGCCGGCCAGCAGGCTGGCGCGCAGGCGGGCGGGGGGACGACGACGGGGAGGCAGACGCAAAGCACTTAATTCCTGATGCTGACCCGGGCGGCGGGGAGACCGCCCATGAAGCTGTCACGCACGACCCCGCCATATCCGTCGCGATCACGGCGCAAGCGAGGCGGGCCAGCGTTGCAATCTTCGTCTGAAACCCTATCCTTTCGGTGGGGAAGAGGAGATCGATTGACCCATCCCGCGCCGGTTCGCGTTCGCGCCAAGCCATCCTGGAGCCTGCTGCTGCTCCTGGCCGCGGTGCTTATTGCGGGCAAGGCATGGGGGTTGGCCCATCTGCCGCCCCCGGGTGGAAGCGCCCAGCCAGAATTCGTCCAGCTTGATCGGGCCGCTCTGGCCCACGCGCCACGGACGGACGGTCCCCAGTTCGTTCGGGTCGGCGACAAACTCGATCCGCTTGACGGCCCGTCGGGGCCTGGCCGGTTCCTCGCGTCAGATCATGCGGGCGAGCGCGCCGCCGTCAGAACAGGCGTGGCGGCCGAACCGAGCCTCGGCGCGCCCTCGGCCCAGTCTCGCCGAGGCATGCGGGCTCGCGAACCTCCCTTTCGTCCATCGTCGTCCTGAACAGCTGATCGACACGATGCGTCGGGCCGCGCCCGACGGGAGGACTATCTTGACCAACACATATCGACCTGCGCGGGGCCCGACCCCGCCGGGCGCGCGCCGACGCCTGTCGCACGCGTCCTCAGGCCCGCTCTGGCGGCTCCTGAAACTGCTCTTCGCGGGGCTCGTCACGACGGTGATCTGCTGGGGCGTCGCCCTGCTGATCATGGGTGGCTATCCCAGCCAGATCCGAGCCCTCTATGCGCTGATATCGGGGGCGGCCTTCGTCCTCTACTTCGGCTGCGCGTCGCTGATCGGGACGACTGAGCGGCCGGAACTTCAGGATGCGGAGGTTCGCCAGATGGAAGACTGACCTCGACCGGCGCTGCGGGCCTCACGGCCTGCGGCGCCGGGGCTTGGGGGCGCCCGCCGGGAGCGTTTCAATGCGTCTGGGCGGAAAAAGGGCTTGAACCGGAACCTGGGTCCGGCCCCATAGCTGAGCGCATCCCATGGAGGCGCCTGAGGATGAGCGAACGCTACCTGAGCCCCAGTGAGACGGCGCGCCGCCTCGGTGTCAGCGTGCGGGCCTTGCGCCTGTACGAGCGCAGGGGGCTGGTCCGTCCCGTTCGGACGGCCACAGGGTGGCGGGTCTATGGGTCAGGGGACATCGAACGCCTACATCATGTGCTGACTCTGAAGTCCCTTGGGCTGTCGCTGGCCCGCATCACTGAAGTCCTCGGCGGACGGGCGGCGGATCTGTCGGCTCTGCTCGCGCTTCAGGAAGACGTCCTCGCCGCTCGGATCAACGACCTGGAGCGCGCCCGCAAGGCCGTTCGGACGGCGCGCACCACGATCGTTCGCGATGGGCGCCTGTCTCTGGAAGACCTCATTGACCTCGTTAGGGAGACCACCGTGCCCACCATGGATGAAGCCAGACTGTCGGCGAGCGCCCACCAGGTGCTCCGCGAGGCGATCGACCCGGGGCTGCCCGGGCTCTACCGCGGCAAGGTTCGCGACAACTACGATCTGCCCGATGGCAGGCGGATTCTCGTCACCTCTGATCGACTGTCCGCCTTCGACCAGGTGCTCTGCTATGTGCCGTTCAAGGGCCAGGTGCTGAACAGCATCGCCCGATGGGCGTTCGAGCAGACCGCCGACCTCTGTCCTAACCATGTGCTGGACTATCCCGATCCAAACATCGTCGTTGGCCGGCGCCTCGATATCCTGCCGGTGGAGATCGTCGTTCGCGGCTATCTGGCGGGCACGACCAGCACCTCGATCCTGACCATGTACCGGGGCGGTCGCCGGGAGATGTACGGTCATCGGCTCCCCGATGGTCTCGCCGACTATCAGGCGCTGGACACGCCGATCATCACCCCGACCAGCAAGGCCGCCGACGGGGACCATGACGCGCCGATGAGCGCAGATGAGATCATCGCAAGCGGTGTGCTCAGCCAGGATCAGTGGCGGCAGGTCAGCGAGACCGCCCTGGCGCTGTTCGCCCGGGGGCAGGCCCTGGCCGCCGAGCGCGGCCTGATCCTCGCCGACACGAAGTACGAGTTTGGCCTCGACGCCGAGGGGGTTTTGCGCCTCGCTGATGAAATCCACACGCCGGACTCCAGCCGCTATTGGCGGGCAAAGACCTATCATCGCCGTCTGGCCGCCGGCGAGAGCCCCGAGAGTTTCGACAAGGACGTCATCCGCGCCTGGGTGGCCGCCCGGTGCGACCCGTACACCGAGGACGTCCCTGAAATCCCGCCGGAGCTGATCTGGAAGACCGCGCTGACCTATGTGGAGGCTCACGAGCGCATTACGGGGCGCGCCTTCGAGCCGCCCCGGCCCGCGCCATCGGTGCAGGAGCGCGTTCTGGCGGCCCTGGCCGCCTTTCGATGATCCTGATTGGCGGCCCACCTCCGCCTTGAGGCTTGAGCTTGGCCAGCGCGCCAAAGAGTATTCGCCGAACGCACGGTCGGCGGCCATGCGTCCGGGTGGACGGATTACGAAGGCAGGCAGGCGATGACCATGACCGGCGGATGCCAATGCGGCGCAGTGCGGTTCCGCGTCGAGGGCGACCTCGGCGAGGCCTCGATCTGCCATTGCCGCATGTGTCAGAAGGCGACGGGGGGCCTGTTTGGTCCCTTTGTCGGGGCGCCGTTCGAGGCCCTGGTCTGGACCCGTGGCGAGCCCAAGCGTTTCCAGAGCTCAAACCAGGTCCGCCGCGGGTTCTGCAGCGATTGCGGCACGCCGCTGACCTTCGAATATGGCGACCATCATGTCAGCCTGGCGGTCGGCGCCCTTGATCGACCCGCCGAGGCGCGGTTCACCGAGCAGCTCGCTTCGCCCGCGCAGGTCGCTGAGTTCGACGATCTAGCGAACCTGCCCGTCCACTCCGTGGAGGAGCCCAAGGCGGCGGTCTACCTGGCGGGCATCGTATCCTACCAGCACCCTGACCACGACACGGAGGCGTGGGGGGTCAAGGGCTGAAGGCAGGGGGGGG
>Ga0208242_100841_pt1 | contig 11408 bp, 11 predicted proteins | sample SubbioAug_CSW13A_FD_184825 | JGI IMG/M metagenome (GOLD analysis project Ga0208242, IMG submission 184825) | Serpentinite rock and fluid subsurface biosphere microbial communities from McLaughlin Reserve, California, USA - CR12Aug_CSW13A (SPAdes) | ecosystem: Environmental > Terrestrial > Deep... | reverse complement strand
CTAATTTGAGCAGAAAAGTGCGGCAGGCCATGTCCTTAATCTGACCGTTGGAGTTATACCAGTTCCAAAGCTCACATAATTCTTTGGATAACCTAGTACGATGCCAGTCCGGATTGGCGGCAATGAGATTTTGCACCAACATAATATCTTCGTATGTTGTTTCACGACCCTGAATAATTGTTGTGTTTTCCATGTTTCAAGCATAACACATGTTATCCTGAGAGTCCAGAAAAATATAGCTAAATGTTGGTAAAATTTTAGGGTGCCTGAGTAGTTACAAAAAATTAACAATTCTTTTTAGTTTTAGGGAAACCTTTTTAAAATAAAACCACTCTTACAGGTAGGTCAAGATCATTAACAGTGATAACCTCGACCTAAATTAAAAGAAGGGTGGTTCGTTAATATGACATAGCAGAAAAAGATAATGTGTAATTATAAAAAGGAGGGATAACAGTGTTTAGGAAACGTCACAAGCAAATGTAGTTACTGCACTCAACATCCAGTATTTTCAATTAGGTCTGTATTGCGACACAAAAAACGGAGGTGAGATGGTTAAAAAACGTTTAATCTGGATAATGTTGCTTGTCATTTTTAACTTTACATTCTTGTTTCCTCTTACATTCGCTCAGACGCAAGAACAAGTAATTGAAGAATTCTTAATTGAGCAAGAACTTAAGGACAAACTCGAAAAAACGATTCCTTTTTTAGAAGAAAGTTCGGATGATGTAGTATTTGTAGATAGTACATCCGGATATCTGTATTCAAAAAATTACGGGTTACACACATTTGACACATATACGGTTTCGGTAGATAATACAATTACATTCAAGGATGGAACAGTTATTTCTGTTCCAAGCGAGATAGATTATATGGGATTGGAAACTGAGTCAAGTGATGTTGGGATTTTAGCAATATACGAGCCATATCGTCGAGTAAAATCAAATCAAGGCTATAGAAAGGTAGAGGGAACTATACAGGTTCCCCGTTCTAGCGATTTAAACGGCGTTAGTTCATCTGGTGAGGCTGCGTATAATTACTTTGGTCTTGAAAGGTCGTGGCGCAATTTAGAGTATGGGATATACACTGCACCAGGGTTGAATAAAGGTTGGAAAGTGTTTTACAATTTCAATGGAACATGGGGTAGCCCAAACTGGCCTTCTAGCCCAATTTTGCCAGCGAGTTCAGTTTTCATGAGACTCTATGTTCCTCAAGATAATCAAATAGCTTTCTACATTAGCTATAGCGGTGGAAGCACCACATTTGTTCATGACTGCGATGGAACACGCTATGATGGCAACCAGACTATTCTTCGTCGTGTTACAAGCTTACTGACAAACCAAACTGGTGCATATTCAAAAAATAACAAGTGGTCAAATGTATATATCGCCACGCCCTCGCTCAATAGCTTATGGCAACCCAGTCATACGGCAGAGACTACAACAACAGTTTACACTACTGCGGTAGAAACAAACCCGTACTATAACGAAACTGTTAATTGTGAAATTCCATAAGATAATAGGGGCATAAATTATAAAAATTTATGCCCCTCAAGAAAGGCTGATTTATTGTGCTTCGAAGAAATGTTAATACGATTCTTTTATCGGTAATTCTAGGTTTAGCTTGCATCAACCTTACCTTACTCATTCGTACACCTGCCAGAACAAGATGCGAAGGTATCATAGAGAGAATAGTTTTTTTTTCAAATAATATTAAAAGTGAGGCTACAACTCATAAATTAAAGGGGGGAGAACTTAGTTTAGGTTCAATTCCTCAGCATAACGCGTCATTTCTTCTTCCTGTCATTGTAACTATTAATAAGTATCTTTCAAATAAACAGATTGAATCACTAAATGCTGATGAAGCTATGGTTCTTACTCGGTATGAATTGCTTGAAGCTGCTTTTGATAACTATTCCATAGGATGGCAGGGTGACGTTGCCTATCTTATTCTGGTGCGGCTATTCTATTCAGAGTTTGATGGACCTCCCGGTACAATAAGGCTATTTGAAGAAGACTTAAATGGTGGCCGGCAGGGGGGAGTAGAAAGTCCTTTCGCGTCTAAAAACTGGTATGAGGATGTAGTATATGTTATTCGTTCATTGGGCGATTCCCAATTTACAGAAATAAATGATGATAAACATCAGAAGATAATTGTTCAAGGTAAAGATGGCTGGTATGTTGACACGGATGCTATACAAGTACTAAATAAAGTCGAAATTAACGGTATACCGCCCCTGTTTAGCGTTCCGTTACCCATGGACAATGAGAGACCGTAAACAATAATGTAATTTTCCAAAGAAGTGCGGTACTATGTGTATTTTCCTACAAGAATATCCGGCCCGATTTATAAACAGTTTAAATAAATATTGCTGTTCAAACAGATACAAGCATATTATAGCGTAAAAATATATGGTAAAAATATATATAAATAAATCTTTATTTCACTCATTCGGCCAGCTTATGGTAACGTAAGCTGGCCTGCTATGTGCGCCCGGCAGTGTGTCCTGAAACGAAAGGACGGCGAAAACCACCATTTAGTCTCCTAGAAAAAGATACCGAACGAAAACTAAAAACTTCTGAAGTTCAGGAGCTGCGCGTCATCCGGATGATCGGCGACTTTCAGCTTCACCAGACCATTCTACGTCGACACTACAAAATTAAGCAGATTCTCACAGATCCTTACTGGATTGGAATTAGCGATCAGTTTCAGGAGATAAGGTCCGGTTATTTGTTATATTGCCATGCTCACTGTTTATTTACGAATCTGTGTTTCCGATTTGACAGTGTCCGCAAGTCACTTTTGCACGATCTGAGGCGCTGGTCAAGCGCGTCCCCGTCCCCCCAAATCGCTTCGGCTTTTTTTCGTAGTACCAATAGTGTAGCTGTTTCTGCTAATGCTTTTTCTTTACGACGGAGTTCCTGCCTCACTTTTTTAATCTCTTGCTCTTTTTGACGTAGTTCTTTTTGCAGGCGGGCAGCTTCTTTTGCTACACCACCATTTGCCTGCATACAAGCATCTCGCCAAGCCGCAACTTGCTCCACATAAAGCCCTTTACTCCGGCAATATTCAGCCATTTCTGCTTCATTGAGGCGGGCTGTTTCTAATACAATCATAAATTTATCTTGTGTACTCCAACGCTCTGAATCTTTCTCACCACCAGGAATCGCCAATCCTTTAGCTCTTGCTTCTTTCCGTCACTTATGCAGGGTGCCTTCCGAAAGACCGGTTTCTCTGGCCACTTGTCTAACTGATTGATTCTTAGGCGGCATCATTTTCATCTACATTGATGATCAAAGATGTTTGATATGCCAATGGCGTCACGCTCTATTCTGACTTTTTGGCCTAAATAGGCAACAGGAGTCGATGGTTGTGTTGTTTCTTCCGGAACAGGCAAAATGTTATGTGTGAAGGCTTTTCTTGCCATGTAGGCTTTCTCCGCCAGGCCCAGTTCGACTTTCGCCGAAATAACATCTCCCTCCTGGATGTAGGTCGGCAATTGTTTCAGGGAGATGATAATAGCGTTTGCTTCATCGCCTTGGGGCAAAAGAACAGCTACGTCTTCATCTTGCATGATTGAGTCAATGGTGTATTTGTTCATTTTGGCACCCTACCTTTCCGTAATTATATCTAATGCATTGCCGTGTGTCTTAAAAACCACGGTTCCGTTCTGATCTCTGCGGTAAACACGTATCTGCCGGTTACACAGCCTCTGGAGAGACTGATCATGCTGATGAACGTACTCGTTGTTTTCGAACCGTTATTATGACCGCGGCCATGGGGTTTACTGTGTCCACGAAGGTCACTGTGGTGCTGGAGCTCCCATGGTGCGGCACTTTTAGGATTTCTGCCTCAATGTCTTTGATTAGAAGGACTGCCTCGGCTTTTTTTCAATGTCGCCGGTAAAGAGGAATCGCGCCTTGCCGTGCCCCGCCCATGCACCCATCGTGGCCACTGGACTTACGTGACCAGTGCAATGCAGCTGGCGTCTTACAAAGTTCCCTTTGCCCAACGCAGGAAGATTTTGGCTGCGTGTATTGCTATTGGGCCTCTGTGCTTTGTTGCAGTTTCAAAGCCCTTGTCCTCAATAGCGGCCAGGGTTGCCCACGGTTGGTACAGGGTTATTGCTTTCATAAGTGTTGGTTTAAGTGTAGCAAATTAAGCGAAGACAGTCCGTAAAACCTTAATTGGTCAACTTACCGAGTGCTAAGCTGAGGGTGAACCGGGTATCTTTTGCTAATAAATCAACGGCCATAATTGAATAGGCGGTTCTTATGTCCAAATGTACTAAATATTTGTAAACGGACGAATTAATTAATTTGATGGTAAAAATATAGAATGTTTTAAAAATATTTATCAAACTTGAAATCCCTAGCTGAAAATTTGGCCAGGGATTTATATATTATAGGCTTGTATTATATCGGAGTTAGTAATTGTTTGATGTAACCTTTTGGTAGTATAAAACGCTCTACTTATTAGTAAGAACATCAGGTGCTAAGATAATAATTGTTTTGAAGGTACTCGAAAAGTAGCTGGAAGTTTTGCTGAAAATCAAGATTAAGCTATAGACCAGGCATCAAATTCAAATTTAAACAATGCTACTTGAAAAAATCATAGTGTTACGAGATGGCAAACCAAAAAAGGGCATAGTAAACAACCCTGGTAAAGGGCTGAAAAAGTTAAATAGCAAAAGTAGTTGGTTTATGCTGCTGACTTCTCTAGAAGGTCAATAAAGCTGAAGAGTGTATATTTTCTCCAGGCATCCAAATGAATATTGACCACTGAGAAGGCTGCCAGAGTTGCCCTTAGCATAGCGCTTCTGGAATCGTACTCCTCAATGGCGTAATCCTCGAACATACGCTTGTTGGAGCGTTCCACGGATGTTCTGGTCTTAAACTTATCCTTAAAGGCTTGTGTATAGCGAGGCACGGGAGGAAACATCCGGGGATCGTAGTCAGGCTTAATATAAATGGTCTTTCCGTATTTTGATTCAGAGCATCTACACTCTACAGGTGGCTCAAGCCCCTTTGCCGAAAACGGGCAACGATATTTAAGCCGGTAGGGTTCGCAACGACCCCAGTAGACATAAGGAACCCCGCCTTTACAAACAGGACGGCCTTTATCGTCAAAATAGTCAATATCGGGACGAGGGTAATTCAATTTGGCTTTTGTCCTTGAATCAAGAGAAATAAACGGAATGATGTTCAGATGTTTGAGTAGCTCATACGTTGGGTAGTTGTCCATTGCACCGTCGGCAAGAAAACTTTTAATCTGTATGTCCGGGTATAGCCTTTGAATCTCCTGTAAGGCAAAGATTGTTGTAATACTATCATGGCGGCTGGCCTGAACCATCTTGATGTAAATGGGGAGATCATAAGGGCTATCAGATGCTGTTACATTAAACAGAGTATTGCCAAAGAACCACTGTACCCTGTAGCTATCCCAACCCCAACGTGCATCGGGGTCTGAATAGCGGCGAGGACATTGGCAGTTGTAAATTCCCTTTGAGCGGCAGTCACATAACTTAACACCGTAATGGCTGGCACCGGAATAAAAAGTTGAGCCGTCAAAGGCAGCGGAGAAACAATTAACATCACCCAGGATGCCCATTTTGGCAGAAACATCGACAACACACCGGGCGATTAGTTTTTGCAAGACAGCTTCCGGGCTGAAGCTTCTAAGCTTACCTGCTATTGCTCTGTCAACAAGCTTTTTAACTGTACCTGAACGCTTGGGGGCAAGCTTTTCACCTATTTTGAGTTTTTTCTTGGGCCTACTGGTAAAACGTTTAACCTTGAGTTTCCGTCCCAGATGGATTTGGCGATCTGCTTTCCAAAACCGCACCATTAGGTCATAGTAGGATGCTACGGAAGGAGCACTGCCATCGAATCCACAGATATCAAAAAGCAGAGGATCAGAAGCTACCTTTAAAGCCCAGTTCGTGATAGAATATTCCTGTTGATCAAGCATCAATACGAGCGATCGTATGATACCTTGCTGATTTTTGGCTGGGCGGCCTAAATCGGGGTATAAAGGCTTGACAACAGGAAGCAGGGGATCCATGTTGAGTAGATAAAGCTTTGAAATGCTTTTATCTAGCGCAGCCACCCTGCTTCTTTGCATAACCCAGTGAGGCAGCATTTTAAGGTAAAGTTTCTCCTGGTAATCAGCATGGGGAATCCATTCTCGTAGCATAGAAATGCCTCCAAAACAGAAGATATGGTAATTAATACCATCCACTTCGATTTTGGGACGACCGCTTTATTGTCAAGGTATATTGCTGCTATTTATGGTTATATATGGAATAATTACTGGAAATATTTTAATACAAAACTCAAAAAAACTGAGGTGAAGCAGAAATGCGGAGCCTAAAATACCCAATAAAAAAAGGCTCTCGGAGTTTTCGAGAGCGCACTGTTTTGAAAATGAGGTGGTTAAATAGAAGTAAATTAGCGTTGATTTATAGGAAAAGAATACGGTGTTAACGGTATGAAAAAAGAAGAGGAAGGTGAACTATGTTGAAAAAAAAGATAGTCTTGCTGATAGTTGTTGTGCTTTTAGCAAACTTGTTTGTGTTTGCTACGGTTAATGCCACAACAGAATTGGACTCTGTTAAGATTGATATTGGTGCAGGACAAAGAATCATAAAGTTAGCAGATGGCAGGATTAAGCCGATAAACCCCCAAGTTTTAAGCCAAGAACAAAGAGCAATTGTCTTAAAAGAAATGGGGTTTAATGAGCTTGATCTTAAAGAAATGCCGGACGATATTGCTATCAGCATCATAAAAAATGGAGGCAAAAAAGTTGAGTTAAACCTACTTGATTTTCATGTTAGCAGCAACTTGCCTGAAAATGATTCAAGTGATGTTGGGATATATAATGTGACTACACCCATTTTTACTCAATGGTCAGTTTATATTGATATTGTTAATAACGGCACTAGCTATTACTATGATTTCTATTCTAAATACGAATGGACAAATTACACAAATACTTACTATAAAGATATTACTGCAATGGCTTGGGAAAACGACTATACAGTTCATGCTGGTGTTGGAGGCTATGTTGCAAAGTACTATCTTGTGCCAAACTGGTACGATGTTTGGAAGTATGTAGACTTAAGTAGCGTATACGGTACAAGCATGACATTTGATATGAAATACGCACAAAAGCAATATGGCTATATTAGAGAGCGTATATTTATACCGATAAGCAGAGGGGGTTCACAAGGTGTGTTTGCTTGGAGATATGGTCACTCTGCTCTACCAGGAACTCCGTCAGCTTCAATTGGCCCATTAAGTATATCTTTTTCGGGCCTTTCTGGGACGGAGTGGTCTGGTCGCTACGGCTTTACGATTGGCCAATAATGTTTAATCGGATTGCCCTACAATCTTGGGTAATCCGATTTTTTTTAGTTAAATAATTTTTAATGATATAATGTTATTACTAGACAATTTTAGTGTTTAGGAGAGAGATGTATCAATGAGTAAAAAATTTTTTTTTGTTGTGTTTATACTATTTATATTATTCATATTCGTACGGCAATCAGGTTGCCTAAACCAAAATGTGTTGTATGAGGTTGAGGAAATAGGCCTCGACAAGCTTGATACATCTATTCATGAGTGGATCCAATCTCATGGAGGCAAAGAAGGCGTGTTTGTAGGAAGAATTCCAAAATCTTATAGGATAGAAGAGTACTACGTCTATATTAATAAACGAGGTGCGTATACAATCGAGATTAGTAATGGAAACGTACCAAGCGATTCGTTAAAAGTTGATGTTAACGCTCTCTCAAATACTTATGAGTCGAGTTTGTATAGAACATACTTGTACCGATTGACTACAATAAATAAACGTGCTAAACGATTTTTTATAAATGAAACTATTGTTAAAGTGTCTTCTATCAGAGAGATTAAAATTAATAATAAATAAGGCCTTATAGAGCCTTTTCAAAAAGTCTGAAATAATGATTCAAAAATAGAAATGCACCTATGATGGTAAAATGGAAGTAACGACACAACCAAAATACCAATTAGCGAGGTGCATTATTATGGATTTGCAGCTTGAACTGCTACCCTACTACTATCACTCGGCTTTGATGCGGAACTCATTGTTATATCGATTATGTTGATGACTCGATTGTTCTTGAGAAAATTGCTCCTTTGTATAAGAATGGCGGTCGTCGTTCAATCGATCCAAGGGTCTGCTTTCGGATGCATTATTTATACTTTACACGACCAGAAATCTCCTCATTTCGAGAGCTAGAGAGACAATTAAAAGATCCAAAAAATTAGGCTTGGCGCAACTTCATCGGTGTCCCAAACATTAATAAGGTACCGGTTCATGGCAACCTGAGCAACTTCGGCGTCAAGGTCAGTGCAGCATTATTTTATACCATTTTATTTGATCTCAATTCCCAAGCGTTGAAACTAAAGGATTTCCTGCAGCCAATGATACTTACGTGTATTGATTCACGACCGATTTGGGCTAACGTCAATGGGTACAAGCTAAAACGATGCGACTGCCCGGACCAAAGAAATGTTCATGCGAGAAGACCTTTTCTGATCCGGATGCAACCTGTGGCGTACAACGAAACAAAGCCAATCAGAACAAGTATTTTATCGGTTACCGTAAGCTGTCGCCGCCCACCCACCGTGTCGGTGAGGAAGCGGTTTTTTCTTGCCCGTTTTGACGGAGTCGTGGCAGTTGGTGGTAGACGTTGTCTATTCTGCCGATAATCATACATAAGGAGTTCACTGAAAGCGGATTCTACTGTCAGCGGTGCCCAAGGTAAAGCTGAATGTTCCGGCAAAGGTGACCGAAGGTAGAACACTGGTCCTCTCCATCCTCACCATCAATCGAAGTACAATGGCAGATATCTTGGGCAATTTCGTATAGAGTTCGTTGTGTCCATAATTCAGGGAAAAGGATGCAGATGCAGATGTAGACGCAGGTGCAGATACACATACAGCCAATGATTTATAGTACGTGCTAATCTTCATCAGAGCAAGAATTGGGAGCATGCCGTCATAGTCTATTAAGCCGATCACCAGACCACTATGTAGTTGATGACCACCAGTATGGTAGGGTACTGATTCCGTATTCAACATTCATCCTTGAATACTAGTATGAGCAGCAACCTTCTGGACGTTTATTTCCAGTTTAGAAGTTGCTCATATTTATTTTGAAAAATCTTCAATCAAGGTGGTGGGGGTTATGGGCATGTGGGCAACGTAAAGCGTTGCCCAAGCAGTTGTGGATTCTACTTATTTGATTCCGCATTCTACTGTATTATCACTCTGGTAGCAGTATGACCGCCTGTCAGTAAGATGTATGGGTGCTTATCTGCAATCCATATTTTAACTGTTTGTCCTTCTTTTAAATCATTAAAGCTTACTTCACCATGGTTATCGGATATTGCAGTATTTTCATCGACAACAAATCGTACACGAATGTTTTTTCCCCATATAAAGTTACCCTCAACATCCATTTTATTTATTTTAAGTTGATCTCTAACTGAATCTGTTATTAAGACAGAGAAGTTGACAATAACTCCTTGACCAATTGAATCATCTTTTGATGCAGGGTAGTCAGAAGTTAAGTTGCTAGTTATTAGTACGATTATTGCGATTATAACAAGAAAAAAAGAAAAAACTTTCATTCACAATCACCTATCTCGTATTATTTAACTCTCTGTAGAAATTCCTAAGATACAGGTCAGGCGTCCCCGTCCCCCCAAATCGCATTTGCCTTTTTTTTTAGTACCAATAACACTGCTGTTTCTGCTAAATGCTGATTCTTTACGACGGAGTTGCTGTGCTACTTTTTTAAGATTTTGGTCTTTTTGACGTAATTCTTTCTGCAGCCGGGCTACTTGCTGAGCTACACCGCCATTTGCCTGCATACAGGCATCTTTCCAGGCCGAGACTCTTACACTAACTATACTCCTCTCGAAGCCCTATTACAACTATCCTAACACAGGGGGGTGTCTAACAAGGACAGGTCACACCCTTAGAATATTATTCTAGAAAGGCTAAAATATTATCATACTTAACTGAAGATAACCAACCTCATTAACTTTTTTTCTAAAAGGGGATATCGTTTCTTCTATTAAGAGTACCTTCTAGCTGAAAAAGTTACTTATAAATTAAATTTAACAAATATTTAGCAAATCATATTTTTAATCGTAAAAAGATTAAATCTACATATTGTAACATTTTTCTTAATCTCTACATGTTACAATATGATATAAAATCTCTATAATTGAGGAGAAAAAATGAAAAAACCACCTCTAGAAATAATTTTATTTAAGCAAAACTATACGACTGTTTTTAAGTCAGTTTTTATATTTTGTGGTAATTATCACTTAGCCGAAGACACAACACAAGAGGCGTTTCTTCAAGCGTTCAAGTCATTACATACATTAAAGGACCCTGATAAATTTTCCTCATGGGTCTATATAATTGCTACTAATATAGTTAAAAGTAATTACAAAAAAGATAAGCGTGTTACGAAGATTAGCCTTGAGAAAGTTGACAATATATGTTCTTTCACTGATGAATACTGTAATATAGAGTTAAGGGAAGACATAAAACAACTCTTAAATAATGTGAGCGAGGAAGAAAAGAAGTCATTAACGTTATTCTATATCGACGGTTTATCAGTAAAGGAAATATCTGAGTTAACTCAAACTAAAATTACAACAATAAAAGTCAGGCTTCACAGAGCTAGGGAAAGATTAAAAAGGCATGTTGATAAAGAGAGTATTTTGGAGGATCTGCGATGAAAGATTATATCGATAAGCCTGAAATTGATTTCGATAAAAAAATTAGGGATGGATTTAAGGATGTTTTAAATGACATTCCCAATCCGGATGTAGATGCAGCCTGGGAAAAGATGAATGCTAGAATAAACAACGATAAGAGTAATTCAAAAAAATTACTTGTCATCGCTGCTTCACTTACTATATTGATATTTGTTTTAGTAACTATACCTGAACCGGTAAATGCTATTCGGGCCTTAATCCAGGAGACCTATGTGCGCGTTACCGGGCAAACATTAGAACTGCATCAATCTCGAGATCTAAGAGATGAAGAGAACAATATAATAATAAATGAGCCTGATACAGTTTTATATAACACCTTAACTCTATATAAAGAAGAATTGGCCCCAGGGCTATATGCTCCTAGTGACCAATTTGAAAATAATTTCGTCTCTGCTGAAATACAAAAGTTTGGGGACCAGGTATTACAAGTTCTAATACACTTCACCTTTGAAAGTGAAAATTCAATATTTCTTGAGCAACTACCCAAGTATGGGGAACAAAATACTGGCATATCAATAGATACTGACGACACTACAGTCGACTATTTAACCATTAACAATACTGATATTACGGTATTTCAACATAA
>Ga0208242_100840_pt1 | contig 11414 bp, 6 predicted proteins | sample SubbioAug_CSW13A_FD_184825 | JGI IMG/M metagenome (GOLD analysis project Ga0208242, IMG submission 184825) | Serpentinite rock and fluid subsurface biosphere microbial communities from McLaughlin Reserve, California, USA - CR12Aug_CSW13A (SPAdes) | ecosystem: Environmental > Terrestrial > Deep... | reverse complement strand
GCCGGCCGTGCTCGACGCCCTGCTGGCCCTGGCCGAAGACAGCGGCGTGCGCGCCCAGGCCGAGGCGCAGCGCCACGGCGAGCCCATCAACGCCACCGAAGGCCGTGCCGCCCTGCACGTGGCCCTGCGCGGCGTGGACTGGGCCGAGCCGCCCTGGGGCCCCACCGTCGCCACCCAGGTACGCCACGAACTCGACCGTTTCCTGGCGGCGGCCGAGCGCATCCGCAATGGGGAGTGGCGCGGCCACAGCGGTGAGCGCATCACCGACGTGGTCAACATCGGCATCGGCGGCTCCGACCTGGGGCCGCGCATGGCGGTACAGGCGCTGGACGCCTACACCCACCCCGAGGTGCAGGTGCACTTCGTCTCCAACCCCGACGCCTGGTCGCTGCATTCGGTGCTGCGGCGCCTGCGGCCGGCCAGCACGCTGTTCGTGGTGCAGAGCAAGACCTTCACCACCCAGGAGACGATGACGCTGGCCGCCTCGGCCCGCCGCTGGCTGGCCGACCATGGCCTGGTCGACGCCGCCCAGCAGGCACCACACCTGATCGCGGTCACGGCCTCGCCACAGGTGTCGGCCGCGCAAGGCTATGCGCCCGCGCACACCTTTGGCTTCTGGGACTGGGTGGGTGGCCGCTACTCGGTCTGGTCGGCCATCGGTCTGCCGCTGGCGGTGGCGATCGGGGCCGAGCACTTCCGCGCCTTCCTGGCCGGCGGTCACGCGATGGACCGGCACTTCTGGGACGCGCCCGCCGCCCGCAACCTGCCACTGATGCTGGCCCTGCTGGGAGTGTGGAACCGCAACTTCCTGGGCTGCCCCACCCACCTGATCGCCGCCTACGCCGGCCGCCTGTTCCACTTTGCCCGCTTCCTGCAGCAGCTCGACATGGAATCCAACGGCAAGTCCACCCACGTGGACGGGCAGGCGGCCCAGGTGGGCACCGGCCCCATCGTCTGGGGCGGGCTGGGCATCGAAGGGCAGCACGCCTATTTCCAGTTGCTGCACCAGGGGCAGCACCGCGTGCCGGTGGATTTCATCGGCGTCGATGCGGAAGACACCCCGCTGCCGCTGGCCGAGGAACACCACCGCGTGGTCAACCTGAACCTGCAGGCCCAGGCCGATGCACTGGCGCTCGGCCGCGATGCCGCCGACACCGCGGCGCGGCTGCAGGCCGAGGGCCTGTCGCACGAGCGGGCACACGCCCTGGCGCCCCACCGCACCTTCCGCGGCAATGTGCCCAGCAACACGCTGTGGCTGCCGGCCCTCACCCCCCACACCCTGGGCGCCCTGGTGGCGCTGTACGAGCACAAGGTGTTCTGCCAGGCCGCGCTGTGGGGCGTCCACGCCTACGACCAGTGGGGCGTGGAACTCGGCAAAACCATGGCCCAGGCCATGGAAAACGCCGCCGCCGCCCCCCTTCCCACCACCCGCTGAGACCGCCATGCCCCGCCGCCCCGCCCCCGTGCCCGACAAGGACCAACCCCTGATCGACGACATCCGCCTGCTCGGCCGCCTGCTGGGTGACGTGATCCGCGAACACGAGGGCGTGCAGACCTTCGAGCTGATCGAGCAGATCCGCCAGCTCTCGGTGGCCTACCGCCGCCAGGCCGACCACGCCGCCGACAAGCAGCTCAAGAAGCTGCTCAAAGGCCTTTCGGACGACCAGGCGGTCAGCGTGATCCGTGCCTTCACCTACTTCAGCCACCTGGCCAACCTGGCCGAGGACCGGCACCACATCCGCCGCCGCGCGGTGCACGAACGCGCCGGCCATGTGCAGGAAGGCAGCCTGGCCCACACCTGGGCGCGCATGCGCGACGCCGGGGTGGACGCCGACGCCATCGCCCAGACGCTGGCCCACGGCCACCTGTCGCCCGTGCTCACCGCGCACCCGACCGAGGTACAGCGCAAGAGCATTCTGGACGCCGAGCGCGACATCGCCCGCCTGCTGGCCGAGCGCGACGCCATTCAGCAGGCCGCCTGTGGCGAAGGCGAGGCCGACCGGCTGCTGGCGCGCGAACTGGCCGCCAACGAAGCCCAGATGCTGGCCCGCGTGACCCAGCTCTGGCACACCCGGCTGCTGCGCTTCACCAAGCTCACCGTGGCCGACGAGATCGAGAACGCGCTCACCTACTACCAGAGCACCTTCCTGCCCGAAATCCCGCGCCTGTACCGCCAGATCGAGCAAGCGCTCGACGGCCGCCCAGTGGCGCCGTTCTTGCGCATGGGCCAGTGGATCGGGGGCGACCGCGACGGCAACCCCAACGTCACCGCCGACACCCTGCGCCACGCGCTGCAACAACAGGCCGACAGGGTGCTGCGCCACCTGCTGACCGAGGTGCACCGCCTGGGGGCGGAGCTGTCGCTGTCGGCCATGCTGCTGCCGGTGCCGCCGGCCATGCAGGCGCTGGCCGAGCGCTCGCCCGACACCAACGCCCACCGCCAGGACGAACCCTACCGCCGCGCGCTCACCGGCATCTACGCCCGCCTGGCCGCCACGCTGCATGCGCTCACCGGCGGTGAGGCCGCGCGCCACGCCGTGGCCCCGCAAAACCCCTACGCCAGCGCCGACGAGCTGCTGGCCGACCTGCGCACCATCGACGCTTCGCTGAAGGAACAGCGCTGCGAAGCCCTGGCCCAGCACCGGCTCAAACCCCTCATCCGCACGGTGGAGGTGTTCGGCTTCCACCTGGCCACGGTGGACCTGCGCCAGAGCTCCGACCAGCACGAACTGGCCGTGGCCGACCTGCTGGCCCACGCCCGCATCGAGCCCGACTACAGCGCCCTGGGGGAAGACGCCAAGCAGCAACTGCTGCTGCGCCTGCTCAACGACGCGCGCCCGCTGCGCGTGCCCGGCGCCCCCTACACCGCCCACACCCTGAGCGAGCTGGCCATCTTCCAGACCGCGCGCGAAATGCGCGAGCGCTTCGGCGCCGCCTGCATCCGCCACGCCATCATCAGCCACACCGAAACGGTGAGCGACCTGCTGGAGGTGCTGCTGCTGCAAAAGGAAGTGGGCCTGGTGCGCGGTACCCTGGACCATGACGCCGTGGCCGACCTGATCGTGGTGCCGCTGTTCGAGACCATCGAAGACCTGCGCAACGCCGCCGGCATCATGGACGCGTTCTACCGCCTGCCCGGCGTGGCGGCGCTGGTGCTGCGCGGCGGCCCGAACCAGTACCACGAGCAAGACGTGATGCTGGGCTATTCCGACAGCAACAAGGACGGTGGCATCTTCACCAGCAACTGGGAGCTGTACCGCGCCGAAACCGCGCTGGTGGCGCTGTTCGACGAACTCTCGCGCGAACTGGGCCAGCCGGTGCAGTTGCGCATGTTCCACGGCCGCGGTGGCACCGTGGGCCGTGGCGGCGGCCCCAGCTACCAGGCCATCCTGGCGCAACCGGCCGGCACCGTGCGCGGCCAGATCCGCCTGACCGAACAGGGCGAAGTCATCGGCTCCAAGTACGCCAACCCCGACATCGGCCGGCGCAACCTGGAAACGCTGGTGGCCGCCACGCTGGAAGCCACGCTGCTGCCGCCGGCCAAGCCGGTGCCCACCAAGTACCTGGACGCGGCGGCCGAGCTGTCGCAGGCCAGCATGGACGCCTACCGCGCTCTGGTCTACGAGACCCCGGGCTTCACCGACTACTTCTTCAGCGCCACGCCCATCCGCGAAATCGCCGAACTCAACATCGGCTCGCGCCCGGCGTCGCGCAAGGCCACCCAGCGCATCGAAGACCTGCGCGCCATTCCCTGGGGCTTCAGCTGGGGCCAGTGCCGCCTCACGCTGCCGGGCTGGTACGGCTTTGGCAGCGCGGTGGCGCAGATGCAAGCCCGCCTGGGCGAGGACGCGGCACTCAAGCTGCTGCAGCAGATGCACAAGAAGTGGCCGTTCTTCAGCACCCTGCTGTCCAACCTGGACATGGTGCTGGCCAAGAGCGACCTGTCGCTGGGCCGGCGCTACGCCGACCTGGTGCCCGACGCCAAGCTGCGCAAGAAAGTGTTTGCCGCCATCGAGGCCGAATGGCAGCGCACCCAGGAGGCGTTGAACCTGATCACCGGCGCCCAGGAGCGGCTGGCCAACAACCGGGCGCTGGCGCGCTCCATCGCCCACCGCTTCCCCTACATCGACCCGCTGCACCACCTGCAGGTGGAACTCATCGGGCGCTACCGCGCCGGCAGCCAGGCCGAGAAGGTCAAGCGCGGCATCCACATCTCCATCAACGGCATCGCCGCGGGGCTGCGCAACACGGGTTGAGTCGCCCATGGGCCGCACGCCCCACCGGCGTCAGTGGCCCGTGCAGCGGTCGATTTCGGGGCCCAGGCAGCCAACGATGTGCTGGGCGATGTCGTCCTGGGCACTGAAAACGTCGTCGATCTGGCGGTCGTAGTGCTCGGCCCACAGCGCGTGGCCGCAGCGGGCATCCACCAGCTGGAACGCCACCCGCAGGCGCCCGGCCGCGCAGTACAGGCTGCCCGTGACCGCATAGTCGGCCCCCAGCGCCGCCGCCGCGCCGACCGGGTCGGCGCCGAACGGCACGCCGTGCATGTGGCACGCCAGCACGTACAGGGTGCGATTGTGGGTGAGCAGGGCCAGGGTGTCGGCGGCGATGCCTTCGGCCAGGCCGTCCTGGGCCGGGTCGCCGCTCAGGTTGGCAAACGGGATCACCACCACCGAAGGCCTGGCCTGCACCTGCACCTCGCCCACGAAACGCACGCCCTTGCGCGCGTAGGTGCGTATCAGCCGCTGGCTGCGACCGTCGTCGTGCAGCGCCTTCCTCAGGACGCACAGGCGACTTTCGATGGTCGAGTCCGACACCACCCGCCCTTTCCAGACGTGGTGGATGAGCTCGTCCTTGTCCACCACGTGCTCGCGCTGGCGCACAAGGTAGACCAGCAAGTCGAACACCTGCGGCTCCAGGGTGACCTCGGCACCGCGGCGGGTGAATTCCCGCCGTGCCGGATCCAGCACAAAGTCTTCGAACAGGAGGCTCACAGCTCCTCCAGCAGGGGCGCCACCGCAATGGAGCACAAGGGGAGAGAAAGACAAGCGTTTCTCAAGGACCTTGCGGCAACCCGGCATCAAGATGGTCCCACCTCAACCAAAGGAGGCCATCATGATCGTCGCACGCTGGCAAGTCAATGCCCGTTTCGGGCACAAGCAGGAACTGATCGAAGAACTCAAGCAATGGTGGGCCACCATCGGGCGCGAGATCGGTCAGTCCGACGTCACCATCCTCACCGGCAGTGTGGGCGCGGCCGAATCGCTCGTCACAGTGGACGTGCGTTGCCGCGACATGGCCGAACTGCAGTCCCAATGGGACCGGCTGGCCCGCGTCACCGAACACCAGGACTTTGCCCGGCGCACGGAACCGCTGCTCGTCTCCGGCTCCACCCGTTGGGAAATCCTCAAGGTGGTCGACTGACCCCCCACCGCATTTCAAGGAGCAACACCATGCACATCCGTCGTACCGCGCTGGCCACCCTGCTCGGCCTAGGTGGCGCCCTGGCCGTCCACGCCCAGGAGAACCCGCTGCCGGCCGGCTTCACCACCCAGCCGCTGCTCAAAACCGCCATGACGCGCGACAACGAGCCTATCCGCTACCCCATGGCCAACCCGGAGATGATCTCCGTCATCGGCACGCTGGAGAAAGACGGCCGCACCCCGCTGCACATGCACCCGGTGCCGGTGTACGTCTACGTGCTGGAAGGCGAAATCGAGTTGCGCACCGAAGGCAGCACACCGCAGCGCTACCAGGCCGGAGCAGCATTCATCGAATCGCAGAACCGCAGGCACCAGGCCTTCAACGTGGCCAGCGGGGCGAGCAAACTGCTGGTGGTGTTCGTGGGCGAAGCGGGCAAACCCACCACGTTAACCGGCCCCTGAACCAGAACGGGCGCCCCCTCAAACCGGGGGCCCCGGCTAAAATCCCTGGTTGACCTTTTCTGTTGTTACCAGGGGACCTTCCATGGCGCTCGTTTCCATGCGCGAACTGCTCGACCACGCCGCCGAGCACGGCTACGGCATTCCAGCCTTCAACGTCAACAACCTGGAGCAGGTGCAGGCCGTCATGGCCGCGGCCGACGAGGTGGGTGCCCCGGTGATCCTGCAGGCCAGCGCGGGGGCGCGCAAGTACGCCGGTGAGTCCTTCATCAAGCACCTGGTGCAGGCCGCTTGCGAAGCCTACCCCCACATCCCGGTGGTGATGCACCAGGACCACGGCCAGAGCCCGGCGGTGTGCCAGGGCGCCATCGACCTGGGCTTTTCCTCGGTGATGATGGACGGCTCGCTGAAGGAAGACGGCAAGACCCCCGCCAGCTTCGAGTACAACGTGGACGTGACCCGCCGCGTGGTGGAGATGGCGCACAAGGTGGGCGTGTCGGTGGAAGGCGAACTGGGCTGCCTGGGCAACCTGGAAACCGGCGAAGCCGGCGAGGAAGACGGCATTGGCGCCGAAGGCAAGCTGGACCATTCCCAGATGCTGACCGACCCCGAAGAAGCCGCCGTGTTCGTCCAGGCCACCGGCCTGGACGCGCTGGCCATCGCCATCGGCACCAGCCACGGCGCCTACAAGTTCAGCCGCAAGCCCACCGGCGACATCCTGGCCATTTCCCGCGTGAAGGAAATCCACGCCCGCATCCCCAACACCCATTTGGTGATGCACGGCTCGTCCAGCGTGCCGCAGGAGTTGCTGGCGCTCATCAACCAGTACGGTGGCCAGATGAAGGAAACCTACGGCGTGCCGGTGGAAGAGATCCAGGAAGCCATCAAGCACGGCGTGCGCAAGATCAACATCGACACCGACATCCGCCTAGCCATGACCGCCGCGGTGCGAAAGTTTTTGGTGGAAAACCCCGACAAGTTCGACGCCCGCGAATGGCTCAAGCCTGCCCGCGCCGCCGCCCAGGCCATCTGCAAGCAGCGCTACCTGGAATTCGGCTGCGAAGGCCAGGCCAGCAAGATCAAGGGCTACTCCCTGAGCGAAGTGGCCGCCAGGTACGCGCGCGGCGAACTGGCGCAGGTGGTGAACTGAGGCGGCTTATTTACACCGCAGCCAGTTTGAGTTGGCCCACCCGCTGCAAGTCCATGCGCTGACGCGCTTGCCAGAGGTCGTGGGCATCCTGCATGGCCAGCCAGCTTTCGGCCGAACGGCCGATGGCTTTGGACAGCCGCAAGGCCATTTCTGGCGTCACGCGGCTGGTGCCTTTGAGCACGCGGCCCAGCGTGGACGGCGCAACATCCAGTTGCTGTGCGAGCTCACGGCCGCTGATGCCGCTCGGCTCCAGATAAATGCCGGCGATGAACTCACCGGGGTGGGGTGGGTTGTACATGCTCATCAGTGGTAATCCTCGTAATCCAGAACGTACTGGAGTGGACGCACGGGGTGACTTGATCGGTCGGCCCATCAAAAAAGCCCTTGCAACAAAGTTGCAAGGGCCTAAACTGAAGGCCCACACAGCGGTGCCACCGTGTGGGTTCCAAGTCATCGGTCAGGCGATGAAAGCATACGGTGCAGACTGCTGCTCCGTCCATTCACCCCCTACCAGGGTGTAGGAAGCGTTGTCAAAGACCAGTTCCTCTACGAGGGACAGGAGATCAACAGCCGAAGTGCCGGTGTGCGTAATGGTGGTTACACCGTTGATGGCATCGAACTCCACATTGTAGTCTTGGCTGCTCCCCGCGAATAGGACACGGTCGTACCCTTCGCCACCATCGATGATGTCATCCCCAGCGCCGCCAAAGATGATGTCATCCCCGGCGCCGCCAGTGATCATGTCGGCACCGGCGCCGCCGATGATCAACTGATCCGTCTCCAACTCAGCATTGCCGAGCGCGCCGCTGCCTGCGACAAAAGTCACATCGCTGGGCACGCCGTCGTTCATTTCGATGGCGTAGAACAGCTGCAACGGAATTTCGGTCAATGCGCCATCCACAACGTTGAAGTGGAAGGCCTGCTCAGCGTAAGCATCCACCTGTGCTGCGTAAACGCTGAAGAAGATGCCATTGATGTCATCCAGCACGATGTTGCCGATTTCGCCAGGAAGCAGGTGTGACTCAATCACCTCGCCGTCTACCGCTATCAGGCTGAGCACCTGCAACTCCATATCGGTATTGAAATCAAAGATGTTGCTCAATACCACGGCGTCTACCTGGCCCAGCACGGTCTGCGGCGGGATGTATGCGTCCACTAAAGCTATGGTATCGCCACCCATGCTTTCTACCCAGCCTAATTGGGCACGGGTATAGTCAGCCACCGGTATCACACCCTCCACGCCGACCAACGTTTCGCCGGCAGCATTGAGCACTGTCTCCAAGGTGGACAGGGCCACTTTGTAAACAGTGGTGGCATTGCCTTCCAACGGTTGCAGGAAACCGGTGATCAAATCGCCCTCTTTCACAAGCTCACCGTTAATCACCTGGAAGTAAACGAACTGCCCGTCTGGGTCACGAACACTGCGAAGGGCGAAGCCAGCATCCGAGGAGAACGACTTGTCGGCCAGGATTTCGCCATCTTTGATGACGATCCAACGCTCGTAGTCGGCGGTGTCCGAATAGACCTCCACCCGCACGAACAAGCTACCGTCTTCCAAACGCTCTATCGCTTCGTCGCTGTCACCGTACAACAAGTTGGCGATAGTGCCCGCCGGCAGGCCGTCCAGCAGGTCCAGCGCAAATTCTCCGTCGCGGACCACCGATTCGTAGCCAACAGCCAGGTCAAACTCGTCCCAGTAAGCGTCTTCACTCACCGTAGCCCAAGCGGTACCAGTCAGCGACCAGTAGCTCCAAACACCGTTGTCGCCCCCAGTCGCCAACCACAACTTACCATCCGAGCCCACAAACATGTTGCTGATCCATTGGTAGTCACCCCCTGGCAAGTCCAGCAGTTCCAAGTTTGCAAAGGGTTCCGCCTTACCCAAAGCATAAATGCTGCTCCGCGTTTCAGCGTCATAGCCTGTTTGCAACAGGAAATAGGCGGGCTGTGTGGCGGAGGCGGGTATGTATTGCTGCAGATACCCCTGTGACGACAAGAGCTCGACAGGAATGTTGTAGCTGATGGGCTGCCCGATGGGAGTTGCAAGAGATTCGGTCGTGGCTTGCAGGCTGTAATCGTAAGAGGTCACCGTCAAGACTGCGAAAGTCGCCTCAGGGGCTGGCTCTGCGATCTCCCCGATGTGGAACGTCGTGTCCTTGCCCAGTGACGGCATCAGGAACTCGCCCTCAGCCAGCGTCCGTTCGGCCAGCACGCGGCTGGTTTCGAGGTCAATCACGAGCAGGCGGTCTGGCGCATCCATGGTGACATTGGTGAACACTGCAGCCACCGTTTTGAAACGGCTGACTTCGTATTCGCCGTAGAACGACTGATAACCTTCCAGCCCCTCCAAATTGACGGAGTACGGTGTGCCGAAGTAGAAGAAATCAAAGCGCGTGGTAGCAGAACCTTCGATTTCCGGCAACGGCCCAGCAATCTCCACGTTTGCGTTTCCGGCGCGGTCGACCAAGGCACCGGCAGCAATCGTGCCCTCGGTGAGAGATGGCAACAATGGGTTGGCGCCCAACACCAGCTCGAACTGGCTGGCGTACCCGTTGGTCGGGCTGATCGCCGACAACGTGGCACCCGTCCCAAACGAACTGCCCTCGCTAAGGGTGAAATCCGCCAGATCAAATCCGCTGACGGCCACTGCCTCGCTCAACGTCAGCACCAACTTGTCTCCGGCGGAATAGGTGCCGTTTTGGTCGGCATCCACTGCCACCAAAGAGACCAAGGACGGTGCCACGGTATCGATACGGAACCCGGCTGTGGTCGGTACCCCAGGCACCAAGGAAACAAAGTTGCCCGCCGCATCGAACACCAACACCCCGTAGCTGGCATCGGGCAACCCACCCTCCCTGACGATGGTGATGGTGTATTCGCCCGGCTGCGTCTCGCTCACGGTGTACCAGCTCTCATCCACCAGACTGCCCCCGGAACCCAGGCGCAGGGTCGCCCCAGGCTCGGCCGTCACGGTCAGCACAGGCGTGTTGTCATTCGTCAACCGGTCAGACTGCACTCCGGAATCTGCATCAATGGCCGTGATGTTGGCAATTGCGGGCGCCGTGATGTCGTACACGAACGTCCGCGTGGCCTGGGTAGCGGCATTGCCGGCCGCATCCGCCACATCGGCCGTCACACTCACCGTGCCTTCTGTCAGCGCCTTGATGTCTACGCTCGGCACGCTGGTCGACCACACTCCGTTGTCCACGGTGGCGGTGTAGGTCTTGTCGTTGAGCGTGACCGTGACCACTTGACCGTCTTCCGCATCGGTCGTGCCACTGATCACCACCGCCGATTCGTCTTCGGCATCGTTGACGTAGCCGCCCGAAATGGCGTTGATCGACAACACCGGTACCTTGGTATCCACGGCCAGATTGACCGTATTGCTGGCGGCACCGTTATTGCCTGCGCGATCGGTGTAAGAAGCCGCACCAATCGAAATCGCCATCGCTGCGTCTTCGGTGTCCTCCGCCGGCGTGTACGTCACGGTGTAGCTCACCGTGCCGTCTTCGTTGGTCGTTGCCGCGCTGAGCGTGCCCAGCGTGCCACTTTCCACCACGATGTCGCTGGCCGTGAAGCCCGTCACCGCCTCGCTGAACGTGATCGTCAGCGTCGCCGTCTCTCCCGCCTTCAGGCTCGCCTTGTCGCTCGTGATGGTCGCAGTCGGTGCCAGGGTATCGATACGGAACCCGGCAGTCGACGGCACGCCGGGTTGCAATGTGACGTAATTGCCCGCAGCATCAAAAACGAGTACGCCATATCCACCATCCACGAGGCCACCCTCCTTGACGATGGTGATGGTGTATTGACCCGGCTCCGTCTCGCTTTCGCTCACCGTGTACCAGCTCTCATCCACCAGGCTGCCCCCGGAACCCAGGCGCAGGGTCGCCCCAGGCTCAGCTGTCACGGTCAGCACAGGCGTGTTGTCATTCGTCAACCGGTCAGACTGCACTCCGGAATCTGCATCGATGGCCGTGATGACAGCAATGTCGGGCGCCGTGATGTCGTACACGAACGTCCGCGTGGCCTGGGTGGCCGCATTGCCGGCCGCATCCGTCACGTCGGCCGTCACACTCACCGTGCCTTCTTCCAACGCCTTGATGTCAGCGCTCGGCACGCTGGTCGACCACACTCCGCCGTTCACGGTCGCGATGTAGGACTTGCTGTTGAGCGTGACCGTGACCAGTTGATCGTTTTCAGCATCGGTTGTGCCGCTGATCACCACCGCCGATTCGTCTTCAGCGTTGTTGACGTAACCAGCCGAAATGGCATTGATCGAGAGCGTCGGCGCCAAGGTGTCGATCACGTAGTTGTTGCTGCTCGCCGTCGTGCCCGCGTTACCCGCCACGTCGGTGTAGGTGTCGGCCAGGCTCACCACGTTT
>Ga0208242_100839_pt1 | contig 11415 bp, 12 predicted proteins | sample SubbioAug_CSW13A_FD_184825 | JGI IMG/M metagenome (GOLD analysis project Ga0208242, IMG submission 184825) | Serpentinite rock and fluid subsurface biosphere microbial communities from McLaughlin Reserve, California, USA - CR12Aug_CSW13A (SPAdes) | ecosystem: Environmental > Terrestrial > Deep... | reverse complement strand
AAAAAGAAGAGGAGTCTATGGCCGAAGAGAAAAGCGAAAAAGCCACCCCCAAGCGGCGCAGTGATGAGCGCAAAAAGGGGAATGTCTTTCAAAGTAAAGACCTTACTAGTGTTGCTACTTTAGTAGCAAGCTTTTTAGCACTCAATGCTTTCCTTCCAAATATTCAATCTTCTTTGGTGAGTTTAGTGCATCGTATTAATGCTTTGATTCAAAATACCACCGCACTTTCCATTGAAAGTACCTCCAATATCTTACTCAATGCTTTCATGGTTTTCCTTTTATCAAGTCTTCCTTTACTCTTGACCTCACTGTTAATGCATGTGGCCATCTCAGGACTTCAAACCCGCTTTATCTTCTCACAAGAAAACCTAAAGTTTAAATTTGAGCGCATCAACATTATTAAAGGCATAGGAAAGCTTTTCAGTCTTCGTACAGTGTTTGAACTGGTGAAGTCACTCTTAAAGATTTCACTGCTTGCCTTGGTGCTCTATTGGGTGTTGGCGGATCGGTTCATGATGCTTCCTAAACTCATGGATATGGAGTTTAAAGTTACCCTTAGTGTGATAGGTTCTACGATATTGAATCTAGTGTGGGTGGTAGGAGCCATGTTTGCGTTCATTGCACTTGCGGACTATGCCTACCAATGGTATGAATACGAGAAAAACATTAAAATGTCGAAACAAGACATCAAAGATGAGTATAAGCAACTAGAAGGAGATCCCTTCATTAAAGGCAAGATTAAAGAAAAACAACGTCAGATGGCTCAACGTCGTATGATGCAAGAAGTGCCTAAAGCCGATGTGATTATTCGAAATCCGACCCACTTTGCGATTGCGATTAAATATGATTTAGGAAAAGATCGTGCACCTAAAGTCATTGCGAAAGGGATGGATGATGTGGCACTTCGAATTATTAAGGTTGCTGAAGAGCACGATATTATGATAGTGGAAAACAAACCTCTCGCACGAAGCTTGTATGAAGGGGTAGAGCTGGATGAATCCATTCCAGAAACGTTCTACCATGTGGTAGCGGAAGTCTTAGCCTTAGTGTATCAAATGAGAGAGGAGAAAAAGAAGCCATCATGAACCAATTAAAAAATTATTCTTCACTACTCATAGTTTTGATTGTCTTATTAATCATCATTCCTCTACCTGCTTGGTTATTGGATATGATGTTTATTCTTAACTTATCGATTTCGTTTATCATTCTCTTGCTTTCCATGAACATCACAGAAGCATTACAGTTCAGTATCTTTCCTTCTATTCTGCTTGTGACGACTTTGTTTCGGTTAGCGTTAAACATTTCATCAACACGTTTAATCTTACTTCAAGCAGGATATGCGGGGGAAGTGGTAAAAACCTTTGGCGACTTTGTGATTCGTGGTAATCCTTTTGTGGGGTTGGTCATTTTCTTAATCATTGTGGTGGTACAGTTTCTCGTTATTTCTAAAGGAAGTGAGCGAGTAGCAGAAGTCAGTGCTCGGTTTACCTTAGATGCAATGCCTGGTAAGCAAATGGCCATTGATGCGGATTTATCTTCGGGTCTTATTGATGAAGTCAGTGCTCGTGAGCGTCGTAAAAAGATTCAGCGTGAAGCTGACTTCTTTGGTGCGATGGATGGAGCGAGTAAATTTGTTAAAGGGGATGCGATTGTCTCCATTATTGTCACCATCATCAACCTCATTGGAGGTTTGATTGTAGGGTTTACATCTCAAGTGGGTGGTTTTAATGAAATCATCAACATTTACACTACTGCAACAGTCGGTGATGGACTTATCTCTCAGTTTCCAGCCTTACTCATTTCAGTTGCAACGGGGATGATTGTGACACGTAGTGCATCTGAAGCCAATGTGAATACCGAGCTTATTCGTCAATTGACCAATCAACCACGTATTCTCATCACTTCAGGTTTCATCATCATGGGACTCTTGCTTGTCCCTGGTTTTCCTAAACTTCAGATCTTTGTGATCGCATCCACCTTATTAGGATTTGGGTATGTGATGTTGAAAAGAGAAGATCAAGAACTGCTCTCAACACTCAATGATGAGAGTATGCAAGAAACGTTCGCAAGTGAAGCCAGTTATTATCGCAACATAGAAAATGTGTATGAACTACTTCAAGTGGAAACCATAGAAATGGAATTTGGTTACAGTCTTATTCCTCTTATTGATGAAGGCAGTGGAGGAACATTCATTGAGCGAATCATTATGTTTAGAAAGAAATTTGCTCAAGATATGGGGTTAGTGATTCCTAGCATCAAGCTTAAAGACAGTGGCAGTTTAGCTCCTAATCAGTACACCATTAAGCTTAAAGGTGAAACCATTGCAAGTGGAGATGTTCTAGTGGATTATGTCTTAGCCATGGCATCATCCAGTGTGACTACCCCTATTGATGGGATTGACACCATTGAACCTGCTTTTGGATTAGAAGCCAAATGGATCAGTTCTCAAAACAAGATCAAAGCTGAAATGGCAGGTTACACTCTCATTGATCCTACCAGTGTCATTGTGACTCATTTAAGTGAAGTGATTAAGAAACACGCAGATGAACTCTTAACTCGTCAAGAGTTGAATCAAATGATCACGAATCTTAAGAAAACCAATGAAATTTTAGTGAATGATCTTATTCCAAATGTGGTGAGTATAGTTACCTTACAAAAAATTTGTGCAAGTTTACTTAAAGAAGGGGTGAGTATTCGTGATCTAGAAACCATCCTTGAAACCTTAGGGGATTATGCTGCTCAAGTAAGGGATGTGGATGTCTTAGGAGAATATGTCAGACAAGCTCTTAAGAGGAGTATTACATCTCGTTTCTCTGAGAATAAATCCATGAAGGTGTTAACACTTGATGCACAAATCGAAAAAATGATCATGGATAACTTGAAAAAGATAGATCAAGGATCGTATTTATCCTTAGACAATGAGTCCATTCACTCCATCATTAGCGCAACAACTCAAGAAACAAATAAGATTAAAGATCTTGTACCTTATTCCATCATCTTAACTTCCCCCATTGTAAGAACTTATTATAAACGACTCATTGATCAATTCATTGAAGGGGTTGTGGTGCTTTCCTACAATGAAATAGACACCAACATTCAAATTCAATCCTTAGGAGCGATTCAATTATGATGACCTTGCATGATCGTTGTATGGCGTATCAACAAACACGTTGTATGGATGAGCGTCAACAATTCATCCTTGATTGCATGCCCCTAGTGGAACAGTTTGCTCGTAAACATCGCACCTTGTATGCTCATTATTGGCAAGTGGAAGATACGGTTTCTTTAGGTGTTATGGGTGTGATGGAATGTTTAGAATCTTATGATGGATTGAAGAACACATCCTTTGAAGCATACTTGGTATCTAAATTGAAATTCAAACTCATTGATGAACTGCGAAAATATGGTTTTGTTCCTAGAAGAGTCAGTCAAAAGGCAAAGCAAGTCAATGATGCATTGGAGTGTTTAACCCAAGATCATATGAGAACCATCAGTGATGAAGAACTGGCCAATCATTTAAACATGAGTGTCTCAGAACTTTCACTTCATTATCATGAAGTTTCCATGAACTACTTGATGAGCATGGAAGAAGTCATTGAAAGCAGTGGCGATCGCTTTCTTGAAGATAAGCTTCATCATAATCCAGAAGAGATCTTCTTTGCGAATGAACTTAAACAGCACCTAAAAAACGCCATCTTAAAGCTCAGTGAAAAAGAGCAGATGCTCATTCATCTGTATTATGTAGAACAGTTTAAACTTAAAGAGATTGGTCAAATCTTTGAAGTCAGTGAAGCAAGGGTATGTCAAATGCATGCGAACGTCATTAAGACACTTAAAGATCACTTAAAGGAGATCATCGATGAATAAAGGATTTTATTTAGCTGCAACCGCCATGTTGATCCATGAAAAACGCCTCAATACCGTTTCAAACAATCTAGCCAACATCAAAACAAGTGGTTATAAAAAAGAAGAGACAATGGTAGGTTCTTTCAATGAAGTGCTCAATTATCGTTTGGATGCACAAGGAAAAACCCTTATTGGTTCGAGTGAGAACTTACAAGCTATCTCTCACATCGAACACTACTTTGATCAAGCAAACATCACTGCAACACAAAACCCTCTTGATTTCGCGATTATGGGTGAAGGTTTTTTTGAAATCATTCAAGACAATCAAACCTTCTATACGCGTAATGGAGGATTCTCTATTGATGAACAAGGTTATCTTGTTCTTAAATCAGGTCAACGTATTCAAGGCATGAATGGAGACATTTATGTGGGTAATGATCGCTTTGTGGTGAATGATTATGGCATGATTTTCTCTGAAAACAATCAAATGATAGATCAAATCAAATTGGTTTCAACTCAAGATTACAGCACCCTAATCAAACACCCTAGTGGTTTGTTTCAAAGCGAACTTCCCTTAGAAACCATCAACACCAACATCATTCAAGGATCCATTGAGGGATCGAATGTGGACTTAACCACAGAACTCACTTCCATGATGGAAATTCAACGTAATTTCCAAAGTGTTGCCAATGCTTTAAAACTCATTGATCGACTCAATGAGCGAGCAGCCAACGAAATAGCGAAGCTATAAGGAAATAATCATGAACATTTCTTTCTATAATGCCTCCACCGCATTAGCGGCGTATCAACGTCATGTGGAGAGCATCTCTCATAACATTGCCAATGTGAATACGGTTGGGTATAAAAGTCAAAACCTTCGTTTTGAAGATGCGTTGTATACGCAACTCAATGCGCAAAGCACGCAAGCTTTGCGTGGACATGGTGTTGTGGCGACTACGCTTGTGCATGACTTTACTCAAGGTCCATTACAGACCACTCACCAAGCACTTGATTTTGCGATCATGGGACCTGGTTTCTTTGCGAAAGAAACCAGTGAAGGAATCGTGTATTCAAGATCTGGTTCCTTTAATTTAGGTCAAACAGATCAAGGAACTTACTTAGTGGATGCGTATGGAAACTTTATTTTGGATACACAGTTTCAACGCATCAGTATTTCCATTGACAATCAAGATCAAGATATTGCTCAACTCAAAGATCGTTTAGGTATCTTTCACTTTGATCATCTTCAAAGTCTAGTGAAGGACAATGAATCCAATTATCGCTCTATGAATGAACAAGCGGGGGTAGTGAATCCTAATGCGACCACCACATTAGTTCAAGGAGCATTGGAATCCTCTAATTTAAGTTTAACCGATGGAATGGTAGCCTTAATGGAAGGACAAAAGGCCATTCAGTTGAATGCTCGTGTGATTCAGACTGCTGATCAATTGGAAGAAATCATTAATAATCTACGATAAGATGAAAGGAGTTCTGTCATGACATCACATGAGGAAAGAACCAGAATTAAGAAGCATGATTTTAGATCTCCCAAGAAATTTGGGAAAGATCAATTAAGAACCATTGAAAGCCTTCATGAAAGCTTTGCGAAGAGTGTGACCTCTTATTTGTCCACTTCAACGCGCACGGATTGTGAAGTGCTCGTTCATCATGTGGACATTCAACGTTATGGACAATACATTAATGGACTTGATGAGCGTGAAATTACAGTTAATTTTGAAATTGCACCGTTAGAGAAATCACTTAACGAGATCACCATTAGTGCTCATTTCAAACCAGTCATTGGTTTCTTCCTCGTGGATAAATATCTGGGTGGAAAAGGACATGATGTGTTTATGGATCGTGAGTTTACAGAAATTGAAATGGCCATCTTTGAACACTTCATTAACAAACTCACCCCAACCATGGAAGAAAGTTGGATCAAATACTTGGATGTGATCATTCATCGTAAAAACATTGAACCTAACCCAAAATACGCACAAGTCTTTTTGAGTGAAGATGTGGTAGTGGTTGTTGATTTCCAAGTGAAACTCAATGATGTGATCAGTGGATTCTCCTTGTGTTTTCCTTCCATTGAATTAGAACTCATGATGGATAAGTTCACGAGCAAGAACACACGACCACTTAAGAGAATGGATAGTGCGAAGGAAAGTGAATACAAACAAGCTCTTCTAACCTCCATTAAGAATGTGGATGTGGAAATGAATGTGGTCTTGGATGAAGTTGAACTTAACCTTCATGATATTCTGCAACTGGAAGTGAATGATATCATTCCACTGAGTAAAGAACTGACTTCACCCATCACAGTGATGGTGGATCAAACTCCTTGGTTTGAGGCGGTGATGGGGGAAACCAAACATCGTAAAGCTGTGAAAATATCAAAACTCATTGAAAAGGAGCCACGATGATGATGAATTCAAAAACAGAACTTGATAAGATTAAGCAAATCAAAGAATGGTTAGTTCAACCCGTTAAAGAGGCCATGAAAGAAGTGGTTTCCACTTTTCCACAAACCAAACTGACCTTGTTAGACTTAGAAGTAAGTTCCATTTATCCTTCAGAACTGGCTTTAAAGATCACTGAAGGACAACTGCTGGCGATATCTGATTTAAAAGCAACAGTGAACTCAAAAGTCACACTTCTTACCTCAGTAAATGAGGTTAAAGCTATTTTAGGCTCTCTTCTGGAAATGAAGGATAGTGATGATTTAGATGATTATGAATTCAGTGTGTTCAATGAACTAGCGTATCGCTTTACTTCATCACTGATCAAAAGTGCAACCAAAGATCATTCACAACTCAGTGAATGCACACCATTCAACACAATTATCATCAATCAAGACAAAGTAGGCTTTTCTCCATTTGAAAGTCGCTTAGTTTACATTCATTTAAAACTCAAACATCACACAGCTTTTGATCTTAGAATGTTTGTGGAGTACAGTGCTTTAGTGACACTGATGGAAAAACAAGAGGTGAAAGTTGTGGAAGACATTAAACTCAAAGAAGTCAGATTACCTAAGTTTGTCGATAATAACTACCAACTCCAAGATCAAAGCTCAGTCAACAACCTTGATTTGATTCTTAATGTGCCTTTAAAAGTATCCATTGAAATTGGACAAGCAAAAAAGAAAATCAAAGAGATCATGAGTATGACCACAGGTTATGTCATTGAATTGGATAAGCAAATTGGTGCACCTGTGGATATAGTTGTCAATGGACAACATTTAGCAAAAGGTGAAGTGGTTGTCATTGATGAAAACTTTGCGATTCGTATTACTGAAATTGTTAATGTGGCGAATTTAGTGACAAAAGATTAATTTCTGCATTTTTCTTCTTAAGTTTGTATGAAGTTAAGCGATAAGTATAGTGAGGGAGTTATAAACCCTCGTTCTCATCAAGCGAAAAGGACTTCGCAAACAAATTCAAGGAGGAATTAAACATGAGAATTCAGCATAATATTATGGCGTTAAACGCCCACAGAAACGCAGGTGTTAACCAATCCAACGTTTCAAAAAACATGGAGAAATTATCTTCAGGTTACAGAATCAATCGTGCAGGTGATGACGCAGCAGGATTGTCCATTTCCGAAAAAATGCGTGGACAAATCCGCGGATTAACCCAAGCTTCTCGTAACGCTCAAGATGGGATCTCATTCATCCAAACAGCTGAAGGTGCTCTAAATGAAGTAAGCTCCATGCTTACTCGTATGAAAGAACTTGCGGTTCAAAAAGCCAATGGTACTTATGACACATCAACTGATGTTGTGAATATCGAGTTAGAAATGACTCAACTTGGTCAAGAGATTACAAACATTATTGATAACACTAAATTCAATAATATTTCTGCGTTAAAAGGAACAGTTAATATTTACATTTCTGATTCTGATGATTCTACTACAGCTCTTACAGTCGGAGTAGACTTATCTTCGTTTGCAGCAGTTTCTAGTGGATCCAATACAGCAGCTCTTGAAACAGCTATTGATTCAATCAACACTGCTCGTTCAACTTTAGGTTCTCAACAAAACCGCCTGGAGCACACCATCAACAACCTCGGAACAACTACTGAAAACCTAGTTGCTGCTGAATCACGTATTCGTGACGTTGACATGGCTAGTGAAATGATGGAAATGACGAAGAACAACATCCTAGCACAAGCCGCTCAAGCGATGATTGCTCAAGCCAACCAACAACCACAATCTGTCTTACAACTTCTTCGCTAATTCGCATTAGTAATTAACCACATGTTCAACCATGTGGTTTTTTTAAGTTTTAGACTTTACTGCCGATAAAACGAATAAGGATGAGTGAATCATGGCAGATATAAGAGTACTTCCAATACAACCCAAGAATACACAAGAGATTCATAAAGAAACACCACCACACCAAACCAGTCATGGTGTTTTTCATCCTCACAAGATTAATGCTCATACCCAATCTAGACATACCAATGCTCAAAACACCACCCTCTTAAGTGAGCAAGGCAATGCGGCACTCAAAGGACTACTTGAAGATCCCCTCAGTACCATTCGTTATATTCACAGCTTTATGATTCTTAAAGAAGTGCTTTCATTGTTGGATATCAATGCGGAATCATCCCTTCATCAACTTGCAAACACCTTACAATCCATGATGATCTCAAAAGAAGAGATTCTTCAAGAAATCCTGTTTCAACATCAAGATTCATCCTCACTTCAAGGACCCTTAATTCAACTCATTCATTCAAACCTAACTCAAGACACGTTTTCTCAATCCCATTTGAACTTATTGTTGGACATTAATGCCTATACTCAACGTCAATTCATCGCGAACAGTTTGAAGTCGCAACTTATGGGCATGATGCAAGACATCAATGATAAAACCATTCAGGAAAAAATTATAAAATTGTTTGTCTACCTTGAAGAGTCCAATTCTTCTAAAGAGTTCATTGAAACTTTCAATGTTGTATTCAAACATCTTGAAGCGCTTCAACTTCCTTCATCCAAACAAGCCATTGTAAGAATGCTGCAATACAATGCGTCTCGATATCATAAAAGTGTGACGCAAGAAGACATCTTACAAAAGATGGTGAAGACATTGAAACTCACACCATTTGAAGCGTATCAACTCTTTCAAAACCAAATGGCTGTTCCACCAAAACAAGACTCAAGTTCAAAGGTGATTAAAGCTTTAATTCAAATGCTAGATCAAGAACAAATTGATCCTTTAGAATCGTCGATGAAAGATGTGATGATTAAAGTAGTGAAAAGCATGTTAAGTTCTCCTTCTCATGTTTTACCTCTCATGCATTTTATTATACCCGTGCAAATCAATCATCGTGAAATCATGAGTGAATGGTGGTGTTCCATTCAAGAGAAAGAGGGTAAACATGCCGAATCAATCCATGTCTTAATCAGCATTCATGTCAGTAGTGAACATGTGATAGAACTAGAGTTCAATGGACAAGGACATCACCTTCAACTTCATGGGTATGGGTGTGAGAGAACCCAAGCCTTACTCCATGCGTTAGAACCCATGATTATGCATCATTCACTATCCTCTAAATACACCATTACTTCCTATCACGTCCATTACCAATCCAGTATGCGTTCTATATTTGATGTTTTCAACGAATATCATGATCATTTCATTGGGGTAAACACGTATGTCTAATCAAACCAAAGCCGTTGCGCTTAAATACAACATCGAACATGATCATGCTCCCATTATTGTGGCCAGTGGTCATGGTATCATTGCTCAAAAAATGATTGAGATAGCGGAAGAAGCTCAGATTCCTGTCTATCGAGATGAGCATCTTTCCAATCTATTGTGCATGATGCAAGTAGGACAACCCATTGATCCTGATTTATATGAACTCATCGCAAAGATATACACTGAATTAATTCTTCTGATCGACAATCATCATCCTAACCCTTAAATATCAATGGTCAATGAGCCTCAAATAGTGTATTATAAACTAGATGCAATTGAGGTTCATATGGCTAAAATCGTAACAATAACCAACCAAAAAGGTGGGGTAGGAAAAACATCCACCACCATTAACTTAGCATGTGCCCTTAAGTACAGAGGGTATAAAGTCCTTGTGATTGATATGGATCCACAAGGTAATCTTTCTTTTTGTGCAAACGCCAATACCATCTTAAGTGCTACCATCTATGAGGTTCTTAAAAGTGAAGTAAAAATTCAATACGCCATTCAACGTACCAGTATGGTCGATACCATTGGCGCAAATATCTTACTGAGTGGTATTGAACTAGAGTACACCAAAGCAGGTCGAGAGTTTCTACTCAAAGAAGCATTAGTCACTATTAAAGATTACTATGATGTGATTCTCATTGATACTCCTCCAGGATTAGGTATACTTACCATCAATGCAATGAGCGCAAGTGATGGGGTCATTATTCCCATGGTAGCGGATATCTTCAGTCTACAAGGAATCACCCAACTCTATGAATCCATTCAACAAGTTCGAAAATACTCCAACCCAAATCTTAAGATTGAAGGGGTCTTGATGAATAAATACGACGCTCGCATTCATTTAAATCGTGAGGTTAAAGGGGCAGCAGAACTGGTGTTTAAAGATTTAGATATACCCATGTTCAACACAACCATACGCGCCAGCATAGCGGTTGCGGAAGCTCAATCCTCCCAACAAGACTTGTTTGTCTACTCACGACGCAATGGAGCCACCCTAGATTTTGAGCGCTTCTCCAAAGAAGTGATGAAAGGAGAATCTGATGTCAAATAATCGAAGCATTGATAAAGATGAAATGTATCGTAAGATTATGCCATCTGCTCAGATTAAAGAGCGAACACAAGAAGAAAACACTTTAAGTGAACCTGTTGTGGAAATGAAGAAAATTAAAGATGAAACCAAGCCACAACCAAGTTACATCAAACCAAAACTGTTGATTAATGTGTCTGAACATGCGGTGAACCAACGTCGTGAAGAAGCCATGACACGTTTAAAAAGTTGCATGTGTGATCGCTGTATCAAAGATGTCATAGCTTTAGCTGTGAATAAGTTAGCACCTAAGTATATCGTTGCTTATGAAGAAGACATTGAAAGAGAAATAAGTAAATATCACGGGGATGTTGTAACGGCACTTGTTAATGCGATACTCATTGTAAAAAATCATCCAAGACACTAAGAGGGGGAATTATGCTACTTGATCATTCTTATATTGATGCTTACTGTGAATGCAAGTCATTAAGTGATGTGGTTTTAACACAAGGAAAAATCATTAAAGTCTCAGACACTTTCATTGAATTTAGTAATGAAATGGGTGTTGAAAGTCTGATTAAGTACGAAAAAAAGGTTAAGGTTATCATTCATCATCCTTACCATGGGTTGAAAGAAATCAGTGGAGATCTATTTCTTCCTACCATGCATTTCTTCCGCGTCATGGATCATAAAGCTGTTGCGATTAAAGATCAACGTAATTTCTTTCGAGTGAGTACGCATACGCATGCTAAATGCAGTGTGGTGGCGAAGAGTGGTGGTATCTTACGTGAATACGAAGGATTAATCCAAGACATCAGTCTAGGAGGAGTCT
>Ga0208242_100838_pt1 | contig 11459 bp, 12 predicted proteins | sample SubbioAug_CSW13A_FD_184825 | JGI IMG/M metagenome (GOLD analysis project Ga0208242, IMG submission 184825) | Serpentinite rock and fluid subsurface biosphere microbial communities from McLaughlin Reserve, California, USA - CR12Aug_CSW13A (SPAdes) | ecosystem: Environmental > Terrestrial > Deep... | reverse complement strand
AACAGGCTCCAGGCTGGTATGTGATCTGGCCGCGCAGATCCGCCTCGGAAGTTCAGCGTGTAGACAAAGGCGTGCATCAGCCCAAGCGAGACAAGCGCCAGGGCTGCCGACTGCCAGGCCGACATCATGTAGGCGATCAGCACCATCTCCTCAGTGGGCGCCATGTTGAAGGACAGGAAAAGCGCGCCCGCCCCCATCAGAAACAGCTCGCCCCAATAGGTCGGCGGGTCCTTCTCCCGCTCGCCCTCCGGCTCGCCGCCCAGCTGGCTGCGGGCCAGCATCGCGCCGAAGCTGCCCGGCACGGTCTGGAGCACGATCTTGCCGATGATCTCGCGGGCCGACATGCCCGGCGTCAGGATGCCGAAGATGTAGAGCGTGACCGCCGCGGCCAGGGCCGCCACTAGCAGGACCACAAGGGCGTCGGCCACATCGTCACGAAGCCGCGCCGTGGGACGCAGGCCGCCGAACCGCGACAGCCCCACCAGGGTCGGGACGGTGAGGGCCAGCAACAGGGCCAGACGCAGGGGGTCCATGTAGAAGCCGAGCTGCCACATCTCCATGGTCATCAGCATCGGCAGGGCGAAGATCAGCGCGCCGGCGAAGGCCCGGCCCAGACCGCGCAGGAAGGCCGCGTCGGCCTTGAACGCACGCGGCGATGCAATTGCTGTCGACATGATGACCCCATCCTGCTGCGCCCGAGGCGCCGACAGCTTAGGTCCAAACTCAACCGAGGGTTCCCGGCGCAAGGCGCAAAGATGCGCGGTCAGGCGGCGACAGGCGGGTTGCGGCGACGCTGGGGCCTGATCGCCTTGACTCGCACAGCCAAGGCATCCGTTATGCGCAGGGTCGCCCTTCGGAGCATAAGCTATGCCAACCCAGCTGGACGCCATCGACGTCAAGATTCTGGAGATTCTTCAGAAGGACGCGTCGCTCTCGACCGCCGATCTGGCTGAGCGGGTGGGCCTGTCCCAGTCGCCGTGCTGGCGTCGCATCCAGCGACTGCGGGAGGATGGCTACATCAAGGGGACCGTGGCCCTGGTGGACCGGCACAAGCTCGGCTTCACCATGCAGATCTTCGCCCAGGTGAAGATGACCACGCTGAGCGATGAAGAGCGGGCGCGCTTTCACCGGGCCATTGAGAACATTCCCGAGATCCTGGAGTGCTACACGGTGTTCGGCGAGATGGACGCCATGCTGAAGATCCTGGCCCCGGACGTGAACTGGTATCAGGACTTCGTCTTCTCCACGATCCTCAAGCTGCCCGGCGTGGTGGACGTGCGCTCCATCGTCACCCTGGCGGATTCCAAGAACACCACTGCGGTGCCCCTGCGGGTCAGGCCGCTGCGCTGAGGCTTGAGCGAATAGTTTAGCCATCCGCCCCCTCCGCCGGCGGCGAGATGGACAAGATAATGTCGGCGCCGCGCCCTAACCTTCCCTGGCCCGGCCGCCGGGACGAGCCCCGAGGGACCCATGCTGACTCGCCGTAGCCTGATCGCCGCCGCCGCCGCGGGACCCAGCCTCGCCGGGGTCGCCTCAGAGGCTAAGAGCCAGGACGCCATCCCGGGCGGCGGCGCTCCGGCGCTGCCGGCCAAGGCGGACTTCGCCCACATGCCGCTGACCTATCTGGACGCCGGCGCCACCCACCCCATGCCCCTGGGCGCCCAGGTGGCCGTGGAAGCCTATCTGCGGGAGAAGACCCTGGATGGGTCGGCAAGGCCCCTGCGGGTCGGGGCCCAGGAGAGCGAGATGATCGCCGCCTTCGGGACACTGGTGGGCGCCAGCCCCGACGAGCTTTGCGTCATTCAGTCGACCACCATGGGCGAGAATCTGGCCCTGTTGGCGCTGGGCTTGCCAGAGGCGGGCGGCCGCATCGTCACCGACGCCCTGCACTTCTTCGGCTCCTTCTACACCTACGGCGAGATGGGCCGGGCGGGCATGGACGTGGTCACCCTGCCCCTGGAGGCCGATGGCCGGATCGCCATGGACAAGATTGCGCAGGCCATCAATGACCAGACCAAGCTGGTGGCCATCAGCCATGTCTCGACGGTCAACGGGTTCGAGCACGACCTGAAGGCCGTCTGCGACCTCGCCCATGCGCATGGCGCCTATGTGTTCGCCGACATCATCCATGGGGCCGGCACGACCCCCATCGACCTGCGCGCCGCGGGCGTCGATTTCGCCTCCAGCGCTTCATACAAGTGGCTGATGGGCGACTTCGGCCTGGCCTTCTTCTATGTGCGCCGGGAGATCCAGGAAAAGCTGCGCAGGCCCTGGTGGGGCTACCACCAGGTCGCCAAGTTCCAGACCCACGTCTACCCCCACGATACGCCCGGCGACACGGTGGCCGATTATGAGGCCAGCGACGACGCGGGGGGACTGTTCGCCATGGGGGCCGCGCCCTGGACCGGGGTCGTGCAGCTGAACTGGTCCCTGGCCTGGCTGAACCGGGTCGGGGTGGAGACCATCCAGGCCTGGCGCCAGCCCATGGCCGATGCAGTGCAGACTGAACTGCGCGCCCGCGGCTACGCCCCCCTGACCCCGCTGGGTAGCCGCACCCCTCTGGTGGCGTTTTCGCTCAAGGACGCCCGGGCCAAGCTCTCCGAGCGGCTGACCAGCGCCAACATCCGCCTTGGCCTGTCGCAGAACCGGTTCAGGGTGTCTCTGGCGGTGTTCAACGACATGAACGACGTGGATCGCCTGCTCGGCGTCCTGCCGAAGGCGCCGCCGAACTGAGCCATCCCCAGGCGTCGGCGCCGTGTTTGGTCGCCTCTAGCCTGGGCTCAAAGCCGTCTCGGCCTCGGCGTGCTCAAACCCATCCCGGTATTGTCGTACTTCACCGGCCGAGAGGCCTTCGGCGCGCAGCCATCTGCCAACTATCGGCGATTGTCCGCGCCATGGACGCAGCATTCTACCAGGCATCGGCCGAGGACAGCCCGAAGAGAGCATAGGCCTCGAGGCGCATGATGGTGCGCTCGGGCAAGTGGACCAGCTCGGCGAACCCCCAACTGAGATTCGCCGCTTCAGGCGCGCCGTCTTGGTGCTTTTCCCAAGCAAGCAAAGGGCGCGACGCGCGATGACTGAGCCGACCTTGGCCGCCATATCTGACGCTCAAACCTCTTGAATGCCATATATGGCATTCAAGAGGTCAGCGGTTCGACCTGCTTGGCTCCATCATGGGCCCCCAGTAAATCACGGGCGGGGTTCGCCATTTTCAGATCGCCCCGTTCTCTGATCCCGCGTCGGCGTTCCACGCTCTGACCTCCAGGCGCCACCGCGGCACCACGAGGATGAGGCAAGGGGGCGGCTTTTCGCCACAGGTTCAGGTGTTTTCGACCTTGTTCGAACGCGCTCCTGAGCGTCGGCGGCGCCCTGCCGCCATAGGCCCGCTCAGGCGTGCGGCGTCGAAAGCGCCGCCTCAAGCCGTCCAAGCTGTTCGGCACGGGCCGCGGGCGGCAGTGCGGCGAGCTTCTGCATCCGGAAGCGTACGGCGGGCAGATCCGCGACATGCGGCAGACCTAGCAGCGGCCAGTCCGGCTCTCCGCGCTTGAAGGACAGCAGAAAGCGCCGGTGCGCCTCCGGCATCGCGCCGACGAGCACGGCGATCATCTGCTCACGAACCTGAAGCAGCGCCTCAAGCCCGGGATCTTCGATCAGCGGCATGCCGCGGAATTCCTGCTCATACTTGGCTGCGATATCCTTGCGGTGCGGGGCGAGGATCGCGTTGAGCGGCTTCTGGCTTTCCAGGACATAGACGACGAAGGCGCGCCGGAGGTTGTCGCTGACCCCTTCGTTTTCCAGAAGGAGCTTCACGTCGAATAGGTCGCGCGGGTGCTGTCGATCGAAGGCCGCGACGAGCTTGCCGGCGTAGAGGTCGGCCTGCGAGACCACCAGGGTCTCGGCGAAGCCATAGCGATCCTCGACGCTTCCGGTGACGGTCATCGTTACCGGGTCGAAGACGACGCCCCTCAGGACGGGGGTGACTTCAATCTTCACGGTGACGCCTGCCTGGACGTGGAGACGTTCGATGTGGCCTTCGATGGAACGCTGTACGTGCACCTGGGCGCCGCCAATGGTCTTCTTGATGTTGACCATGATCCGCTCAAGCGCCGCATCGATGCCCTTGAGCGAGTCGTCGCGCGGCTCGACCGGGAGATAGGTCAGGTCGATATCCACTGACAGGCGGGGAAGGTCACGGACAAAGAGATTGATGGCGGTTCCACCCTTCAGCGCCAAGACCGGCTCACACGCGATCGCCGGCAGCAGACGGACCAGGAGGGCCACCTGCCGGTCATAGACCTCAAGGCTGGCCATCGAAATCCTCAGGCACCGTGATTTGGAAGCGAGGGTCCAGCCTGCCCCCCGGCGCCAGCATGCGCTTGCCGGTCCCGAGGTCGAAGGCCTTCGGGTCGAGCTGTCGGCACCACCGATGATTGTGGCGGAAGGCGAAGAAGAAGAAGAGGCGTTTGACCTTCACGCTGCTGCAGGCGTTCAGAAGCGTCGTAAGTCGCTTGGGGCTCAGTGTGCTCAGGCTTTCCATGAACTTATCGACCTGATGAAAACTCTCCTGTTTGGGGAGTTCGTCGATCATCTCAAGGATGGCCCGCTCTGGCGTGGAGACGGTGAGCGGCCATTCGAACTGTCCCCAGGCGAGCGACCTGGCGCTGGCATGGATTGGATCGTTGCTGGCGGCTTTGGTCTGCATATCCAAGGCGGGGCCTGTCACGCCTGGGATCATCCCGTCGTTGCGGAACAGACGCTGGCTGTTGTGCTGACGGAAACGGACCGGGAGCGGCAGCGCATGCACCCAGCCTGGCAGGGGCTTGGGGCCGTAGAGATGCACCTCACGGATCTCGCTGGCGAGGTAGTGCGAAAAGCCCTGAAGCTCGAGGGAGGTGCGGCCGCCGATGAGGTAGGGCTTCTTCAGCAGGGTCTGGAGGGAGATGACCACCTGTTCCCAGCGTATCGTTCCGCGCGGGCGACGGTAGACGCGCGGGGCGGGCTGTTCCAGCCAGCCGGCGGAGACATAGTGACTGCGCAGCGACGTCGAGTAGCCCCGCTCCGTAAGCCAGGCGGCATCGACCAGCAGACCCTCCGGGAGCTGGGCGAGCAGGTGGTTTAACTTGCCGTCTGATAACTTGGCCACGTTCAGTGTTATGCATCATTTTCAAACCAACTTCTAGTTTGAAAAGACCGCCCTACGCTAAGCTGAGCTAATCGAACGACGCCGCACCTAAACTCTCTTGCTTCGGGCCAATGCGTCACCTTCATCGCCCTTCCGCCTCGTGGGCCGCGAGCGCGCTCTTGGGCGTTGCCGACCCGGAGCCCTCAGGCGAGCCAGCCCCGCCGCCAGGCCTCGAACGCCGCGACGGCGCGTTGGGGGTGTTGAACACCGTCTTGGCCTTTTCCAGGTGATTGTGAACCGTGGGCGGCGAGATCCCAAGCAGCGGGCCGATCTCGGCGCTGTCTTGCCGCCCGCCCCCAGCGCCGGCGCCAGACCTGGCGGATCGTGGGCGGGCAGGCCGAGGCCGCGTCAACGCCCTGCACGAGCTCCCGTCCACGCCGCACGAAGAGGCGCCCGCCAGACGGAGGGCGCTGCGCACTGAGGCGGCGGCGGTTCTCCGTACAGCTTGGCGACTGCGGAGATAGGCGAAGGCCGTCCCGGCCAGGGGTAATTTCCCCATTGGGGAAATCCATACGGGTCAGCTCACGGGCCCATCTGCGCATGTCCCGATCGGGCAATTTTACATCCAAACGTGGCGGATTGGCGCCAAAATGCACTGATCGGGAAATTCTGGTTGACTTCGCCCGTCTGGACCACCAAATGTCCCGATCGGTATATTCATGCATTCGCCTCCAGAGACAATTGGCCAAGCCGTCCGCACCGCCCGCAAGGGCATGGGCCTGACCCAGCCCGAGCTCGCGGCTGCAGCTGGCGTCGGCGTGCGCTTCCTCGTGGAACTCGAGCGCGGCAAGCCGACGGTTCGTCTGGACCGGATGCTGGCGGTTCTCGACGCGCTCGGCCTCGAGCTGCAGGTCGGACCGCGGGGCCACAACCACGCCGGACCCGCGCGATGATCAAGTCCCTGGCCGTCTGGTGGGACGGCGCGCGCGTCGGCCTGCTCCGCATCGACGAGAACGGCGACCTGGAGTTTGCCTATGACCCAGAATGGGTCGAGGACGCCGCGCAGCCGGCCGTTTCCATATCCCTGCCCAAGCGCCTAGAGCCCTTCAACCGCCGCGAAACCCGCCCGTTCTTCGCCGGCCTCCTCCCGGAGGAGGCCCAGCGGGACGCGGTGGCCCATGCGCTCGGCGTATCCAGAGCCAATGACTTCCGTCTCCTCGAGCGCCTGGGCGGCGATGTCGCAGGCGCGCTCACCCTCTGGCCCGAGGGGGAACTCCCGCTTGAGCCGCAGGGTCTCACCGCCACCGAGCCACTCACCGACGAGGGGTTACTGGCGGTGCTCGCCCGGCTCCCGGCGCACCCCATGCTCGCAGGAGAGGCGGGCCTGCGCCTCTCTCTTGCCGGCGCCCAGCAGAAGCTCCCCGTGGTGCTGGTCAACGGCCGGGTGGCTCTGCCGGCGCCCGGTCAGCCGAGCACACACATCCTCAAGCCGGCGATCGAACGCCTGCCGGGCACGACGGAGAATGAGGCCCTGGCCATGCGTCTTGCCGCAGCTCTCGGGCTGCAGGTTGCGCCGGTAGAGCCCCGCCGCACCGGTGAGCGGACCTACCTGCTGGTCGAGCGCTATGACCGCGATGTCGGCGCCGACGGCTCCATCCGCCGCCTGCATCAGGAGGACTTCTGCCAGGCCCTTGGCGTCGCCCCGGAGCGGAAGTACGCCTCCGAGGGCGGGCCGATCTTCCGGGACGGTTTCGATCTCATTCGCCGCGCCTGCGCCGCGCCAGCGCCTGCCGTGCTACGCCTCATCGACGCCGCCATCTTCAACGTGCTCGTCGGCAACGCTGACGCCCACGGCAAGAACTACAGCCTCCTCCACCTTGCCGGCGGCGCCGACTTCGCGCCGCTCTACGACCTCCTCTGCACGGCGGCCTATCCCGACCTCCACGCTAAGCTCGCAATGAAGGTGGGCAAACGCTCGACCCTCGAGGAATTCACGCCCGACACCTGGGACGACTTCGCGAAGGAGATCGGCGTCGGCGCCCCGTTTGTCCGGCGCCGCGCGGCCGCCCTGGCGTCGCTCAGCCTGGAGCGGCTCGGCGCCGCCGCCGACACCCTCGCGGCCGAAGGCTTCGGCGGCGAACATCTCCGGCGATTCGTCGATGTCATCGAAAAGCGGGCCAAAACCCTCGTGGCGCTCGGCGCGGGACAGCGGGAGACACGCCGGCGAGACGCCTGAAGCTCAGGTGAGCCCGCCCCTCTCCCACGCCTTCGACGCAGCGAGGGCGCTTGGACGTATTCAGCCGCGCCTTGGCCTTCTCTAGGTGGTGGTGAAAGGTCCGCGAGGAGATGCCGAGCAGGACGCCGATCTCGACGTTCGTCTTGCCGCCCCGGACCCAGAGCAGGCATTTGACCTGTCGTGCCGAGCGGGGGCTCAGGAGCGGCGGGTGGAAGCCGTCGACGATCTCCCGTCGGCGGAGCACGAAGTCGGTCCCGGCCAGGCAGAGGGCGCTGCGCACCTCTGGGCACAGGTCCATCAGCGAACCGGCAAGGTTGGGCAGGGCGTGAACGCGGGGCGTCTTCGCCTTGACGATGAGGACGCTCGCGCCTTTCTGAAATGCAGCAAGACCTGCCTCCCGGCTTTCGAGGCGGTTGTATGGGATGCGGGCGCGTGACAAAGGCCGACGCATTCGGCCTCACCCTCGCCCAGCCTTATCCTTAAGTCAGAAGCGCCCCTCTATGAGCCCTCCCCTCTTCTTCAATCTGCAAGCAACCCACAATCCGCACCGCTGGCTGCTGCCGCTGAGCCCTGCGGTCTGCGTCGGTCCGCCGGACAACCTGTTCATGTTCGGTGGGGTGGGTATGGCCGCGGCCATTGCGGCGCTGGAGCGCACCTGCGGCCGGCCGGCCATCTGGGCGACGGCGCAGTATCTCTCCTACGCCCGGCCGCCCAGCATTGTGGACCTGGACGTCTGGGTGCCGGCGTCGGGCAAGTACAACAGCCAGGCCCGGGTGATCGGCCATGTGGGCGACAAGGAGATCTTCACCGTCAACGCCGCGCTCGGCGCCCGCGAGAGCGAACACTCCACCCAGTGGGTGCAGGCGCCTGACGCCCCGCCGCCTGAGGCCTGCGTCGAGGCCGATCACTGGCGCGGCGGCGGCGATGACCTGCACAGCCGGATCGAGGTCCGGGTGGCCCAGGGCCGTTACGGCGGGGCGAAGGCCGGGGCGCCGGCCAGCGACGGGCGCCTGCTTCTGTGGATCCGCTCCCGGGAAGGCCTGCCCATCGACTCCACCTTCCTGGCCATCGTGGCGGACTTCGTGCCGGGCGCGCTGGGTAACGCCCTGCAGCTGAACGCCGGCGGCAACAGTCTGGACAACACCATCCGCTATCGCCGGATCGTGCCTACCGACTGGGTGCTCTGCGACATCCGCATCGACGGCGTCCATGGCGGATTTGGCCATGGGAGCATGGCCCTGTTCGCTCAGGACGGGGAGCTGATGGCCACCGCCAGCCAGTCGATGATCCTGCGGGTCTTCTAGGATCACCCCTCAGGCGGTGCGGACGAGCTCGCGGTGATAGCGCTTCCAGTTCTCCACATAGTGGTGCGCCGAGGCGGTGAGGATCCTCGCCTGACCCTCTGAGACTTCGCGCACCACCTTGCCCGGCGCGCCCATCACAAGGCTGTTGTCGGGGATCTCCTTGCCCTCGGTGATCAGGCAGTTGGCGCCGATCAGGCAGTTCTTCCCGATCTTGGCCCCATTCAGGATGATCGAGCCGATGCCCACCAGGCTGTTGTCGCCGATGGTGCAGCCATGCAGCATGACCATGTGGCCGACCGTGACATCCCGGCCAATGGTCAGGGGCGAGCCCGTGTCGGTGTGAAGAACAGAGCCGTCCTGAATATTCGAGTTTTCGCCGATGATGATCGGATCATTGTCCCCGCGCAGGGTCGCCCCAAACCAGACCGAGGCGTTTTGCTTCAGAATGACATTGCCCATCACAGCGGCGGTGGGCGCAATCCAGTATTCACCCTCCGGCGGCAGCTGCGGAGCCACATCGCCCAAATTAAAGACACTCATCCGCACACCCCATATCTTGTCAAAAACGTCGCACTTCAGGCTCGGTTAACCAAGCTAGCATCATAGTTGCGATGCGATTCGAAGGGATCATACCCCGACGATCCGCGCCGGACCGGCTTCCGGTCTGCAAGGTTCGAGTTGGACGGAGTGCATGGCGCTGCGTTTTCGATCCCGGCGAGGTCCCCTCGCCACCGATGACCCGGCACACGTCGGGGATGGGTCGCCCCCTGGCGCGGCCCTGGCCCCCCTTCCTTCTCTGTCGTCCTCCCCCCAGGGGCGGTCCGTGCCGGACTCGCCCCTTTTTCATGCCCCCATGGAGGCTTTGATGACCAAGCGTGCCCTGAAGCGACAGCTGCGCGAAGGCGCCTTCGACGCCGAGCAGTTTGAAGATTCGAAAATCCGCCGGCTGCCCATCGAACGGGGGTGGTCGCCGCTGGGGCCAGGCGAAGAGGGCCGTGACCAGGGCTATCTCAAGACGATCAAGGCCAAGTCCCCGGGGCAGGAAGAGCTGATCGCCGCCATCGACGCCAAGAACCTGGTGCTGGCCCTGGGACCCGCGGGGACCGGCAAGACCTATCTGGCCATCGCCAAGGCCGTTGAGGCCCTGGAGGCCGGCCGCGTGGGGCGCATCGTCCTGTCGCGCCCGGCGGTGGAGGCCGGCGAATCCATCGGCTTCCTGCCCGGCGAGATGGAAGACAAGCTCGCCCCCTATCTGCGGCCCCTCTACGACGCCCTGTCCGATCGTCTGTCCATGAAGCGGGTGCGGGCCCTGATGGCCGAGGGCGCCATCGAGATCGCGCCGGTGGGCTTCATGCGCGGCCGCACCCTGAACAACGCCTTCGTGGTCATCGATGAGGCGCAGAACTGCACCTATGTGCAGCTCAAGATGCTGCTCACCCGCCTGGGCTGGCACTCCACCATGGTGGTCACCGGCGACCCGGCCCAGTCTGACCTCCTGCCGGAACTGTCGGGCCTGGGCCCCGTGGCCGAGAAGCTGGACACCGTCCCCAACATCGCCGTGGTCCGCCTGAAGGACCGCGACATCGTCCGCCACCCTCTGGTGGCTGAAATGCTGGGGGTTCTCTGATCGACCCAGGCCAGATCAGGCGCCGGATAACCGACGCCTGATCTGGCGACTGTCACGCCCTTATCGCGCGAGGCGGCCTTGGCCACGCCGAAATCACATAGTCGGCGCCACAGGCCACCGGTCATGGTCTCAGCCGCGAAGGGCGCTGGGGACGGCCTCGAAGAGCGCCGCAGTCGTCAGCTTCTCCGGCCGGACTTCAGCTTCTTCTTGCTGATGAGGTCGATCATGGACGCGCGAAGTTGGTCAGAGAGGGCTTGAGGGACGCGACCATACACCCATCGCTTTCCTGGCTCTGCAGGCACGATTCCAGCGTCATCCCATGCGACGCTATTGGTCTCGTCAGCGATGATGTAGCTCCGCTCTTCGTCCAGGCCGAGGTGCTTGCCGACCTTGGTAGGAACCTCAAGGGCCGCGGTCCCGTCCTCGGGCGGCGAATGGGTGATCGGCGCGAGTAGAACCTCCGTTACGCCATCGGCTTTGCGGACAATGGCGGTCACGATCACGCAAGGGCGATCCTTGACTCCGGTGTCGAACCCTTTTTCGCGCTCGTGCGACCAGAGGAAATCGTAGCGAATGACGAGACCGACTTCCGGCTCCGCTTCTTCACGAACGGCCTATTTCATTAAGACTTCAAGTTCGGGATCGGCCTCGCCATAGTCCGCCGACTTCAGGGCTTCCACCCATTCATCAGGGAGGTCTTCAACGGCGTAGGCGCGGCGCGTGTCGCGCGCCTTCAAGCGCTCATACTCTTCGATATCGATAAGCACCCGCGCTGGTCGACGGTGTTTGGTGATGAAGACAGGCGCCTTGGCCGACTTTTCGATGTAGAGGCCGGCCCGTGTTTGAAACTCAGTGGCGCTTACAGAAATGTGGCTCATGCAGGACCCCTGTGGCAAACGCGAATATCCCGATATTAGCTAGTATCGGGAAGCGACGCCAGGAGAACCACAATTTGCTTTGAGGTCGTAGCGGGGGCCGCGATCGACGCCGATGTCCCCGCCCCGACACAAGCACTGCGCGCCAAGCATAGCAGGCTAAGCGGCCAATGAGGCGCGCAAAACGGTCATCGGATCGAACGCGCTAGGTCAGACGTCAGGCGACCCTACCGTTGATCAGAGCAGCGCCCGCACCCTTGGCGAGGCCCGTGTGCTGAGAACCCGAAAAAAGGCG
>Ga0208242_100837_pt1 | contig 11465 bp, 12 predicted proteins | sample SubbioAug_CSW13A_FD_184825 | JGI IMG/M metagenome (GOLD analysis project Ga0208242, IMG submission 184825) | Serpentinite rock and fluid subsurface biosphere microbial communities from McLaughlin Reserve, California, USA - CR12Aug_CSW13A (SPAdes) | ecosystem: Environmental > Terrestrial > Deep... | reverse complement strand
AACTTATATTGCTTTATGTCATGGACAAGTGACACCAGTGGTGTTCAAAGTGGATGCTCCGATTGGACGAGACGCAACAGATCGACAAAAAATGGCAGTAACCCACATCAATGCTAAAGAAGCCGTAACCCATGTTCACGTCTTGGAAACCATGCCTCGTTTTTCACTCGTTGAATGTCGATTGGAAACAGGAAGAACCCATCAAATTCGGGTTCATTTAAGCTACATTCGTTTTCCGATTGTGAACGATCCTAAATATGGTCCACGCAAACTCATTGATGCCTCGTTTGGACAATGTTTGCATGCGCGAGCCATTGATTTTATTCATCCAGTCACGAAACAAGCCATGCACTTTGAAGCGGCCATTCCAGCCCAATTCAATGAGATGGTGGAATTGGCTAGAAAGGATATGCTATGAGTGTTATTTCAGTGAACAAGGAAATGTTGCAACTGATGCATTATTTCATGTTTCACCATCAATATCAGTTGATTAAGATGGGAGCATCTTACGATGAGATATGGTTGACCAATCCAAAAAAAGTCAATCATCCTATCATTCGTTTATCTCCTAAAAGCATTGATGAAAGTTATTTTGAAATCCAACGGGTGTTAACCACCCATGATAGTCTTGCGCAAAGTTTGAATCTACAATCCACCTTACTGGACATTCATGTGAACCAACAAACAGGGGAGAGTGATGAGCGCTGCGTTCAAGTCAATGCTACGTCTGTGTTTGTTGATCCATATTTAAGTAACTTGTTTAAAGGCATTGTGAGTGCGTTTCTGAGCACTCCTGATTTTGAACAAATAGGTAAACCTAAGAAGACAACGCGACGTAAAAAGGTTAAAGTTAAAACCATCTTTAATGTACCCATTCTTACTTTTTCCTTACTTGTCATCATGATTGCAATCTTTGCGCTCATTACCATTGTCGGACGCATGATCAATGATCCTTATGCAGCTTCCATCATTTTTGGAGCTTACTACAAGACCTTCATCGTGGCACATTTTGAGATCCATCGCTTACTGACTGTAGGATTTGTTCATATCAGTGCCACGCACTTACTCATGAATGGATTTGCTCTGCTTAATCTTGGACGACTGGTTGAAAAAGAAGTGGGCAGTTTAAAAATGCTTTTAACTTTTGTGTTGAGTGTTATCAGTGGTTCACTCTTTGTGTTTGTAGCTCAAGGTAATATCCTTCTAGTGGGGGCCAGTGCTGGTTTGTTTGGCTTGTTAGGATTGGTGGTGGTATTAGCCTTTGAAAGTGGCAGCATCCGCAATCCTGCCGTACGCATGAATTTCATTAATATTCTACTCATCAATGTCTTTATCTCTTTATTACCAGGTGTTTCATTCTTAGGTCACTTAGGGGGATTTGTGGCAGGGGTCTTGGTTGGTTTATCCATTTCAATCAAAAAAACATGGTTAGGGCTTCGTCAAAATGCCCAATTGGCACTGTTGTTTCTTTTCTTTGCCTTAGGCTTTCTTGCCCTGCAAGGCACAGACACAACTCCGATTTACATCACCACCGATCAACGTGTCATCAACACCTTATCATCCATTCCTTTTGAACCCATTCAGTGGTATGTTCGCTCATTAGCACAAGCGCTTTTGCGCTTTTATGGAGGATAATATGAAACGCAGTAACGTGATATCATGGGATGATTACTTCATGGGAATGGCTCATCTAAGTGCTATGCGATCCAAAGATCCAAGCACACAAGTGGGAGCTTGCATTGTTACACCTAGTAAGAAAGTCGTTGGATTAGGTTACAATGGTTTTCCTACCGGTATCAATGATGATGATTTTCCATGGGAAAAACATGATGAGTATGATCAAAGCAAATATGCGTATGTGGTGCATGCAGAGCTCAATGCGATTCTCAATGCGACCACTTCACTGCAAGGATGCAGTATATATGTGTCCTTATTTCCATGCAATGAATGTGCAAAAGCCATCATTCAATCGGGTATTAAAACACTGATTTATGAAAGTGATAAGTATGCGGACACCTCTGCGGTGCTTGCCTCAAAGAGAATGCTAAAGGCGGCAGGAGTCACTTGCATTCAATTAGATCATCAAGTCAGTATTCATCTTAATGTACAACGTTAAAGCGACCTTTCGGTCGCTTTATTTGATTGATGCGATAATCACAAATACCATCACTAAGACCACTAATCCTCCAATGGCTAATGGTACAAGACTCATTGACATGTTTCCTCCTTGTTTAACACACGGGTTGTATTTTTAAAATGAAGTTTTGCAACATGCTTTAAAGCAGTTTCTCCATGAACTTCAATGAAATGACGTGCAGCTTGATCCACACCAGATCCAGCTCCTTTAGGCAGTAAGATTTGATAATGATCTTGAATTTGTTGAAGGGTTAAGACAAACACCGCTCTTGCAAACACACTCGCTAAAGCCACAGCCAAATATTTTGATTCAGCTTTGGTTTCAAAGTGAAGCGGTAAATCCTTGTGTGGTTTTAAATTGAGATAGCGATAAAAAGATGCTTCAGGTGTGAATTGATCTATGACACACAATGAAGGTAAAGTTGTTTTCTTCGCTAAGCTCAAATACGCTTCATAATGCAGTTTAGCTTTAATCGCATTCATGTTATGGGTTTGATGAATCTGATTGTATTTGGTAGGTGAGACAATCATTAAAGAATGGGGAATGACCTCTTTCAAAGCGTGATAAATGCGAATCATATCATGATCATCCAAGACCTTAGAATCCATGATGGTATAAGGTTCTAAAAGAGGTAAATGCTCATGATTTAAGGTACATGCACACACCACCACAGGTCCAAAATAATCTCCGGTTCCAACTTCATCACTTCCCGCATGGGGAGTAAACGAAGGTTTTGGTTCGTATCGATCTTTCACTTCTTGAGCCAGTGAACCTGTAAAGACCACTTTCTTTGAAGAATAGACGTGGATGAGGGTGTCCTCAACTTTAAAAGCATGGGTCATGTAAGGATGATTAAAGGGGATTGAATGTGATTTGAGGTCTTTAATCAATCTGTTTAGGCTTGATGAATCAAGAGTGGTCGAAAGGATTGGTTTCATGATACTATTGTAGCATACAAGCCGAGTTGAGGAGACATGACTTTATGATAGAAACACTACTTGAAAACCCTTGGATTATGAATGTGCTCATTGCCTTATTTGTGCTCATTCGCTTACGCTTAGGTTTATCAAAGGGATTACTGCTCATGTTGTTTGAGTTGTTGTCGCTTGGTCTTGCGTTACTTTTTGCTTCAGCACTACTTCCTTTAGTCTCATCACAATGGATGATTGTGAACATTCAAGATGCGAGCATCAACTCCGCAATCCTAGAGACCATCAGTGGTACTTCAAATCAAATTGTGTGGTTCTTTATTCTGTTTGCGATTGGTTCACTTTTAATGATGCTTCTAACTCCATTAGTCAAAGCCATTTCCAAAATACCTATCTTCAAACCCATCAACGCTTTTTTTGGTGCAGTGTTCTCTTTGATTGGAACCTGGATTTGGTTGTTTGTGATTTCATTAATCCTCTTACTTCCATGGATTCCTTCAGGTACCACTATTGTTAATGAATCATGGTTAGCTCCAATTCAAAGCACTACATTTTCATTATTTGAAGAAGATACTGTAAGTGACACCTTTGAGTACAGTAAAATCTTAGTTACACTACTCACCAATCCTGAGCAAGTGAGTGACGATGAACGTGCTTTTGTCAAACAATGGCTTCTTGAACTCGGTTTTGATGAAGAGATTATTGATCAATTTTTAGAAAGAAGTGAATAACGTATGAATGATGCTTTAGAATTACAAACCATACTTCACAACGTGTCCTTGTATGCACACTTTGAAGATAATCAAGTGAGCATTCAAAACACAATCCCTTCCTTTAAGAAACTGGAAATCACACAACGATTAGCCAACACTCATGATGCGATGGAATACATCTTATCAGGGGGAGATCATTATCTTAAAGGATTAGTGAATACTTCAACTACGCTCATCAAAGCCTCTAAAGGAGGTCTTTGTGACATTCTTGATTTAGTTGCCCTTAATAAAGTCAATCATCGTGTCTTAACCCTCAAGAAACAAAACATGAAAACCTTAAAAGGGGAACGGGTGTTGGATGCGATAGATGGCATGAACATTCATCTACCATTAGTGAAACGCTTGGATGAGTGTTTTTCTCCCAGTGGTGAAGTGTTGGATTCTGCGAGTCCAACCTTAAAATCATTGCGTAAACAATACAGAGATGTGGAAGCATCCATCCTTAAACAAACACAAGATTTCATGCGAGTCAACGCCTCAAAACTCAGTGAACAAGTGGTGACCCAAAGACAAGATCGTTATGTCTTGATGGCAAAGATTTCAGAAAAGAATACCTTCAATGGTTTAGTGGTGGGTGAATCTGCATCTGGACAAACCGCGTATGTTGAACCTGCTTTTCTTATGCAACTTAACAATCAAAAACAAACCATTACTTCACTCATAGAAAATGAAATTGAGAAGATCGCATGGGAGTGTTCTGCTTTGGTCGGGGATCATGCGCTCACGCTTATGGCCTCTCATGAATCGCTTATGATGTTGGATGAGTGGTTTGCAAAGGCACGTTATGGTTTAGAAAAAGATGCCCATATTCCAACACTGGGTGGCAATATCCTTCATTTAGAAGCGGCTCGTCATCCTCTCATTGATCCCTTAAAGGTTGTAGCCAACACTTACACTTTGGATGAGCATACCCGTATTTGCATCATCAGTGGACCTAATACAGGAGGGAAGACGGTCTCCTTAAAAATCATTGGTTTATTCACCCTCATGGCCTATTGTGGATTACCACTTTTGGTACGATCAGCACAACTTCCATTTTATGATGCGGTCTTTGCGGACATTGGAGATGAGCAATCCATTCAAAGCTCTTTATCCACGTTTTCCTCTCATATCTCTCACATTGCGACCATCTTAAATCAAGTGACCCCATCATCTTTAGTCTTACTTGATGAGTTGGGTAGTGGCACCGATCCTGATGAAGGAGAAAGTTTAGCGGTCGCAATATTGGATGCCTTTCATCAAAAACAATGCACCTTAGTGGCCACCACTCACTACAATCGCATTAAGCAAATCGCATATGAATGGGATGGGGTGATGATTTCCAGTGTGGAATTTGATATTCAGACTTTATCACCAACCTATCGTTTCTTTGCTCACCAAGCAGGACAATCCAATGCGTTAGCCATCGCATCACGTTTTAACTTACCTTCAACCTTGCTTGAGCGTGCTCAAAGTGAGTTGGAAACCAAGAAGAGTGAGACCTCTCGCTTACTTGAGAACTTGAATGAGCAAATTGCCCTCAATCAACAACTTGAAGCAACCTTACTCTCACAAAAAGACATACTCAGTGAACAACAAGCGCTTCTTAAGCAAAAAGAAGAGGAACTCAATGCTCAACTTGAAGCCATTCAAGTTAAAGCTCAAGATCAAATCAATGCATTGGTGAATGAAGCACTCGAAGAGATTGATATGTATTTAAAAGAAGCATCGCAACAAAAACAATCATCACCGACACTACAAAAGCTAAAACAAGAAGTGAAAGCCTTGCAGCCAAAACCGTTAGTCAAAGAAGATGAAACCATTCAAGTGGGAGATTATGTCAAAGTCAAAGGATCACAACGCTCAGGTCAAGTGATTGAACTTAAAGGTAAGCAAGCCATGGTGGACATCAATGGCATGCGTGTGAAAACCTCACTTCAACAACTTCAACGCAGTGAACCTCCTGTTGTCAAAAAGAGTAAATCCACCTACACCAGTTCGGTGAGTGCACCCCGGGGGAGTTTACTTGAATGTGTGGTGGTAGGGATGCGTGGGGATGATGCGATTGCGAAAGTGAATGATTATATCGAAGATTGCTTACTTCATCATATTCCCAATGGAATCATCATTCATGGAATTGGAACCTTAACCTTAAAGAAAGTGATTGCACAGCATTTATCAAGTCATCCTAATGTGAAATCCCATGGACAAGCTCCCCTTGAACAAGGTGGGATCGTCGCTACGGTGGTAACTTTTAAATGATTTCAAAAGATGCTTTAGCCATCATTCCTTCCTTAAGTGGGTGTTATCTGTTTAAAAACAGTAAGAACACCATCATTTATGTTGGGAAAGCCAAAGACTTAAAAAAACGAGTGAATTCGTATTTTAATCGTCCTCATGAAGGGAAGACATCTAAACTGGTCATGGATGCGGTGGATGTGACATTCATTGTGACTCCTTCTGAAAAAGAAGCTCTCCTATTGGAAATTGATTTAATCAAACAACATCGTCCGCAATACAACATCATGTTCATGGATGACAAAACCTATCCGATGATTAAATTAACGAGTGAAACCTTTCCTCAATTATTGGTTGTTAGAGATCGTGTGAAAGATAAGAAAGCAACTTACTTTGGGCCTTATCCTGATGCCTATGCAGCCAGAGAAACCCTTAAACTGCTTCATGATGTGTTTCCTTTACGAAAATGTCGAAGTCTACCTAAACAGGTATGTTTATACTATCACATTAAACAATGTTCAGGTCCATGCCAAGGTTTCATCAAACAAGATGACTACATGAAGCATGTGGAAGATGTGAAAAAAGTGCTTAAAGGGGATTGGGATTACCTGATTAAAAAACTTCAAGAAGACATGATGATCGCTTCTTCTCGCTTTCAATATGAACTGGCCGCAACCTTAAGAGATCGCCTTGCATCTGCTCATTATGTTTCCAAACGACAAACCATCACTTCTTTTGAAAGTGAACATGATGTGGTAGGGTATGCTACCAAAGAAGGTTTACTCTCCTTGTCCTTTTTCATGATTCGAGAAGGAAAGATTGTGAAGAAAGATGATTGGATCAATGAAATGATGCAACCCATTGAAGATCAAGTGGAAACCCTCATTCAAGAGTATTACACCTTGTCTTCTAAACCAAAACTACTCATGATTCCACAACCATTGAATGCTACCTTGTTAAGTGAGTCTTTAGGCATCAAAGTCAGTTCACCACAACGTGGCGATAAGGTGAAGGAGTTGTTGTTAGCACAGGAGAATGCGAAGCAGAGTCTTCAATATCATTTGAATCGTGCGAAACAAAAAGGCATCGATATGCAAGAAGCATTAGAGTCTTTAGCACTCATGACACAAAGTTCACCCATTACGACCATTGAGATGGTGGATGTGTCTCATACCTTTGGATCCAACACCGTTGGAGCGAAGATTGTGTTTGAAAACGGGATGTTCAATAAGGCTAAATATCGTAAATACAAACTGCATTCACAAAACAATGATGTGGAAAACATGAGAGAAATGGTGTATCGCCGTTTGTTTAAGGCATTGCAAGGCAGTGAGGCTCTTCCTGATCTCATGATTGTGGATGGAGGACTTCCTCAGCTCAATATGGTAAAATCATTGTTAAGTGAAATGAATCTATCCATGAATGTCGCAGCGCTAATCAAAGATCACAAACATCAGACCAGCGAACTCATGCGTCATGATGGAGTCAAGATTCCTTTACTGGCTTTAGATCCACTCACGTTACTGTGTGTTCAACTTCAAGATGAAGTGCATCGTTTTGCGATCAGCTATCATCAACAACTGCGCTCAAAAGCCCAAACCCATTCCCAACTTAAAGACATTGAAGGGTTAGGACCACAACGCATTAAAGCATTACTTAAACGCTTTAAAACCATATCCAACATTGCCTCAGCTTCGCTAGAAGCCTTAAGTGAGGTGGTACCAACCCATGTTGCCAACAACATCATGGTTCATTTTAAAGGAGACAATGATGAGTCAAATCGGAATCTTTGATTCAGGTGTTGGGGGATACACCATTTATCAAGCCTGTGTAAAAGCGTATCCGCACCATAGTTTTGTGTTATTGGCGGATCAGTTTCATTTACCCTATGGCAACAAGTCTAAACCAGAACTCGAAGCCATCTTTCATTCCATGATGGAGGTTTTTCGCTCTTTGAATATCACTACAGTCTTGATTGCATGCAACACCATGAGCAGTTTGCTGAGTGATGAACTTCGATCATCCTATCATGATCTTAAACTCATCAGTATCATTGAACCAACCTTATCATTAATTGATCCCCAAAAGTCACTTCTGCTTTTAGCTACCAAAGCCACTTTAAACTCAGGCAAATATCAAACTGCACTCAAAGCCATGAATCCTCACATTGAAATGATCGAAGTGTGGGGGCAAGATTTAGCACGATGGATTGAAGAAGAGGAAAGTGATGTCATTGAGGAGTTTGTGAAGCACTTTATAGGTGTTCATTCTGCCCAACAAATCGTCTTAGCATGCACGCACTATCCACTCATTAAAGCGGTGATTGCCCAACATTCAAGTGCTTTACTCATTGATTCCATTCAAGTGATGGTGGATCAAGTCGATCCTAATGAAACTTCATCTCTGCCTTCATTGGTTATGACCACGGCTTATCCTCAACGTTTTGCCCAAAAGATCCATCGCTTATTCAATGAAGACTGTGAGGTGATAGGTGTATGAAAATCATCATTACCTCGGATGTGCATGGTCATTTGGATCGATTACACCATCTTGTGACTGTTCATCCTGATGCGGACTATTATTTGGATGCGGGTGATAGTGAAGGCAGTGAAACCAGTATTCACCCATTTTTGAGTGTTGAAGGCAACAATGATCGTTTACAACGTTTTCCAAAGACACGTGTCATTGACGCTCACGCTCATAAAATCTACATGACGCATTCTCATGAATTCTATCCATCTCAAAGAGATGATGGACTGATTAAGAAAGCGCAACGTTTAGGGTGTGACTTAGTGATTTATGGTCATTCTCATGTGCCTGATGTGCGAACCATTCATGGGGTGACCCTCATTAATCCTGGATCATTGTATTATAATCGTGATCGTAGTCCATTAACTTATGTCATTCTTACCATTGATGAGTCGAATGTACGCATCCAACATGTTCCATACCGATAAGCAGAGGAAGCCTTCTGCTTTTTTCATAAGAAAAGACACCGAAGTGTCTTATCATTTATTTCTTTAATCGTTGTGCAATATCAAGCAAGCGTGTGACTTGATGGGTTAATGCCTCTTTCACATCTTCCACCATGTTGCCATTAGCATCAATGGTGACAGAAGTCCCATAAGGATTACCTCCTGCTTTTCCTACACTCGCGTCGGTGTATCCAGGGGAGACCACAATTGCACCCCAGTGATGCATGGAAGTGTAAAGATTAAGCAAAGTAGCTTCTTGTCCACCATGTGGGTTTTGTGCTGAAGTTACGGCAGTCACCGCTTTATTGATTGTTTTACCTTGTGCCCATAAGCCACCTTGAGTATCAATAAACTGTTTGAATTGCGATGGAACGTTACCAAAACGTGATGGAACAGAAAACAAGATGGCATCAGCCCATTCAATGTCTTGTGAGGTAGCGACTGGAACATCTTTGGTTCTTTCTTGATTGGCTTTCCAAGCGCTTTGTGAATCGATCACCGCTTGTGGAGCAAGTTCTGCGACTTGACGAACACGTACATTCGCCCCTAAAGCTTCTCCTGCTTCTTTTGCCCATTGGGCTAATTGTGCGTTTGCACCATACGTACTGTAATAAATCACTGATAAATTCATTTCTAAATCTCCTTTTTACATTTTGTAAGTAAACCCTAGTATAGTTACTTACTAAAAGAAAGTCAAAGAGAATGCTCATAAAACTAGTATCCTTCAAAAGTATTTGACACTTCTTGACTTCACTGTGTATGATAGGGTGGAAAATTGAAAGGACGATCTGTTTTAATGAATCATTAAAACAGTAAACATAAAGGTAAAGTCATGTCAGAATCATGTGGATGCAATCCAACCATGAATGCAGTGGATAAGGTAAGAAAAAAAGGAATCTCCACCAACGCCTTACCAACTCCATTTGAAATCACATGTGAATGTGATTTAGTGTTTACCATGTCTACTCATGAAGCCAAATGCCCAGCATGTGATTTAGTGTATGGTGTAACGCCATGTGGAGCTCATAGCATTGAGAATGTGGTTGCGGTAGGATACAACTACTAATTTAACATCATCGTTGTGAATCTAACCATCAAAGTCTTTTTGATGGTTTTTTCATAGATGAAAGTAATGAAGAAGTGCTTTACTTCATTAAAAAACACCTTTTCAGGTGTTAGGCATGTTCATCAGCATACTGTTGGACTGCCTCTAGTACTTCTTTTAAAGCCAATCCTTTTTCAGTTAATTGATAGTAGTGGTCATGATGTTCGACCACACCTTCATCTTGAAGTTCTTTTAAGCGTTGAGTTAATACTTTATCTGAGCATGACTTTAAACACAAACTCAGTTGAGAAAAGCGTAAAGGATGATTGGAAAGACATCGTAAAATAAGGCCGTTCCAACGTTTTCCTAACCATTTAAAGACATTTTCATATTTTGGACAAAGAATTAAATCACTCATAGGCCCATTATAGCAAACTCTATGTACAACTTCCACTTAGTTTGCATTACTGATCAGTTCTTCAATGACGTCATCACTTAATCCTAAGGATTTCAAAAAGGTTCTTACATCCTCTAAAGTAAGTCCTTCTTCTTGAGCATATTCAAGCAATCGTGTTTTCTCTTCTCGAGTGACTTCTTGTTTTAATGGGTATTTGGATAAGGTTGTTGCTACATCCTCAGGAAGTTTAAAGGAAACAAGCAATTGAACAATATCTTCTTGATCTTCAAGGGTGAGGGGAGTTTTTTCGATTAGCTTAGTGATGATTCCCACTTCCTTGACTTCATCATTGATGGTATCCACAATGGATGACCCACTGGATTTAAAGAAATGCAAAAATGAATGATCAATCACTTGCTCACCATTCGCAAAAATGGGGCTTAGCAGTGCAGCACTCATGAGTGTACCGAGAAGAAAGACAAAAGATCCACTGATCAGAAAAGAGAGCGCTTTATCTATCTTGCGATTAAGTTTGAAAGGTAGACGTTTCAAGAGGGGTTTCTTAAGAATAAAGAACAGAACGGAACCAATGATGTAAAGAAGGATAAACCATATGACTTGATTAACAAAGCTTGCGGTGAGGGTTCCTAATGATCCTGAACTGAATTGGGATGCGGAAACCAAGTTGAGTGAGTTTGCTAACATGCTGGATAGTGGTAAGGATATGAGTAATAGAAGACCAAAAGCAAGCAAATCATACAAGGATGAACTCAAGCCTTTAAGATAAAAGACAAGGAAGATGATGAAAGATAAAATAATGAATGTGGTGTTAATCCACACGTAACTTGAAGCGACATCAATCATAAGTGACCTCCACTAAAATCATTATCACTGAAACAAGGCGAAAGTTCAATGAAAGGTTGTCCATAATACATTGAAATCATCGTTGTTATTTGATATTATACTGTAGCACATGTCTACGTAGCTCAGTT
>Ga0208242_100836_pt1 | contig 11472 bp, 16 predicted proteins | sample SubbioAug_CSW13A_FD_184825 | JGI IMG/M metagenome (GOLD analysis project Ga0208242, IMG submission 184825) | Serpentinite rock and fluid subsurface biosphere microbial communities from McLaughlin Reserve, California, USA - CR12Aug_CSW13A (SPAdes) | ecosystem: Environmental > Terrestrial > Deep... | reverse complement strand
GCCAGGCGCGTGGCCAGGCCGACGGACAGCCCGGCGCACAACAGACCGCATCCGGCGGCGCGGGCGACGGCGCTCTGCCGGGTGAGCCGGGCGACTCGGCTGCACCCCGACAGGGCCGAGTTGGCCTCAGTGGACTTGACCTCTACGCGTGAGCAATAAGTCACGGCGGCGCGGAATCGCAAGGGTTTCGCGTGGTTTATCGCTTCATCGCATGGTGCGCTGACTCTCAATAATGACTTCATGACCTCGGTGGTCAGCCACATGGCGCCGCCGACAACCCTGGAGAATGTCCATGTCAGCAGCCCCGGCCGCGGCCCAAGGCGAAGCCCCCAAGAAGGGCTCGAAGAAACTGATCATCATCATTGCGGCCGTGCTCAGCGTGCTGCTCATTGGCGGTGGCGTGGGCGCCTTCATGCTGATGAAGGGTGGCCACGAAGAGGCCGCTGAGGGCCAGGATGCTGACTATGAGGACGAGGCGCCTTCGAAGAAGAGGGCCGCCGACGCTGCGCCCAAAGACAAGGGTGCACCCCCCGCATTCGTCCCGCTGGATCCGTTCGTCGTCAACCTCGCCGATCGTGAAAGCGAGCGCTTCGCGCAGGTCGGCATCACCCTGCAGGTCGACGACCCGAAGATGGCCGACGAGATCAAGGCCTACATGCCGGCCATTCGCAACGCCGTGCTGCTGATCCTGTCTCACAAGACCGCTGCCGAGCTGCTCACGCCCGAAGGCAAGACCAAGCTGGCCGAAGAAGTCGCCCGCGAAGCGGCGCGGGCCATGGGCTACGAGATCGAAGAGCCCGAGGAAGAAGAGCCCGAGGAAGCGCCCAAGAAGAAGCGCAAGCGCAAGAAGGTCGAGCCGTACAACCCCATCACCCACGTCCACTACGCCAACTTCATCATCCAGTGAGCACTCGTGATGCGCTCAAGGGCGCGAGAACGGTCCGTCGATGAACCAGCAGATCCTTTCCCAAGACGAAGTCGATGCGCTCTTGCAAGGCATCACTGGCGAGAGCCAGAAGCTGGAGCAGGACGATGCCCCCAAAGAGGGCATCCGCGACTACAACCTGGCGCAGCAGGAGCGCATCGTGCGTGGGCGCATGCCCACGATGGAGATCATCAACGAGCGGTTCGCGCGCAACATCCGCATCGGGCTGTTCAACCTGATCCGCAAGTCGCCCGAAGTGTCGGTGGGCGGCATCAAGGTTCAAAAGTACAGCGCCTTCCTGCGCGAGATCGTCGTGCCCACCAATTTCAACATCATGGCCGTGCGCCCGCTGCGCGGCTCGGGTCTGGTGGTGTGCGAGCCCACGCTGGTCTTTGCCGTGATCGACGCGCTGTTTGGTGGCGCCGGCAAGTTCCACACGCGGATCGAGGGCCGGGATTTCTCCGCCACCGAGCAGCGCATCATCCGCCGCCTCGTCGAGGTGATCACCGAGGAATACAAGAAGTCGTGGCAGGGCATCTACCCGGTGGAGCTGGATTACCAGCGCTCCGAGATGCAGCCCCAGTTCGCCACGGTTGCGACACCCAGCGAGATTGTCGTGTGCTGCTCGTTCACGCTCGAGATCGGTGACACCAGCGGCACCATTCACATCTGCATCCCCTACGCCACGCTCGAGCCCATTCGCGACATCCTGTTCTCGTCCATCCAGGGCGATTCGGCCGAGCCCGACCGCCGCTGGGTGAAGTTGCTCACGCAACAGATTCAGTCCGCCGAGGTGAACCTGGTGGCCGAACTGGCGCACGCGCCTGCGACGGTGGAGCAGCTTCTGGCACTCAAGCCGGGCGACTTCATCGAGCTGGATCTGGACAAGATCATCCGGGCCAAGGTCGACGGGGTACCGGTGTTCGAGTGCTACTACGGCACCACCAACAACAAGTACGCCTTGCGCGTCGAGAAACTGCTGACCACCGGCAACACCAGCTGGCTTGGAGAACACAATGTCTGACACCGCAGCCGAGTTCCCGCCCGAAGGGGGCGATGCCGAACAGGACGCCATGGCCGCCGAATGGGAAGCGGCCCTGGCTCAGCAGGGGGCCACGCCCACTGCGGGCAGCAGCGATCCGTTTTCGCAGACGGCCCAGGAAGTGACCGACCCCGCGCCGCAGATGACGCCGGCGGCGTTCGCCAACTTCGGCCCGTCTTCGCCGCCCACGGCCGGCAACGACATCAGCATGATCCTGGACATCCCCGTGCAGCTCACGGTGGAACTGGGCCGCACCCGCATCCCCATCAAGAACATCCTGCAGCTCGCCCAGGGCTCGGTGGTCGAGCTGGATGCGCTGGCCGGTGAGCCCATGGACGTGCTCGTCAACGGCTTCCTGATCGCCCAGGGCGAGGTCGTCGTGGTCAATGACAAGTTCGGTATCCGGCTGACAGACATCGTCACGCCGTCCGAGCGCATGCGCCGTCTGAGCAAGGGTGGTTGAATGAGCCAGTCTCCGTCCCTTGGCCTGATGGTCATGTGGTTTCTCGTCGTGCTGGCCCTGATCCCGGTCACGCTGTGGGTGCTCAAGCGCTCTGGCATGGCCCAGGGCATGGGCAGCCAGGCCGGCGCCATGCGCACCGTCGCGCAACACGCCCTCGGCCCCGGTCAGCGTCTCGTCACCGTCGAGGTGGGCGAGGGCGAGCACCGCACCTGGCTCGTGCTGGGCGTCACCAGCAACAGCATCCAGACCCTGCACACCTTGCCGCCGCAGGCCGAGCCCGCAACCCACGCCGTGCAGCCCGGCTTCGCCACGCTGCTTCAACAGATCCGCCAGCGCGGCGGCAAGGGGCAGGCATGACACCTCGTTCGCTCGCACTGATCGCCGTGCTCGGCCTGGCCGCGTCGGCCGCCATGGCCCAGACGCCGGTGGCGCCCACCGCAACCTTGCCGCTGCTGGTGGGGCAGGGCGCGGGTGGCACCAGTTACTCGGTGCCCATTCAGACACTGCTGTTCTTCACGGCGCTGAGCTTTCTGCCGGCCGTGCTGCTGATGATGACGGGCTTCACCCGCATCGTGATCGTGCTCAGCCTGATGCGTCAGGCTCTGGGCACGCCTTCGGCGCCGCCCAACCAGGTCATCGTGGGGCTGTCGCTGTTCCTCACGCTTTTCGTGATGGGCCCGACGCTTGATCGCGTCTACAAAGAGGCCTATCAGCCCTTCTCGGTCAACGAGATCGACTTCACCACCGCGCTCGACCGGGGGCAGGTGCCGATGCGCGAGTTCATGCTGCGCCAGACCCGCCAGTCCGACCTGGAACTGTTCGCCCAGCTCGCCAAGGTCGAAGGCGAAGTGACCCCCGAGACGGTGCCGTTCCGGGTGCTGGTGCCTGCTTTCGTGACCAGTGAGCTGAAATCAGCCTTCCAGATCGGCTTTCTCATCTTCATCCCTTTCCTGGTTATCGACATGATTGTGGCCAGTGTGCTCATGAGCCTGGGGATGATGATGCTGTCGCCGGTCATGGTCGCCTTGCCCTTCAAGCTCATGCTGTTCGTCCTGGCCGATGGCTGGAACCTGCTGCTGGGCTCGCTGGCTGCCAGCTTCGTTCAATAGGTGCCCCATGGATCCGCAACAGGTTCTCACCATCACCCGCGACGGCCTGCTCACGCTGCTGAGCATCTGCCTGCCCATCCTGATCGTCGTGCTGGCTGTGGGCCTGATCGTCAGCGTGTTCCAGGCGGCCACCCAGATCCATGAACAAACGCTGTCGTTTGTGCCCAAGCTGTTGGCCGCATTCGCCACGCTTGGCATCGCAGGCCCCTGGATGCTGACTACGCTGGTTGACTACATCCGGAAAGTGTTGCAATCGATTCCGCAGGTGGTGACCTGAAAACGGTGGCCGCCCCATGGTGACCTTCACCGAAGCCCAGGTATTGGCGTGGATCACGCCCTGGCTCTGGACCTTCTTTCGCGTGCTCGGCCTGTTCACCACGGCGCCGGTGCTGTCGATGCGGGTGGTGCCCCGGCGTGTACGCGTCGGCCTGGCGCTGCTCATCGTCATGGCCGCGCAGCCCGGCCTGCCCGAGCCACCGCCCATTGCGTTGAACTCGCCCGAGGCCTTGATGGTCATCGTGCAGCAGCTGCTCATCGGCTTGACGATCGGCTTCGCCGCGCGGGTCGTGTTTGCCGCCATCGAGTACGCCGGCGAAATCGTCGGGTTGCAGATGGGTCTGAACTTCGCGATGTTTTTTGACCCCATCGCGGGCGGCCAGGTCACATCGGTCAGCCGGTTCTACGGCACCACGGCTTCCTGGCTGTTCGTGGTCATGAACGGCCACCTCATGCTGACGGGGGTTGTGCTGCATAGCTTCACCGTGTTCCCGGTTGCGCCCGAGCCGATGGCCTTTCTGTCGGCCGTGCAGCCCCATGTCTGGGGTGCCGAGCTGTTCAAGCTCGGCGTGTGGGTGTCGCTGCCTGTGGTGTCCATGCTCATCCTCGTGAACATGGTCATGGGCCTGATTTCGCGCGTGTCGCCGCAGATGAACGTGTTCTCGGTGGGCTTCCCGCTCACGCTCGCAGCCGGCCTGACCGGTCTGTGGCTCACGCTGCCCCTGATGCAGGTGCCCTTGACCATGGCCATCGAGCGGATGCTGGCGCAGTTCCAGTGATTTCGGCGGTTCGCGCGCCGAGTCCTTAGAATCGGTGCCCTATGTCTGCCAAGTCTGCTTCCAAAACCAACCCGCCTGCCGGCTACGGCGAGGCCTCCATCCGCGTGCTCAAGGGCCTCGAGCCCGTTAAGCAGCGCCCGGGGATGTACACGCGCACCGACAACCCGCTGCACATCATCCAGGAGGTCATCGACAACGCCGCCGACGAGGCCCTGGCCGGCTTTGGCAAGCGCATCGGCGTCACCCTGCACCGTGATGGCTCGGTCAGCGTCGACGACGATGGGCGCGGCATCCCCTTCGGCCTGCACCCTGAAGAGGGCGTGTCCGTGGTCGAGATCGTCTTCACCCGCCTGCATACCGGCGGCAAGTTCGACAAGGGCTCGGGCGGGGCCTACAGCTTCTCGGGCGGCCTGCATGGCGTGGGCGTGAGCGTCACCAATGCGCTGTCGACCAGGCTGCAGGTCATGGTGTGCCGCGACAAGCAGGTCGCCACGCTCGCGTTTGGCGGCGGTGATGTGATCGAGCCCGTCACCGTGCGACCCGCGGCTGGTGGTGACCGCAAGCAAGGCACCAGCGTGCGCGTGTGGCCGGATGCCAAATACTTCGAAAGCGCCGAACTGCCACGGGCCGAACTGGTGCACATGCTGCGCAGCAAGGCCGTGCTCATGCCCGGCGTGACCATCGCGCTGACGATCGAGAAGCAAGGCAAGGACGCCGAGGTTCAGACCTGGCTTTACCAGGGCGGGCTGCGCGACTACCTCAGCCAGACCTTGCCGGTCGACCCCGTCATCCCGCTGTTCGAAGGCGAACACTACGCCGAAGAAGGCGAGACCGAGAACTTCGCTGAAGGCGAGGGCGCAGCCTGGTGCGTTGCCTTCACCGAAGACGGCGCGCCCGTGCGCGAGAGCTACGTCAACCTGATTCCCACCGTGGCGGGCGGCACCCATGAGTCCGGCCTGAAAGACGGCCTCTTCCAGGCCGTCAAGGGCTTCATCGAGATGCATGCGCTGCTGCCCAAGGGCGTCAAGCTCATGCCCGATGACGTGTTCAGCCGGGCCAGCTTCGTGCTCAGCGCCAAGGTGCTGGATCCGCAGTTTCAGGGGCAGACCAAAGAGCGCCTCAACAGCCGTGATGCGCTGCGCCTGGTCAGCACCTATGTGAAGCCCGCGATGGAGCTGTGGCTGAGCCAGCACGTCGAACACGGCAAAAAGCTCGCTGAGCTGGTCATCAAGCAAGCCCAGGCCCGCCAGCGCGCGGGCCAGAAGATCGAAAAGCGCAAGAGCTCAGGCGTGGCCGTGCTCCCCGGCAAGCTGACAGATTGCGAAAGCCGAGACCTGGCCTTCAACGAGGTGTTTCTGGTCGAAGGCGACTCGGCCGGCGGCAGTGCCAAGATGGGCCGCGACAAAGAGACCCAGGCCATCCTGCCGCTGCGCGGCAAGGTGCTCAACGCCTGGGAGGTCGAGCGTGACCTGCTGTTCAAGAACAACGAGATCCACGACATCTCGGTGGCCATTGGTGTCGACCCCCATGGCCCCAACGATGCGCCTGACCTGTCCGGGCTGCGCTACGGCAAGGTCTGCATCCTGTCAGACGCGGACGTCGATGGCTCTCACATCCAGGTCTTGTTGCTGACGCTGTTCTTCCGCCATTTCCCCAAGCTGGTCGAGACAGGCCACGTCTACATCGCCCGCCCGCCCTTGTTCCGGGTGGATGCGCCTGCGCGCGGCAAGAAGCCCGCTGCCAAGCTGTATGCGCTGGATGAGGCCGAGCTCACCGCCATCCTCGACAAGCTGCGCAAAGAAGGCTGCCGCGAAGGCGCCTGGGCGATCAGCCGCTTCAAGGGCCTGGGCGAGATGAGCGCCGAGCAACTGTGGGAAACCACGCTCAACCCCGAAACCCGCCGCCTGCTGCCGGTTGCCTATGGCGAGCCGGGCTTCGATGCCACGCAGGTCACCTTCACCAAGCTGATGGGCAAGGGCGAGGCCGCTTCCCGCCGCGAGCTGATGGAGCTTTACGGCGACGATGTTGAAGTGGACGTCTGAACGGCGTCAGCCAGGCGCTGGCTGCTCAGCCACCCCACAGTCAGAGCCGGGTCAGAACCACCGCCAACTCGTGCGACAACGTTGGGTGTGGCACCTGTGGATACGGCGGTTTAGGCCACGACCACTTGCTGGCCGGAAACAGCGCCCGCACGGCGTTGATGTCGCAGTGATAGGGCGGCCCCTCGATCTGGCCTTCCAGTGTGGCGGCCGGCCGCACACGTTGCATCAACAAGGCGAAGAGCTGCCCGCCTGGGCGCAGCCACTTGTGCAACTGCTCAGCGTAATCGACCCAATGATCCGGGTGGATGGCGCACAGGCAGGTCTGCTCGTACACCGCATCAAACGGCGCCGCTGGCTCGTACACCAACACATCGGCTTGCGCCACCGTGGCCTGCAAGCCCCGTGAGGTCACCAGCGCCCGCGCCCGCTCGACCGCCGCTGGCGTGTAGTCCAGCCCGGTGACATCGAAACCGCGGGCGGCCAGTTCGGCGACCTCCCAGCCGGCGCCACAGCCGGGCACGGCGATGCGGCTCGGCGGCGTCAACGCTCCCGTGTCGAGCCACGCCATCAACTGCGGCCCGGGCCCGCCCCGGTCCCAGCCAGTCTGTGCGGTTTCAAATCTTTCCTGCCAGAAGCTCGAAGTGGGGCCAGCCATGGGTGCAAGTGTTCAAGTCGCGGGTAAACGATCTTAAGCGGTGGGCGGCTGGCGGCGAGTTGGCACGGGAACAACGCTTGCTGCGCAGCCGGGCAACGCTTTGTTCACAAAGGATGCCTCATGACCGATACCACCACGCCTCCTCGCGCCAAGTTGTGGTCGCTGATCCGCGACATCCGCTTCGGCATGTTTGCCACGCATCATGGCAACGGCCACATCCATGCGCGGCCGATGACTTTGCAGAACCGCGACATCGACGAAGACGAATCGCTTTGGTACTTCATGTCGCGCAGCGGCGAGCCCGTCGCCGATCTGGCCCGCGATCCACAGGTGAACGTGTCGTTTGCCGAGCCCGAGGATCAGTCGTATGTGTCCGTGTCGGGCACTGCCGAGTTGGTCGACGATCCCGCGCGCAAACATGCGCTGTGGAACAACGCCAACGAGGCGTGGTTTCCGGGCGGGCCGGACGATCCTGACGTGGCGCTCGTGCGCGTGCGCATCACGCACGCAGACTATTGGGACGCCCCCCACAACAAGCTTGTGCGCCTCTATGAGATGGCCAAAGCCATGGCAACGGGCGAGCCACCGCAAGACATGGGCGACCGCGCGCGGGTGCAGATGCGCTGAGCCGGCGGCGCGGGGCGTGCGCCCGGCGCGTGCTCAACCAGGCTGGGTGGCGCTGGGCGCTTCCTGGCCGTCTGCGGGGGCGTCAGCCGGCGCGCCGTGGGCCTTGCGCTGGGCTTTCTCTTCCTTCTTCTGCTTTTTCTGCTGCTCGCGTTGCCGCTTCTCGAACTGGTAATTTGGCTTGGGCATGTGTGTTCGCCTCCGCAATGTTAGGTCACCTACCTTACCACCCTAATGGGAGGCATGCCGGGCGGCATGACGCGCAGCATGGGCACCATCACGCAGATCGACCTGCCCGGAGGATGGGGCGTGCCGGTGTCAGTTGCGCCTTCGGCAGGGCGCGCCCGCCCGCTTCTTAACGATCCCGGTGCGAGTCAACCACGAACACCATCCCCAGAAAGCCAAACGAGACTGTCTTATCCCGGATGCTGGTGTACGACGCGACGCCAAGCGAGTGATAGTTGCTTGCGAATGCAGCCAATGCCCCAACCCCCAGAAGGCCTGCCAACGGGCTGCGCTCGGCAGTGGATGCCTTGATCTGGTTTCTGTGCTTGTCTGCCGACGGATTGAGGGCAACTGCTGCGACAAGGATGGCGCCAATGATTGCGGCGGTTTTCAGTACGGGTGTCATGAGTGGGTCGAAAGATTGGGTTTCAAAAATGGCCTGCTTGATGCGCCGACGAGACGGTCCACGTCATGCGCACGAGCATCGAGATTGACAAAAAACTGATGAAAGACCTGCTGAGGCTGCGCTCGGTATTGCAATTCACTCCTCAACCCGCGGGGGGTGGGTTAGCGGATTTCCCCGATCACTTCGTTGCTTATGGCCAGAACCTGTTGCCGGGTTGTTGCAGAAAGGATTCCCTCCGCCGCACTGGTGGTGGTTCCATAAACCCGCGTGCCTAGCAGATTCTTTGCTGGGAGTTCAAAGAACTCTACCTCGGCGTTTACATATGCATTACCTGTGAGGACACCCATTCCGATTCGAGACTCAGGCGTCATGTACCTGTAGTTGCGGATTTTGACAATGACGAGAACGGCAGGTTCCGAGTCGTAGCTTTTTTCGCCTTCAGCCCAATAGACACGCATTCCCGCACGTCCTGCTGCGATCGCGATTCCGTCTCGCCAATCATTTTTAAGTTTTTCCCAATTGCCGGCAGCTGGCATGCCCGGAGCAGCTTGGACTTGCATGACGATAGATCTCGCCGCAGTTGCGTTAATGGACAGCGGTGGTTGGGGTGGTCCGCTCTTGGTAACGTTGGCCGCGCAGCCGATCATGGCGAGCGTGCATACGATCGAGATAGTGCGAAGCATTCGCGAGATCATTTTTAGTCTTTCTAAAGTAGATTGGGAGGGGATGCGATTCTAACTGCCAGTAGCCTTAAATCCGTCGTGGAAGGTGACCGTTCCATGCGGAATACGCCCACCAAAAGGCAGAACAAAAAACACCTCTGGTGGCACTCCCTCAAGCACAAGTTCAGACGTGTTCATGAACCCAAACTTCCGATAGTAGTCTGGGTGACCAACAAGGCAGCACCCTTGGGCATTCATGGCTCTCAGCCGTGAAAGTCCTTCTTGGATTAGAGCTTTGCCAACGCCCCGTCGCTGGCGCTCAGGCAACACTGAAACGGGTCCGAGGCCATACCAGCTTTGAGTGCCGTCTGACATGGTCACAGGAGAGAAGGCTATGTGCCCGATGACATGGCCTTCTAGTTCTGCGACTAGCGATATCGTGAGCGCATTCGCTGCGCGAAGTGCTTCGACGACGAACTGCTCAGTGTGATTGCTGACATCGAGGGTCTTAAATGCGGCAACTGTCACCTCGGATACTGCACTCACGTCTGCGTCAGTTTCACTTCTGATTGCGATCTTGGAATCCATGAGTCTCTTCTTTGCTGGCTATGTAAAGGCGCTTTACGAAAAGCGCGGATTCACATCCGAAGTGCAACACCTGTTTTAGAAGTTGGGGAGCTGGGATACTGCGGCTTCCTCTCTCCGGCCAGACAGGGGTTGCCACATGAGATATCACCAACTCACCCAAGAAGAACGATACTTCATTTCCACGCGAATGCGAAGCGGCGTGAGCCTGAGAGCGATCGCCAAGGAAATGGGGCGTAGCGCTTCGACGCTCAGCCGTGAGGTGACGCGCAATGTCACCCGTCACGATGGCTTTTACCGTCCGTCGAAGGCGCAGATTTACGCGATTGGAAGGCGTCGTCGATGTCGCCGCCGCAGTCGCTACACGGTTGAGAACTGGGCGTGGATAGACACGTTGCTGTGGATGAAGTGGAGTCCCGAGCAGATCGCCAGAAGACTGGGCTTGATGGGCGAGTTGAGCATCAGTCACGAGACGATCTACCGTCGAATTCGGCGAGACCGCTTCAAGGGTGGGCACCTCTGGTTGTACACGAGGATCATGTCCAAGTTCGCTCGCAAGCGCTACCGTGGCAGAAGCACAAGAGGCATCCTGGCGGGCAAGCGGCACATCAGCGAAAGACCCAAAGAAGTCGAGAGCCGAAGGCAACTGGGGCACTGGGAAGGCGACACCGTCATGGGCAGTGACAAGCGCCATTGCGTGCTGACTTTGGTGGAGCGCAAGAGCGGCTTTGCGATCGTCAAAAAGCTGAGCACGCGCTCGATGCTGGAGACCACGCAAGCGGCGCTGATGGCCCTGGCCGAGCACGGCAAGCGCATCAAGACGATCACTTTTGACAACGGCACGGAATTCCATGACTACGCCACTCTTGAACAAATTCACCCGGTCAAATGTTATTTTGCGACGCCCTATCACTCATGGGAGAGGGGTTCAAACGAGAACTTCAACGGCTTGCTGCGGCAATACTTCCCAAAGGGCATGTGCATGAGTACGGTGACGCAGGCAGATTGCGATGACGTTGCCAGAAAAATCAATATGAGGCCGAGAAAGAGGCTGGGATTCCAAAACCCTCACTCGGTGTACTATGGCGTCTCAAGGGGTGTTGCACTTGCTATGTGAAACCGCGCCGTGGCGCGAAGTGGAAGGTTTAAGCATTGCACATGCTTTCATGGGCGTTGCGCTTCGCCACGACCTGAAAGCGGGTGGCTGATGAGGTTGTCACCATACGTGCCCACGACTTGCCCGATGACCACTTGGTAGCCCTTGAGCCAACGACTTTGCTGCTGTTTGGCTTTGATGTGATCAGGGTGTTTCATCAGTGCTTGTAAAGCGTCCATGGACTCCCAGTAGTACACATTGGAGATGAGGCCTGTTTGGGCATTTTCCCATGACTCTTCGCCGATGTAGCCTGGTATGGATTGGGCAACGCGCGCAATGGCTTGATCGAGTTCATGGAACTCTGTGTCGTAATCGCCTTTGGCGAATGTGAAAGTCGATGTGTACATGCCTGATTTATGACCGCGCAAGGAATGCGGCGTTTGTTTTTGGGGAGCCTAACTACAAAGGTAAGGGGCGCCCGTTTGGCGTAGGCAAAACGCTCGATGGTGTAGGCGTCCCCTTGACCTGACAGTTAGGCAGCGGCGCGAAGGAGAGGGCGAGGAACCGGTGGAAACCGTTCCGT
>Ga0208242_100835_pt1 | contig 11475 bp, 13 predicted proteins | sample SubbioAug_CSW13A_FD_184825 | JGI IMG/M metagenome (GOLD analysis project Ga0208242, IMG submission 184825) | Serpentinite rock and fluid subsurface biosphere microbial communities from McLaughlin Reserve, California, USA - CR12Aug_CSW13A (SPAdes) | ecosystem: Environmental > Terrestrial > Deep... | reverse complement strand
TGAAGAGATCCGCCAGGCTCTTGAGCTGAACGAACAGGTCAAGCTGTCCGGGTTCGGCAACTTCGACTTGCGCGACAAGCGCCAGCGACCCGGCCGTAACCCGAAAACAGGGGAAGAGATTCCAATCACGGCTCGCCGTGTGGTCACTTTTCGTCCAGGGCAAAAATTGAAAGCCAGGGTCGAGGCCTATGCTGGAACCAAGTCATAACGACGAGCTTCCGTCGATCCCCGGCAAGCGCTATTTCACCATTGGTGAAGTCAGCGAGCTTTGTGCTGTCAAGCCACATGTGCTGCGTTACTGGGAGCAGGAGTTTCCTCAGCTCAACCCGGTGAAGCGACGCGGCAACAGGCGGTACTACCAGCGTCAGGATGTCCTGATGATTCGTCAGATTCGAGCGCTTCTCTACGATCAGGGTTTCACCATTGGTGGTGCGAGACAGCGTATGTCCGGCGAGGAGGCGCGCGACGATACTACGCAGTACAAGCAACTGATCCGGCAGATGATTTCGGAGCTGGAAGAGGTTCTTCAGGTGCTGAGGAAATAGTTGATCCGGCATCTAAAAAACTTTCACATTTTCAGATGCTTAATGTATAGTGCGATCCGCTTTCAGCAGTGCTGATGGCGACAGTCGGGGCGTAGCGCAGCCTGGTAGCGCACTTGCATGGGGTGCAAGGGGTCGAGTGTTCGAATCACTCCGTCCCGACCAAAAAACCCTAGAAAATCCAGTCACTTAACGGTGACTGGATTTTTTTATGGTAGATGGATTTTGCCTGCCTCTGAATTTTGCCCCACTTTTTGCCCCACTGCTGATTTTCTAAAGTTTGCGCGCCTCGGTCTTGCAGAGCTGTCTGTATGGAGATCTTTTTCGCGTGGCAATGAAAGGTCTGTTAGACGGGGCGCGCGCTCTTTCAAACTGGGCACTGTCGCCTTGTTAAGTTAGAGACTCAGCCAATCGTCAGAACTCTTGAGGTGGGCGGTATTGCGCTGTACGGCATTCCTCTCCGTAGTGCTTGATCGCGATCGCAATGACTAGGCAGGCAGGGGGGGGCCGCTTGACGGGCGTTTCTCAATGACCTCCAGCATTAAGTGACGGACATCAGTCACCACTAAAGTCGTATCGGCTGGCCGACGTCTTCCCGTCTTCAGTGGCAGCTGGCTTTAGAGTCCTGGATCAATTTAACGGCTTTCGCGATCAGTTGCTTGGCATAGGCAGACGGGGTTAACCCGCCGAGACCCTTCTTTGGCCTTTCCTCGTTGTATTACCGTCGCCACGCTCCGACGCCCACTTGGGCGTGTGGTGGGCTGGTGAACCAGTGCTCGTTCAGGCGCTCGTCACGGAAGCGCCCGTTAAACGATTCGATATAGGCATTCTGATTGGGCTTACCTGGTTCAATCAGGAACAGCTGTACACCTCGCGGATGAGCCCAGGTCAGCATGGCTCGACCACAGAATTCCTTGCCGTTATCCGTGCGGATGGCTTTGGGCAGACCGCGTGACATGGCCAGACGCATCCAGGATGCGCGTCAACGAAAGCCCGCCAATCGTTCTTTCCGGCACGATGGCGACAGCTGCGAAATTGCACTCATCTGACCAGGCAATTGCATTGATGCTGACCACCCGCTTGCATTCGACTTGAACAGCGGGCGGCAGAGACGCGGAGGCAGAGACCGCCCCATTGCTGCCGGTAGCAATAGGCAGCAACCGGCCAAGAGCTGACTTCCGATATCTGTGAGAGAATCCAAATCAGAATACTCAAGCTAGAACGGACTCCCCCCTTATATGGAATTGAATCGCCCAACTCTCTACGACATCGCATGTCACTTCTGCGTCAGTGGCATAACCGGCGCGACCATTCCCTACACTCGTCTGAGCAATATCCTCGAAAGCATGTTTCATCAGCGACCGCTCACTGCATTGTCGCTGAGCTACCTACGGCAGCAAAATCTCAACGAACTGCATCAACTTGCGAGCGGTCAGATCACATATGAAGCCTTCATCGCGGCTTTAGACCCAGTGTTAGTAGCTCGCGAGCAGGCGGCCAGATTAGAGCACCAAACCAAGGAAGTTGAACGACTGGCCCAGGAGGCCGAGCAGGCAAAACGCAAGCGCGAAGCAGCAAAGGCTGCCCGTATTGCTCGCAAGGCGAAGTATGATCGAGAGTACGAGGCTGCTGAGACAGCTCGCGTTGCCCGAGAAACCGAGTGGGAGGCGCAGCGCAAGCGTAATTGCGAGGTTGCTGAAGCCATGTACAACGCCCGCATGAGCGACCCCGGCTCCATAGCTCCGACCCCCAACGATATTGCCCGGCACTACCGGGTGAGCCACCTGCAAGGTGCGGTTGCCTCCCCACTGAGCAATATCCTGGAAGCTCTCTATCGAGGCCGTCCGCTTTCCGAGGCCTATCTGAACTACCTCAAGGTCAAGGGGTACCCCGGGCTGTTTGCGCTGGCGACTGGTCAAGCCAGCTACGAGTCCTATATTTCAGACCTCGATGCTGCTGACGCTGCCGCAGCTGCTCGCCTAGAACTGGTCGAGGCAGCCAAACGCCGGCGAGAAGCTGCGGAGGCCGATCGCCTTGCTCGCGAAAGCGATCCGGCATACATCCTGCGCAAGAAGTACGGAATTTTCGCCAACGCTCAGTCATTGAAGCCACGATTGATGGATATCCTCCAGAACCTGGAGGCCGGCAATCGAATGGCACCTGACGATCTTGTTTGGCTCAAAACCGAGGGCCATGTGTATTTCACTGAGGTGCTGCGTGAAACCTACCATCTGCGCGAAGCCGAATTCGCCAGCAATGAGTACCGGCGCACCCAGGACCCATGGAACGCAATCAACGCCAGTGGTCACTTTCGAAAGTGCAATCAGCCCGAGTCAGCACTTGAACTACTCGCTAGTGTGCCGGCCAACAGATTCAAACAGCCCAAGATCCACTCAGCCATTTGCACTACCCGCGGTGGTGCCATGCGCGATCTTGGGCGGCGGGAAGAGGCACTTCAGCTCGGCAAGCAGGGGCATGAGTTACAACCCAGAAACTTCCGACCATGCACGCTGATAGGTGCTGTTTGTATGGAGCTTGGCGACTATGCGGCCGGGCATGGCTGGTACGCCAAGGCTGAGGAGCGCGGTGCCAGCAAACAGATCATTGACACCGAACTACGGGGCATCTTCCTCCGGGCGGACAACGCTTGGCGAGAAACAATGCGGACGTCCTTGCTGGAAAAAGATCCAGACCGTTATCACTGGGTGAATGACAAGAAATTTCTGAGTGGATCGTTGCCAAGTTCGCAGGCTAAACCAAACGTCCGCTGAGGGTTGGCAGGAGTCCAATAAATGGCTGCTCGTGGCCGGTTGCTGCCTGTCGCGACCGGCAGCTTGAGGTCGACTTCGGCCGGTCGTCACTACGGCGTGTATTGGTCAAGCCGCATGCAATCGGGTGGTCAATACGAATGCAATTGCCTGGTAAGCTGGAATGCAATTCGGTGGTCAAGTCAGTGCAATTTCGCAGACAGCCTCATGGGTGGCATCATCCACCATTGTCAGGATATTCATGACACGCTCTTCAGCCGTGCGATCAAATACAAAGTCCATCGACCAGACCTGGTTGGCGGCCCGAGGGCGGTCCAGCGGCTGTCGATCTGCAATCGGGATCTTCTTGCGCTTACGCCTTCTCACCTGCAAGCGGGCTTCGGCATACAGACGTTCCACCCGCTTGTGGTTGACTACTGCGGATTCCTTTCCAACGAGAGCCTTGCTAGACATGAACCGTATGCGTAGAGCTTTGATGCCGGCTTCAAGCTGCACGTGGCCCAGATGATCCGAGAGCAAGGTGAAGTGGGGCGAGTTCGACCTGGAGCGTGCACAGTGGCGCATTCCTGCCGAGCGCATGAAGATGCGCGAGCTGCACATAGTTCCGCTCTCCAAGCAGGCGGTCGAGTTGTTGCGTGAGTTGCACACCCATACTGGCGGTCGTCCGCTGCTATTGCCGAACTATCGCAATCCAACGAATGCATGACGGCAACGACACTGAACCGTGCGTTTGAGCGCATGGGGTTCAATGGGAAGGACAGTATCGGTTTTTCGGCCCATGGCTTCCGCGCAAACAGCTTCGACAATGCTGAACGAGATGGGCTATCGCGCAGATGTTATCGAGCGTCAGTTGGCGCATGCCGAGAGAAACAAGGTGCGCGCAAGCTAAAACCAGGCAGAATATCTGGAAGAGCGACGTCAGATGATGCAGGCATGGGCTGATGAGATTGAAGCACTCAGTTTTCGGAGTAGCGGCTCAGAAAAGTGATTGATCTACCGCTGGGGGCCGCGAGTCGGTGAGACTTGGTATGAATGACTTTCAGGGGGGGCGTTCACTGGGCTGCTGTCGCTCTGCCAGAATTCACCTCTGTGGCAGCAAGCTACCGGATGGTTTTAATTGCATTTAACGAATCGGAGTTGCTCTGAGGGGATGCACCAGCATTAACACTATGCCCTCGGCCATGGCTACGAGTCCTGCGGCCTGAGCACGGCTAATTAAACGGCCGCGTGGAAGCAAGTCTATCTGCAGTCATGGTCGCGTTTATTAGGGGCTGTATGAAGGACGGCAGAACGCTGCTGGACGCGCTATATGGAGGGGCTGGCTAAATACTAAAGTCAGTCAGATACATATTACGACTTCAGACGGTCCTTAGATTTTGTCGCAGCCTTCAATTGACCACGACACTTGCTTGGACCGTTGCCTATTGCTTCTCAGGAGTAGGTTAGCCTGTGACGGGAGTGGGAAATAACAGCCGTAGGTGATGCATCGCTGAGGCTGGAACGATAAGCTGTTTGTGGTCTGGCTTGCCTTTCCATGAGTCGAGAAAAATTTGTTCATATTCGCCTGACTAGCTCGGATTTAATCGTTAATCACTGGCTTGGATTCGAAATGATGTGGTGTAGTTAATTAGATGATTACTTCTCGTCGGTGCGTTCCCTACCTTTTTCTGGTCAGCGTGAGTGTGCTTAAAATTGTCGGAGGTCTCGGTAAGTGCGAGGGGTTACTTCATGCGGAAGGTCAATTAAATTAGTTTGGTTCTAGATTTAAGAGGTTTTTCAAATTTAATCCTGATCAGTGAAGGCTCTGCTCATTTTTTCGAGAGATTCATTAAGTTTGTCTGAATTAAAGTTTGGATGCTGTAGGGCTTGGTGAAATTTATGTGGTAATAGTGGGTTTGGGTTGATTTCAGTCTTAAGTGCAATTGGTGTTTGGTTGGTAGTCTGGACAAGATTTTTAAGTCTTTTTTCTATTAGGGTGCGTTTTGGAGGGATGGCCTGGTTGTTCAGCGTAATATTTGACATTCGCCGTTTGAGGCCTTCGTTACCTTCTTTAAGGAATTCTTCCAGTAGGTTAGTGCTTAGTCGCTCTATTTCGGAGATCTCGGCTTCAGAGTCTAGCCGTGCACTGTGCCTTATCTTTAATATGCTTAGATCTATAAGGCTAAGAGTCAGTAGTTCGGCAAATATTTCCGAATTTTCCCGATAGTCGTTAGCATCTCTGCGAATATTGTCGTCAGCACGTTTTTGGTGAAGTTTTTGGCGTTCATTGTCGAAATAAAATTCCTGCTGTTCTTTGCTCGATGGGATTAGTTTTTCAATTGTCTCAGCCAGACTTAAACTAAGCTCTTTTGAAATACGATCAAGTTGCTGCTTTGTTTTTACTTGCAGAACGATGCTGTATGCCCTCTTGTCTTTATTCTTTCCTCTGTGCTTTTTCTGGGCCCATGCACCCCGCATGCGCCTTAAGAATTCTCTATATTCCGCGCTTTCAATCTGACCCTGATCCCACTTGATGAGCTGTTGGTAAGCCGTCTCCCCTATGTAACGGGTGTGCCAGAATCCGGGATTGCCGCTCTTCTCCTTCAGATAACTCAAGGCCCATTGGATCTGGGACGTGTTTTTGGGGGATATCCATTTCATTCGTTCGGACATGCGGGTTCTCAAGGAGATTTTAAGATGACACGTTATATCACGCGTGATGTGACACGTGATGTGATGCGTGATAGTTTTCCTTATAACAGGGTGTGATATCATCAAAAAAGGCTTTGATGCGGGTTTCTGAGCATGAGTTATCTATCACTTCTTCGACTTCACCTACCTGATATCAGCCCTGAAGCTAAATTTTTGCTGCTCAGATTTCTACAGAAGTACGGTGAAGGTCGATCAGTTCGTCGAGGGGTGGCTGCCTTTGCTGCCGATTTAGGCGTTTCTGGGCCGATGGCTAAGCGCGGGTTGCACGAATTGACGGCTGGAGGCTTTCTTAGCCAATGTGAAAGTCGCTCGGAATGTGAGTGCTCCCAGACTCTGCGAGAAACCCTAGCCTCCGAAAGCGTGAAAGGTGTAGCCGGTTCTTTGTATCAGCTAGCAGATCATGTTCTAAATCCTGCCACGGAGTTGATCAGCCTCAAGTCTTACGATCGGCGGGAGAGCGGTATGAGTCTTGATTCTGTTACGCCTGCTGAGCGAAAAGAAGCTGCAAGGAAGATGCTCAGGGAAGCTGCAAGTGGTACGAATCGATTGCTGCTCGCTGTCCTCCTAATTCATGCTGACGAATTTGGGGTAGTTCGTGGGTTGGGTATTTCTGATCTGTGCACCCTGACGGGGCTCAAACGAGAAAGGCTTGAAATGCATCTTTTCAAGCTCAACGAACTGGGCGCAATACGCTTCAAGATTGCTGGATTTAGCGGTTCAAGGATCCTGGGCAGCCTGAAAACGATTTACTATCTAAATCTGCATCACCGATGTTTTTATAATTCCAACAGCACCTTGATGGTCTTCGTTTTAAAAGCAAAAAGTGATTATAGAAATAATGTAGATCTGCTGGCAGAGAAAATTTTCTTAACCGAAGAAGGTGCTTGTGGTTTTTACTGGCCGCTCACTGCGGTGGAGCCCTTGGGGCCAGTAAAGTTATTTGATGATATCGTGGTGTCGTCCCTGCTTAACTCGAAGTTGGCGGGTGGCGGGCGCGCTGAGCTATTAATGCTGCGGGCGATTGTAGATCAACATGTCTCCTCACTTCTTTCAATGCACTGGAATAAACTTTGCGCTAAGGAATTGTTTACGGATCTGGGGTTGTTAGAAACTATAAAATCACAGGTTAAGCTCCCTTGGTTAAAATCCGTGGCTATTGATGCTTTGTCGGGAAGGAGTGCTGAAGAAGTTGTTTATAACATGGTTTTTTACCTAGCATGTCAGTACAAAGTGCTTCTGGGTTCGGCGGGCGATCATGTAAGTGAAGGCATGAAGTTTCATATTCTCCCATTTTCTGATCAATGCCGTGGGCGGAGAGCGGTGTTGGCTTTGCGTAAAGATGGCGCGCTGGATCGCAGGTGCTTGGTCATCACTGAGGCGGAGAGCGAAATTCAATCATATGAGTGCGAGGCCGTAATGACTGTTGACCAACGCTTTGAGTATGGATTGTTTGGTGAGTTTCACGCTCTGAAACGCTATGGTAGGTCAGTGACTCGCTATATGCCCGTTTTTAGGCAGTAATTATCTACAGGTTCTCCTAATCCTCTGAACCAATATTCAGAGGTGCGGGATCATGAAAATCATTCGTCTGAAGGCTGTCATCGATGCCACTGGCCTGGCTAGGTCGACTGTATACAAGTACGTTGCGCAGGGCTCGTTTCCGAAACCGATTCCGCTGGGTGATCGATGTGTGGGCTGGCTAGAGGGCGAGGTCCAGGATTGGATCCTGGCCAGAATCGAGGAGCGAGATCTAGCTTGACTATCGGATAGTAATGGCCAGAGCCCGAGAGTGCTCACTCCACCTTAGGTGAGAAAACATCATGCCCGGATATTCTCCGGGCATGATGCTTTTTTGCCGGAGTAGAAGTCTGCTTGGTTTAGCCGGGGCTTGAAGCGAATTTACCTGAAAATCAGCATAAAAAGCAGAGCTGCTTTTTCGGTATTGGTAGTATGCTCTTATAGCCTATATAGTTCCAATGTTAGCTGTAAGAGATAACAATGCTAAGTCAGGTATCTCCAAGATGCCTGATGTGTGAATGTTGTTTAGGTTAATAAGTGTATAGTGCTATTAAGGTATGTATTCAAGCTTTGTAAGAGATAACAATGCTAAGTCAGGTATCTCCAAGATACCTGACGTGTGAATGTTATTCAGGTTAATAAATACATGGTGCTCCTAGGATATGCATTCAAGCATTGGAGTATTAAACATGATTCGACATTCGCAGAATAGTAATCTCATTATTCATAATGAGCTTGACTATCGTGGCTTGCCTATTCAGGTAGATAAAGGGCCTTTCATTCGACAGTATCTGCAAAAGTTGCATACTACGATTGATCGAGCTCTTCAACAGTATTCTCGTGTCTTTGCCTTCAGGGTTGATCTTAGGTTTCCAGCAGCGTTTGTGAACGGCAGAGACGAAAATGCAAGTCAAGTGTTTAAAAAGTTTTTAGATTCCTTTAAGTCCAAAATACACCACAATCGTTGTATGGCGCTTAGGGAAAACAAACATGCGCATCAGAGCCGCGTGCGGTACGTTTGGGCTAGAGAATTTGGGCAGCATGGGAAGCCGCATTACCATGTTGCATTCGTTCTCAATTACGATGCATTCAACGCTTTGGGTAAGTTTGAGCCTGGAAGGGATAACATGTTCAATCGACTCCAGGAAGCTTGGGCAAGTGCCTTGGGAACGTCGGTTGAGGCAGTGAGGGGTTTGGTTGAGATTCCTGACAATCCGAGCTATAGCCTGCGTCGCGATGGTCTAGGGGTTGAAGAGTTTTTCTATCGAGCCAGTTACCTATGCAAGGCGCCTACCAAGGTTTATGGCGATGGCAGACATGGGTTTGACAGCAGTCGAATCTAACTGCTGAAGCTAAGGATGGTCTGAAGGTAGTGAAGAATTTTTGCGTAGCTGCCTGCCAGAAAATGTCCGGATCAGCGTGGAATCACTGTCCGAATGTGCGTGAAATGGGTGTCCGAGCCAGCGTGGAATCCGCAATCAGCACCTGCGCTTGAAACCTGCAGGGGCGCGCTGTCTGCGTAAGGGGACTCTGAACCGTGCTCGTCGCGGATAAGTGAATGCGAAGGCTACTTGGCTTTTGCGACCATTAACTCAGACCAGCGAGTGGTGTAAGCCGGGGAAAGCAACTCTCTGCGCATTGCCCACTCGACTGGCTTGGCTATGCGTCCTGGCTGCAGTGTGCCGCGTCCCCAGCGATTGTTGATCGCGTCCAGGGTGCTCATCAGTCGCTCGGTTTTCACGGGCTGTTCAGGGGCGAAAAGATCCGGCGTGTACTCATTCTTGCGACACAGATCCAACAGCATCACCTGAGCCTTGGCGTAGCTGAATCCCTCTCTGTAGACCTGCTGCAATCCAGCCTGGACGGCCTTGATGATCAGCCTGCTGTCATCGGTTGGATAGGGCAGTTGGCATAGGACGCCATTGGCATATTTCGCTTCAGCTGGATTGAACATCCCGGTGCGCAGACTGACCCGCACTTGTCTGCAGAGCGACTCCTGCTTGCGGAGCTTTTCAGCAGCGCGCGTCGCATAGCTGGTGACGGCCTCTTGGATAGGCGCTAACTCTCGCAGGCGCTTGCCGAATGAGCGGCTACTGCAGATCTCTTGCTTGGGTTCGATTTCGTTCTCGATCTCTAGGCACGCCACACCGCGCAGTTCACGCACAGTTTTCTCGACCACGACATTGAATCGCTTGCGCAGTGTCCAGGCATCCATCTGTGCCAAGTCCCAAGCTGTCTTGATTTGCATGCCTTCCAAGTGAGCCCGCAACCGGTGACCAACGCCCCAGACTTCCTCGACAGGCATGGCCTTGAGCAGCTTGTCGCGCCGAACCGGATCGCGGATGTCAACGACGCCACCAGTTTGCTTCTGCCAGCGCTTGGCGGCGTTATTGGCGAGCTTGGCCAGTGTCTTGGTCGTGGCGATACCAATGCCAACAGGGATGCCGGTCTTCTGTCTGACTTCTGCCTGTACCTGGCGACCTATCGACTCCAGCGGTTCGGGTAGACCGGTCATATCGGCAAAGGCCTCGTCGATGCTGTAGACCTCGATGCTTGGAAAGCAGCCCTCCAGGATCGTCATCACGCGCTCGCTCATGTCGCCATAGAGGGCGTAGTTGCTGCTGAAGGCGACGATCCCATGGCGCTTGAGGTCGCCTCTGATCTCGTGGAAGAGGGCGCCCATTTTCACGAACGGCTTGGCATCGGCAGAGCGGGCAATCACGCAGCCGTCGTTGTTGCTGAGCACCACGATGGGCGTGCGCAACAGGTCAGGACGAAACACGCGCTCGCAACTGGCGTAGAAGCTGTTGCAGTCGACCAGTGCGTACACAGGATCAGCCATGAGTGAGGTGGTTCCGCAGGCTGTGAGTGACGACGCCCCAGATCGTCAGCTCATCGTTTTCCAGGATATAGCGCGGAGAGTAGGCCGGGTTCTCCGACTGCAGGATGAACTGGCCCTGTTTCTGGGCCAGGCGCTTTACCAGGACATCGCCGTTTAAGCAGGCAACGACCACATGGCCCGGTTTTGCTGGGATGGCGCGGCTGACGATCAGATAATCGCCGTCGAAGATGCCAGCCCCGCTCATGCTGTCACCGCTCACGGCAACCACATAGGTGTACGGTGCTTGCAGATCCATCAGAGCATCAAGCGACAGCTTATGTTCCATGTGATCCAGCGCTGGGCTGGGAAAGCCGGCCGGAACACGTGCATCAAAGAGGGGAAGGACTGCCCTGCTGCGCTGCAGCGGGCCGAGGATAAGTGCGGTGCTCATAACGGGCTGCTCGATTACTGTATTTATATACAGTAATCAGCGCTCCGCCATACAGGCAAGGTGCGTTCGTCGCCGGTGTCTGGGGTATGCGCGGATTGTTTACAGGCGAAAAGTAGACAGATCGCGCTGTAGGGTCGATTTAGCTAGGTTGATGAAAACCGACTAGGAGGATCTCTTATGAGCATGCTGCCAACCCTTAACGATCTTTTGCCACTGGCGCTGTTGCTGCCTGCACTACTCGTGCTGGCCAAGCTGGCCTACGGTGGTACGACGGTCTAAGAGATAGCCTCGCCTGCGGCATCGACTCAAAGCCCGGCGTGCCTGCCGTTAGTCAGTGATACAGCCAGGGCTGTAGCTCTTCCAGGTTGGCGACCACGATCTGCTGAGCCGTGGCCTTGGCATGCACCTTGGTCGGATCGATCTGATAGCGCTGCAGCACGTACTGCACCAACGCACCTCGTGTCTCGATCACCAGCTGTCCGTCACGCATGCCGTAGTCGGCTTCGATAATCGTTCGCTGCTCGGGTTTCAGGCGCGAGTCCGGTTCGATGATGACCTGCACCTGCGTACTCCAACCCGGATCTTGCTCGCGAGTATTCTCGGTCTTGTCGTCCATCAACTCCGGCACACCGCGAAAGCGGCTGAGCACGAAGTCGCGGTAATCTCGATTCTTCTCGCAATAGG
>Ga0208242_100834_pt1 | contig 11477 bp, 15 predicted proteins | sample SubbioAug_CSW13A_FD_184825 | JGI IMG/M metagenome (GOLD analysis project Ga0208242, IMG submission 184825) | Serpentinite rock and fluid subsurface biosphere microbial communities from McLaughlin Reserve, California, USA - CR12Aug_CSW13A (SPAdes) | ecosystem: Environmental > Terrestrial > Deep... | reverse complement strand
CGCTGGGATGCGGATAATTCGATAATCTTATCCAGCTCACCCCGATCAAGCCATATCCCCCGGCACTTGGAACAGTAGTCTATTTCCACACCTTGGCGCTCAGTCATCTTTAGTTCCACATTAACACAAACCGGACACATCATAGTCTAAATTACCTCCCTTGAATGCGGCACCAGCGCAACAAACCATATGTTCCCCTGATGCCTTTATTTATATTACTACCATAAATTGCCGATGAATGCAACTCCGACAGACAAGGGGACAGACAAGGGGACGGTTCTCCTGTCTAACTCCTATCTAAGTTTTCAGGATCTTGTTAACCTTATCCTTGTTCATACCGGTAATTAACGCAATTTTCCTGATTGAAAAGTTGGTTATTTCTTTGAACTCCTTGATTAATTCATCTGAAAGCTGTTCTTCAGACCAGTTATCTAATTTTATCTCTCGCTCCTGAAGCAATTTCCTAAAGATTTCTTTTGCTGAATACACATCTATATCTTCCTTTTCTTCAGGTAAATCAATGTATTCTTGGTCTACGTCCTGGCTCATAAACCTTATAAACTCTAGCTTAGAGGCTTCCTTGCCTGTCGCTAAAAGGGCAAGAATTAATTCCGTATCAACCATTTTTCTGTAATAATTGTTTTCGTCTAAATAGCATTCATAGCTGCTCCACCTATATTCTCCGGCTGACTTAACCTTGCCTGCTTTAACGGGGTTTTGATGTATATATCTTGCTAGTGAGAGAATATCCCTATCCTGCTCTACTACCTCACTCTTAAATCTGTCCTGAAATAGATGGCCTACTCTTTTATACTTATCATTAAAATAATAAACGTAGCTCACGGAAATACGTTTCATTATTGTAGCTATGTTCTCAGTACCTTCACTCAACATTAAATGGAAATGGTTATCCATGAGACAAAATGCATGAAGATAAAACCTGTCTCCATGTTTCTTATTGTTTAGGATCTCTAAAAAGCGGTGTTTATCATCATCGGCCAAAAAGATGTTTCTTTTCTCGTTCCCTCTAGCCATTACATGGTAATATCCGCTATCGCTTTTTATTCTCTGATGTCTTGGCATTCCACCACCCCAAACTTATCATACCAGCCAAGGGCAATTTCGTCAAGACAGAAGAACCGTCCCCATGTCTGCCACCAGCCAAGGGCAATTTCGTCAAGACAGAAATCACGGTAGGAACGCCCGTTACCGGGCGCCCCCCGCACAGATCCGTACGTGAGGAATTACCTCATACGGCTCTTACCTCGGGTATGTGACGCAAAGCCTTTCGCTGGGATATGGATGCAGTATCCTTGCTTTGGGAACCCACGTTTCGATTAGTCGCTGAAACCTTCCCCATGTGAGGCGTCGGGCCTTTTGGCTTCTGCTCCTTAGTGCCTTAAACCAGCCCTTTATTACCTCTGTCCGGAGGACATCGATTGACTGTCTATTGTTGGGGACTGCAAAGTAGTTAAAGTGCCCCTGTACAACTGAGCGCACCCACTTTCCCTGCACGGGAACCGGTTCGTGTCGTCGCTTCCTGAGTTCTACTCTTACTGCTTTGATTTTGTTCCGCAGCCGTTTGACCATGGTCTTCCTGCGCACCGTGAAGCGATTGCCCTTGCGGGTTTTCGCGCAGATATGCGTGAAGCCAAGAAAGTCAAACGTTTCCGGTTTCCCCTCGCCGCGCGCCGCCCGGTTCTCTGCCGCAAACCGTCCGAATTCGATGAGCCTGGTTTTGTCCGGGTGTAGTTTAAGCCCGAATTTGGCTAGTCGCTCCCGCAATGCTCCCAGGAAGCGTTCTGCTTCGTCTCGGTGCTGGAAACCCATGACAAAGTCATCGGCGTAGCGCACGATGATTTCGTCCCCATCGGCCTGCTTTCGCCATTGGATTACCCACAGGTCAAGTACGTAGTGCAGGTAAATATTCGCCAAAAGTGGTGATATGACTGCTCCTTGGGGGGTCCCCGCAGTCGTTTCGGACCACTCTCCCTCCTCGGACACTCCTGCTCTTAGCCATTTGCGGATTAAGCGCAGTATTCGCTGGTCCGCAACCCGGTGCTCCATGAACTTCATCAGCCATTCGTGGTCCACTGTGTCAAAGAAGCTCTGTATGTCTGCATCCAGTATCCAGTTTACTTTCCGCTGGATGATGCCCACCCATATCGCGTCTAAGGCGTTATGTGGGCTGCGTCCCGGGCGAAAACCGTAGCTGAAACCCACAAAGTCTTCCTCGTATATCTGGTTCAATACCCATGCTACTGACTGCTGGACGATTTTGTCTTCCAGTGCCGGTATGCCAATAGGACGTTTATTTCCATCTGACTTTGGTATCCAGGTTCGCTTTGAAGGTGTAGCTCGGTATCTGCCGCTTTGCACCCGCTCGTGGAGGTCTGTCAGGTTTTCCTTCAAACTCTTCCCGTATTGCTGCCATGTCACCCCGTCTACTCCTGGCGACGCTTCTCGCTTCAGCGTCCCGTATGCTTCTTCGAGCAGTTCGGGTGTGATATGGTGCATCAGGTTGTTGAATCGAAGGTTCTTGTCTTTCCTCGCCGCTTCACGTATACTGTCAAGTCCGCTCAATGCTTCCCCCTGTCCCTGCGTACAGTTCGCAGTCGTCTCTTCAGTATTTCCCCTTGGTCACCGGCCTTCCCTCCGGCGTCTCCTCCCCTGGTTGCCCAGCTTTGTTTGACGTCTTCTTCGGTACTATGCCTGTGTCTGACTCCTCAACAGCGTATATGTCAGGATTGTGGTCACAGACCTTCCCTAACCAATCCGTCTTTATCGACGGATACTGCTGAGGTCTCCCGGTTCTCGAACATAGTGTGTCCACGCATGCTCAGGTTCTCTGACTCCGCGGGGCCGGTGTACGGCTCGCTACCTTTCCGCCGTCTTACCGTGTTGCCTTCCCAATCCGGTTCACGCGGTCGGCACCCCGAAAGGGTGATTTCTTAAGCTCAATGGCTGGCCTGCGTTTTCCCCTGTCATCGCTTCACGTGCGGCCTCGCAGCTGCCCGCGCATAACTCGGGGCCGTGATGGTGTAGCTACTCCTTTCACGTGGGGCTCTCTCATCCCCTACCCTATGCCGGTTTATCCCGGCGCTTTCGAACCGTCCCCTTGTGTTGAGTCCCCTTGTGTTGAACAATGATGGAACGGATTGTCTGCCTAGCTTAATTGATCTTCGAAGATACCGTCTAAATGTACAAAAAATCCTGAAAGCAGACGGGAATAAACCTCGCCCGCCGCCCCGCTTTCCTGGTCCAAAACAAGCTTGCCGTCTCGATGAACAAAAACCTGCACCGACTTGTCTTCCGTGTCCACAATCCAGTATTCTTTCACCCCGTATCGCTCGTAGACCTTGAATTTTTTTCGCAAATCGTAATAGGCTGTGGCAGGAGACAGGATTTCCACCACCAGATCCGGGGCCCCGTTGATCCGGGCCGGCTCTACTATGCCCATTCTCTCTTTAGCGATGAAAAGGATGTCCGGCTGAAAGGTTTCGGTTTCCCCAAGGTAAACGTCTACCGGAGCATACAAAATTAGCCCCAGGTTTTGTTCAGTCACAAAGGCTCGCAGCTTAAATTGCAGCTTCCCGGAAATGATCTGGTGATAAATAGACGGCGCTGGTGTCAAAATAAGTTCCCCTCCGATCAACTGGTATGGCGCTCCTTCCGGGAGACTTTGATAATCTTCGTAAGTATAAATCTTTTCCCTTGCGGAGGCAGTTTCCGTAAACGACAGACCCATTTTCGACACCTCCTTTGTTTCAAGCATACTGTCGCCTTAACGGCCGATTTACCTATTTGATCTCATCGCAGTCGATGTTTCCACCTGCAGTGGCCTGATAAACTAGCTCTATGTTAAGAAAATAGACCTGACCCCTACTGACCGATATAAGTAAGTATCCCCCAGAAAATTTCCCCTATCACGCCTTTATGTAAAATAATACCATGCAGGCTCTTGATTATCAACAGCCTTAGTCAAAAGGTTTTCCGCTTAAGAAACGGCCATTGTCTTAGAGGATTCAACTGGGTCTTGGCTTCAGAGGGGGATTGCAACCCCCACTGAAGCTTAGAGCCAGTTAATATAGTAGCGTAGCCGCTCTTATCCCACCGCTCTAATTGGGGACATTCCTGTCCCCAAAGACTGGCCGGGGCTTCAGCAGGTGTGTCCCCTTTCCTTAGAAGCGGGGGTATTAGAGCGGGTAGCTATCTATGATAAGCGATAAGTGGTGCGCTTTTTTGCCTTTGCCAGGCATATATCCTCTGCAAGGAAATATTTGGCTTTAATATTAAATTATCCTGCAGGAATTTGAGGCAATGTAGCGTAAATTTCTTATTGAAGAATCCTCCCTTTTGGGGCTTGTTCCCTCTTTAACCATTGCGTATAAAACGTGCCTCTATCATTATTGGCGCGACCAAAAGCATTGCCGAAATCATAATCCAGAGTGAGGACAACTAAAATGGCAGAGAGAATTTGGCTATCTTCCCCGCATATGAGCGAAGAAGGATTTGAAAAGCAATATATTCAAGAAGCTTTTGCTACTAACTGGCTAGCACCGCTTGGACCTAATGTGACAGCATTTGAAAATGAGCTTGCCGCTAAGGTTGGATGCAAAGCCGCTTTAGCGACTATTTCTGGCACAGCGGCAATTCATCTTGCCCTTAAAGCGGTCGGGGTTAAAGAAGGCGATATCGTGTTTTGCCAATCGTTAACGTTCGCGGCTACTGCAAATCCAATCATTTACGAAAAGGCAATTCCTGTATTTATAGATAGCAATTTTGAAACCTGGAATATGGATCCGCAGGCGTTGGAAGCAGCCTTTGAAAAATATCCGAATCCAAAGGCTGTCTTAGTCGTCCACATATATGGATTATCGACAGATATGGACAAGATTATGGAGATTTGCCTTAGGCACAATGTGCCAATTATAGAAGATGCCGCTGAATCATTAGGCGCGTACTATAAGGGAAAGCATACCGGAACGTTTGGTGCGTTCGGGATATTTTCATTTAACGGTAATAAGATCATCACCACTTCAGGCGGTGGGATGCTTATATCTAACGATGAAAAAAAAATTGCCAAGACAAGGTTTTGGGCTACACAATCCAGAGATCAGGCAAGACACTACCAACATAGCGAATTAGGTTTCAATTACCGTATGAGTAATGTAGTTGCCGGAATTGGCAGAGGGCAGCTTATGGTGTTGGATAAGAGGGTGGCTAAGAAAAAGTATATCTTTGAGTATTACAAGCAAGAACTTGGCGGACTTGATAGTGTGCATTTTATGCCTATCAACGATTGGAGTGAGCCGAATTACTGGCTTTCTTGCATTACTCTTAGTGGACATATAAAGCCAATTGAAATTATAGAAGCATTAGAAAATGAAAATATAGAAGCTAGACCAGTTTGGAAGCCGATGCACTTGCAGCCATTTTATGCTGAGTATGATTATATTGGCGGGGACGTGAGCGAAAAGCTCTTTGGATCAGGTGTATGTTTACCGTCTGATACAAAAATGACTGACCGGCATCTTGAGAAAATTTGTAGAATTATAAAGGAATTATGGCAATAAATGGTCGAATTGAACTCTCTTGGGGAAAAAGGCACAAATATTAAAATCAAACCTCTTTATTATGAAACTTGATTGGTTTTGCCGGCACGCCAACCGCTGTACAGTGGGCCGGAAGGTCCCGCGTAACCACTGCTCCCGCGCCTACAGTACTCCAACTCCCGATTCGGATACCTTGCAAAACCGTTGACTTAGTGCCAAGGGTACAACCTTCACCTACTTCTACTGCTCCTGAAATATTCACATGCCACATTAAGGAGCAATAGCTCATTAAAACAGCGTCATGACCTATGCCACACCCAGGATTAATGGCGACATGGTCGCCGATAGATATATTTGTCGTAAGTATGCAACCCTTACTGACAATAACCCCTTCGCCAACAGTTGCCGTTCTAGTTACGCTAATGGCCGGATGAATAAGCGTAGCAAACTTCCTGCCCAGAACTTTAGCCTTTTCAACCAATCGTTTTTTATCACCAGTGTTACCGACCGCACATACAGCAAAAGTACTTACTGGCAATTTCTCCAATACATGAAAGCCGCCCAATACGGGATAACCATTTAATTCCTGTCCCCACTTTTCTTGATTTTCATCAATATACCCGGTCAAGTTCCAATGAGGTGCTTTTTGGTTAATCTCCTCCACCAGCCAGGCCACTTCCCGGGCAAACCCTCCAGCGCCTATAATCACTAAATCCTGCATCCCAGCACCTCGCCATATCACATCGGTACTCCACTTTTATCTCTGTTAAGCGGTACACCGGAAATCTGGTCGCCCTTAAGCCCTGAATACAGGTTTTGTTTGTTAAAAATTGCATAAATCGTCTTGCATAGTATTTTTAAATCCAGCCATAATGACCAATTCTCCACATACCAGATATCCAGCTCGATCTTCTCCGGCCAAGTCAGGCTGTTTCGCCCCCTCACCTGCGCCCAGCCGGTAATCCCAGGCCGCAGTAAAAGCCGCCGCTTTTGACGCTCATCATACCTTTCCACCTGGTATGGCAGCGTGGGCCGCGGCCCCACCAGGCTCATTTCACCCCGTAAAACGTTGATCAACTGGGGCAATTCATCCAAGCTGGTGTCCCGCAGCAGCTTTCCCACCCTTGTAATCCGGGAGTCTTCCTTCTCGACAAACACTCCCGCCCCCATTTTTTCCGCGTTGACCACCATGGTGCGAAACTTAAAAATCTTAAACACCCTGCCGTCTTTTCCCGCCCGTTCCTGCCGGAAAAAAACAGGGCCTGGGGAATCTAACTTAATGGCAACAGCGACAACCAAAAACAAAGGTGATATCAGTATTAGGCCAAACAGGCTGCCCCAGAAGTCAATTAAGCGTTTAATCATTAACACCCCGTACAATCCTCCCGCAGCAAAGATGGGCAATCTTTAACAATTGTATTCTCGGCTTAGAATGAATCTTTCTTCTACGCCGCTTCCTTATTTCCTGCTTTTTTTATAATAAAATGTTAAAAAAAGGAACTATTGTTGTCATTTTCGCAGGCTTTTGCCATTTATCTTTAAACAATCCGTGATTTTCTGGCAACTTTAAGTTTCAGGTTAGATTCAACTGGGTCTTAGCTTCAGAGGGGGATTGCTACCCCCACTGAAGCGTAGAGCCAGTTAATATAGTAGCGTAGCCGCTCTTATCCCGCCGCTTTAAGAAGCGGGGGTATTAGAGCGGGTAGCTATCTATGATAAAACAGGAAAAAAGTCTATCGCCCTTAGGGGTGATTTTTACAAAAAAAGCAAAAAAGCCTTTGGAAGGCTTTGCTACTGGATTTACATAATTTAAACTCTGCTAATACTCTCCAGATCAAAATAAACATTTCTTTGCCTAAATGGGGCTGGGCTTATATACATTAGCCGAATTTTTTCAAAATCAGTTATTCTTTTAGAATGATAATAAGGCTTTTTAAAGATGAGCTTCTCATTTCTTAACCATGCCGGAACATCTATATTGTGAAGCTGAAAATTGTAGTCAATTAGCGCGGAGGCTTTCGTTAAGTATTCAATTTCCTTCTCATTACACAGGTTAATATCAATTTCTTCAGTCAGGCTGTCTATGAATTTTTTATCCTTAGCCTTTAATAGTTCCAATAATTGATTTATGCTTGTATCTTCATCCGGATAATCGCATAATGATTGTAAATAGCTATTTCCAATCATAGCCTAAATCCTTTCCTAAATATTTAATAAAATTTATTTGTCTTTCTCCCAGTATTTTTAATGGTATGTATGTTGAAATTATTTCCATTAGCTTGTCTTTAGTTGTTATACGCAAATCCTTGCACAGTATGTATGCGTCAATAAAATCTTTGGCTGGTTCTGGTCTTCCAGCCAGTATTTTCATAGCTAATAATTGTTCAGCTATCGGCTTTAATAGCTTTAAATTAGAGTAAACTTTATAGGTTTCTTTATCTTCTTTTAAAATAGCTCGCAAAGGTTCTTTGACGTCTTCATTTATCCACCCTTCAGAAAGGTTGAAAGCAAATTTAGTAAGGTTTAAGATGTGATCTAATAATTTATAATTGGTTTCACTAAATACACAATCTATATCTTTGGTTGCAGGCCGATTGTCATACACCATGGTCATTATTGATCCACCATAGATTGTTATTTCAAGCTGTAATTGATTTTCCCTCAGGCGTTCATTTAGATAATCGAAAATTTCCAGTAGCTTTATTCTATCCATTAAACCAATATCATTGGAAATAACTAACGCCCCCCTTTGGTTCAAATATAGTCCTATTGCTTGTCATCACTTTAGATTATACCAGAATTGCATGAAAATGTTAATTATTCTACTGAACATGCTAAACATGATTATTTTGCGAATTTACGTCCATAGCCGTGGGTTCAGAGCTGTTTATCGAGATCCCTTTTTGCATAGATCACCCGGCAAATCTCAACTGTTTTAAGCTGTTCGTCAACAGAATAAAAAACGGCGTAATTTTTAACATTCAGGATGCGGTACTCACGCTCCAAAGGCTTAGCCGGGTGATAAGCGCGGCAGGAATATGGAAACTCCTTCAGACGAACTATGGATTCGTCCAATGCGTCAAGCAGATTAAGAGCTGCCTTCGGCGCACTGAGAGTCTCCGCAATGTAAAAGGCAGCGGCTTCGATGTCGCGACTGGCAACAGGCAGATACGAGATATTATACATCCTTTGCTGCCTTCTCCTGAAGCTTGCGCCTCAAGCTGGAAAACACTTCCTCGTGAGAAAAGCGTTTGCCGGTGGTCTTTGCTTCCATCTCCGCCTCTTTTAGTTTGAAGTAGATCTCGCTGTCAAAATGATAGCGCTCAAAGGCCTCCATGCTCATGACGACCATATCTCCGTAGCCGTTCTTTGTCAAAAAAACAGGCTCTGAGCTTTCGTGAACTATCCGCGATATATCCGCAAAATTATTGCGAAGATCGGATACGGGTCTGATATGCGGCATGTCTTTGCCTCCCTTATAGTTTAGCTTATTTTAGCTTAAAATTATCATAATTATGCTAATTACGCAAGAGCAAGAAAAATAGACCCGCCGGGCCAATTAAAAGTGCCAGTTGACAGTTGCGCCTTTCGTATTGAAGCGGAATAGGCGGGGCAAGGAGCCTGTCTCCGAGTTCCACTGTCCCCGAGTCCCACCCGAGTTCCACCCGGTAATCGTGATTTTCATACGCCAGAAATAGCCACCGCAACAAAAGCATTGCCAAAAAAAGACGCCATGCCAAACAATAATTTAGTATGGTGTCCCCTCTTTACCCATATCTACCAGCTTTTTTGCACAGGGCTAACGGCATCTATTTTTCTCTATCCTGGTTGGTGAGGGATAACGCCCACCGATAAACTTCATGGGCCAGAGAAACTGCCTGTTTATATTCATCTTCATCTACGGGTTCCCAGTCTCCCGGGTAGCGGGTTGTTACGGCGTAATCGGTAAGAATAACGGCTTCCTTGAGCCTTTCTGGAATCTGAACTTCTCCGGCTTCTTCAATCAACCTCAGAAGGTACCCAATAGAATGGGTTTTCGGAGTATCGATTTCCAGAAGTATCATTAAACCTTTCAAGGCCTTTTCAGCTGCCTGTTGGGCATCAAAACAAAGATCTTCGTAAAGAATATCTGATGTTATTCTGCCAAGTTCTGCCCTTGCAAGGTTACTTTTTGCTCTTTTAAACCACAAGTGCCATAATTCATTGCTCATATATTACCCGTCCTTTTGCAGCTTCAGCATATACGAACCCTTGTGAAGACCGGTATTTTTCCATTTTTTCTGGGGTTTCTACAAGTATGTCAAAAGCAGCAGGAACATCGGCCAGAATTTTATAGATATGATGCGCCAGTGCGCGTCGATTATTTATTCCTCGTTTTAGCACCAAGAGATCATAATCACTCTCTGATCCTTCCTGCCCCCTGCTTCTGGAACCAAAAAGGATTATTTTATCAGGATTTACAGTCTTCACTATCCTCTCGATTGCAGTATTTAGTACTTCTTCCACCAGGGTTTCCCCCCTTTGCTATTTGATAACACCACATCTTTTTCAATTATCACAGGTAAAGAAGCCCCGGTTACGACGCGATCCAGCTCATCCCTTGAGACGCTCACTTCGACTGCTCCCTTTGGGCAAGGACTTAATTTAAATTACCGTACGAAAATTTCCCATTATCGCGACGTTATGTAAAATTATACCACAGAAAGACCTCAGTATCAACGTTACCGTTTTATCCGGCACTCAATCACGAACAACAGGTAAGATGGCCTGCATCAGACAAGATACCAGCCCCTTGTCCCATGTGCCCGTGATCGTGACTTTCATACGAACACGCCAGAAACAGCTGCTACAACAAGACTATTAACGATAAAAGAAGCTATGCTGAACAATGATTTAGTATGGTGTCGCCTTAATTCCCACACAGCACCGAACCGTTGCACCACCCCTGTTAAGGGTAACAAATACAGGCTTCTTCTGTCGACACAAAAGAACCGTCCCCTCGTATTCTGCGGAATAGGCGGGACTAGGAACCTGTCCCCGTGTATACTCCTTGACAACAAAAGACGCCTTACCAGACAATAATTTAGTATGGTGTCCCCTTAATTCCCAGTCGTCCCCGTGTCCCAGCGTGGTATACACCTGGCTCCGTCACGGATTCTTAAGAGTCTTGTCATGTTCTCCAATATTCCTAAGTAATATGCCATCCTCAGCATATTGCCATGTTATGCGTATATCCATGGTGACGCTTGCCTCAAATATATTATCTTGTCCTTGAATCTTTTTAGCACGAAGGGAAGGATGTCTGGGGTTTACCAGCATTAACTCTAGATTCTTTTTTAAGATGCGTTTCAACTCAACCGGTAGCTGCTTGACTTTTTCAGCAAATAGCTCTGAATAGTAAATATTCATATTTACTCCAGCCCCAGATCTTTGAATAATTCATCCTTGCTTTTTGCCATTTTCACCTGGCCTTCCCGTATTTGCTGCTCAACCTTCTGCTCATTCGCTTGCCATTCCCTGGAGTAAAACCACATTTGAGATCGCGAAACAACCTCAACAGGGGTAATAATCAGGCAGCCGTCCTTCTCTTCGATTTCTAATTTATCACCGGGCTTAAGCTTAAGCTTTTTTACCAGTTCGCTTGGAATCGTCACTTGGGATTTTTGTTTAAATTCCACCAACATGTTCATCATCCCCATATAATTCAAGTATAACTTTCCGACTTTATTATATTCCTAATTTCATATAATATCAACTGCTTTGTTACCAAGGGCAATAGAGGACACACAATGTCTGTAACTATTCAGGGGTCAGATTTAAATGACCAAAAGTAAAAACACCAGCAAAGTAAAATTAACAAATTAATTTAAGAAATTTGGGCACGACAAAAAGAACCCAAAATAAAGCGCATAGGCTCCTTAA